>Ga0307513_10005616_pt1 | contig 16533 bp, 18 predicted proteins | sample 15_EM_MG_FD_202174 | JGI IMG/M metagenome (GOLD analysis project Ga0307513, IMG submission 202174) | Populus trichocarpa ectomycorrhiza microbial communities from riparian zone in the Pacific Northwest, United States - 15_EM | ecosystem: Host-associated > Plants > Roots > Unclassified | place... | reverse complement strand
ACTGGCCATATATGACCTTACGAACCAAGCTACAAGATTATAGCAAACTCACACCGCATATCACACCTCATACCGGATTTTAGGTACTCATATTCACTTACAGGATTCTTCACAATTTAGTGATGGCCGGTGTTTGATGGCGTCGATCACCACCGGTGTTTCCAATTCACGGATGCCCTTGACTTTCTGAAACTACCATTGACATGACGATAATTAGAACTCCGCACTTTACATAAGCATTTTCTGACGCGGTTCGAAGGGCGTGGTAAAAACAGGACTATACTTTACGGGACTTAGCGCGTTTCCCCAGTCGGGAGGCGTGTTTCTGACGAGGTACTGCAGCTTGTTCCTGGAGAGGCACTGAGAATTGCAGAGGTCAGCGATCACATTCGACGTTTCGTGAAGGCTCGGCTCACCACCTCTTGTACTGTCGCCGTTGGTTACATTTCCTATATTGATTCCACCGGCGATTCTGGCATTATTAAAACCGCTGACGTGGTTTGTGGCCGGCGGTGATCCGCTCGTTGGTCCGACATATGGAGAATACCAAAGATGTGGAGGAACATCAACAGGATGGTGCCACGAGGGCAGGAACATTGGGGGTGTCGGTGATGGATGTCCCGGGAATGCTCCCGCAGATGGCATCGTAGGCGCATTATTAGCCTTCTTGTTCTTGTCCGCCGGCTTCCGAGCAGGCTCCTGAGCAGCTTCACTGGATGACTCCTCTCCAGATTCATCCTCCTCCTCAGTAATGGGAATTCTCTCGCGTCTCCGTTGTTCCTCGGTTTCAACACGGGCCACGTCCTCGCCTTGGCGTCGATGCTCGTTTTCCCTCTCTTGAGCAGCGATACGATCCATCTTCTCCATTTCCTCACGCTTACGTTCTTTTTCCTTCTCCTCAGCAGCCTCTTTCATCACTCGAATTTCTTCCCGCAGTAGCTCGATTTCTCCTCGTCCTTCCTTGTCATGGTGATCGCTTTTTTCAACCTGTTCTAGCGCCTTCCTCCGTTCCAACTTGCGTCTTTCCTCGGCTTCAGCGCGGGCCATCTCCTCGCTTTGGCGTCGACGCTCGTTTTCCCTCTCTTTAGCAGCGATACGATCCATCTTCTCCGTTTCCTCACGCTTATGTTCCTTTTCCTTCTCCTCGGCAGCCTCTTTCATCACTCGAATTTCTTCCCGCAGTAGCTCGATTTCTCCTCGTCCTTCCTTGTCATGGTGATCACTTTCCGAATCCTGGAGTCTTTCCCTCGTTTGTTCGTCAGAAATATGAGATAATCGCTGAGGCTGCCTCGCTTCTTCGTCGGTAGCACGGATTTCCCCCTCTGCTTGGAGTCGGTGAGGCTCCTCCTCGATCATACGGGATTTCTTCTCCTCTGTTAGCTGACGAAGCCCAGCGCCAGGTGTGCGCTCTTTCTCTTCCTGTTTATTGAAGCATTTGATGATTCGAGAAGGAGCTTGATTTGATATGACTTACCTCGACTTTAACCTGGTACGGAGCATCGTTGATCCGAGGATGATTTATCTTGGCGATAGCTCAATTAAAAGATACAGAACTACTGCGACTGGGCTTACCTCGAAGAGGCGTATCGCACGCTGGACGCGTTCACGATATTCTTGGATCTTCCCGGAGTCGGTAAAGGTGCTGAAGACACGGTCGGTCCTGCTTCGCTTGACTTGGTCTTCGACAAAGGCCAAGATTGGTTCTAGTTTTCTGACGACTTTGTCAAGAAATGTAGGTAGGGGACGATACACAACGCACAACACGAGTTCCTCCATGTCTTTCTTCGGAGGCCAATTCTTTTTTTCATCTGCAGGGAGCTCCTGATATGACTTCCAGATCCTCGCGATAAACCCCACGACATCATCTGCCAGTCGTTGAAAGTTGGCCTTGTGATCCTTGACAGACTAAGATAATCAAATTGTGAAGGGATGATCACAAGATCTAGAAGTACATACCTGAACCTTTTGGGCAATCTTCAAAGTGATCTCTGCTGCTTGCTTCATGCTTGGGTTGGAATCGAGGGCTGCAGCTTCCTGGACGAGATCGAGCATGGGTGGCGACCCTTGTGTCCCAGCATCTACCCCGGTGCTCGATTTCTTGTTATTCTTGGCTTTAATGTTCTTTGGCGTCATAGTAGTGCAGTGGATGAAGGAATCCTCGACAAAGATGAACGATCGATAATAAACTTAGAAAGTGGCCTTCGACAGCACACCTCCAGAAATTTACCCACAATCTTTGTTGTTTATGGAAAGGATACGTGACAGGACCTCGCTTTGGTATCGTGTACTACTACATACGTCGCCTAAGGCCGACCTTGAAGCGGCAGAGCCCGCTACCTCCTTTCAGAACAGCAAAATTGGCAATTGCATACAAGAGTAACGAGGAGACCTTTTTCTTGGTAATCATGTACCAATTTTGGAGTCTAGAATTGTCCCGTAAGATATTGAGCAAGGGCACCGAGGGTGAGCCTGCCTTCGAAGGGCCTGGAAGTTGTCGAAAGCCTTCGAAACAGGAGCGCGCGAAGTCGCCTGGATAGTGTGGTCCTCAATGAATTTGACAGATTCGGCGATGATTCAGACTGTGGCCAATAAGTTGATAGAACTGGGGGGAAAGGAGGCCTAAATAATAGGGCGTAGAGCAAGATATTAAGAAATTGGAACTTACCTTTGATCAACGTCGAACCCCGATGTTTCATGATCCAGAAACGACGGTTGCGTGGGGACAAGCCCCTCCTTTTCATGTTCGACAAAAAGTCCTCGGGGGTCATGAGAGATGGAAAGGGTAGTACACTTGATCTCTTAGGCCGTGCCATTCCAAGGGTAAATAGCACATACCATACATTTAGATTGCTACTACTGTTGAAATCAGATCAGCAAGATAAGATAAAAGATAAGATTTCCGGTTGTCCCTGAGCTCTTCAGAGGACAAACGGATGGGTAGCTACGATACAGAACTTTGTATATATACTGTAGACTCCAAAATAAAAAGATAAAACGCTCCGAAGGACGCACAAAAACAATAGAGATAGGGAGTGTACCTTAAATCCGCATGTCGGGCGCATTGCGCAGGATAAATCTATTTGGAAACCCCCTTTCCAAGAGAAACCCGGGGGTTTCTAAATAACTTGCATGGAAACCCGGTTTCCAATATCATGATCGGTAAGCCCTGCACGGCCTTCCCGGATTTGCCGAGATGCCGACCGTCAGGCAGAAACTGAGGAACGCACAATCATCAACTCTACGCCCCATGGGATAGAAATATAGGCATTAATACATGTATGTATGGATTTGTATTACTATAATTACATACTGCTAGCAATTTGAGGCGCTCCAAACGTTAGTTATTGCGAGCAGCTCCGGACAAGATCGTGTTGCCTTTGTACCGAAAGAGATTTACTTGACAAAATACTTTTCTAGGCTCGTGACAATATTTTAATGTTAGTCCTGCAAATCAAGAGAAATAAATTCACTCGAACGGTTGTAGGTATAACTTTGAAATTTGATCCTTGACATGGACATTCACCAGGTCATGTGCAATGAAGCGCCTAGTATTCATGATATCCTACGAAAAATGAGTCTCCGGCTGCCAATATAGGGGCTTAACACCTTTAGCTTCACGCCCGACATACTCATAATTCATTTGTGCAAGGAAGTGAATGTTAGAGGCAAACTTGATTGAATAACCACTGTATTCACGCGCTTCACCTCACTGGAGCACCTCCGGGGCCAAGGCGGCTGACGGCCGAGCTCTGATGGCCATCAAATTCTTCGAATGAGGGGGGTTTCCAGGTCAATGGCTTGAAACCCCGGGTTTCTCTTGGAAAGGGGGGTTTCCAAATAGATTTATCCCATTGCGCATGCTCGCACAGCCTCCCGAAATTCCAACAATTACATGTTCTAATTTCCCTTTGATGCATTCTTTAACGAACGCTGGATTCTGAAGATCGGGGTTACAGTATGAAGCTGACAGGAAATTTTATGTGCTCAAGGCCGTTGGAAGAAAATGACCCCTCTTGTAAAAGTGAGACATGGCCTTTTCTGGGTAATATATGAGGAGGATGCGTTTCGAATTGTACGAGCATTGTCAAAGGAGACAGAGAGTCAGGCTCGGACGTCTGGACACTGATCTGCAACAAGCAAGTGCCGAGAACTACCTGAAACTGGACAGGCACTAAAGACAACATACAAGAATGAGGCTTTGGGATTCTGGAACATAGAGTGCAGAGAGCACGGAAACGAGGATAGTAGTTTGATAGCAGTAGTCACTGTGTGGGGAAACCGGAAAGACGTTTGATGGAATTCACACGGCAATTGCTCCACGGAACTTGCCGAAGTTTCGGCTTTCACATTCCCGGGCCTATCGTCTGAGGAAGAGATACTTTCCAACCACTTTGAGGGAGATCTTGAGATCGCGAACTTGAAGTTGTTATTATTGTGAAAATGGGCCGTATATATAATGAACGAACTCATCATTTGCTTTCTACATATTCCTCCATGGCGATGCGCGTACCAAAGATTGAGGAACAAGAACGATGAAATTAAGATTCAAATACCCAATTGATCAACCGAACAAATTCGACAAACTTATTCAAGTTCGTGTCATGATTGGAACCCTCGAAAGCCCGCAAACCCTTATCCTGACCCACAAAAAGGCAGGTGGGCGGCTAAGGGTACGGAATCATGCAAAAAAAAAATCGCTGTATTACAACATCTCGCTGAACTCATTGGATGTCAGAGTATGTCGCTGGATACTTCTTAACACATTTGCCATCCATGAAAAATCCCAAATTTCAAATGGCGGAGTAGAAGATCTAGGAGCATGTTGAGTATGTTAAGTTCTCAGGACGAAGCAGTTTCTAACAAAATTTCGTGGTCTTTAATCATCCTCCACCATTGACCTCTCCTCAACTCCCAACGCATCCTTCCTTAATTCCTGCTCCTCAACCAACTCTTTATCCTCCAACTCCTCCCCCGCCTCCCCTTCCTCCTCACTCCCAACCTCTTCAACGTCCTCTTCTTGCTCCTGCTCTGCCAAACCCCCTTCCTCATCATCCCCATCCAACTCACGCTCACGATCCTCTCTCCCAATTTGGAATGGATGCCCCATGCCCATTCCCATCGTCATCGGGATGGGAGGCGCAGCGCTCACGCTCCCCTCTGCGTCATAATCGACGTCCATCGGCGAGTGCGCAATCGGCGAATGTGCAGTTGGTAGATCGAGAGGCGCGGATGTGAAGGGCCCTCCTACCAATGATGACGATGAGTGCGGGTGTGGATGTGGTGGGAGGTGTGGGAAGGCAGGGACACCAGGGACACCGTTGAAGAAGCCATCGTTGAGGAGGCTACCGCCGATGGTAGGGGTGTTGACGATTTTTTCTTTGCCTTTGCCTTTTGTGGTTGCCGTTGTTGTTGTGGTTGGTGGTGCAGATGCGGACGCCCCAGCGACGCCAGCCCCCCTTTTGGCCGATGCGGAGCTGCTGGCGCCGCCGCCGTTCGTCGTCGTCGTCGACTTCTTCCCCTTGTCGTTCTTGGACAACTCTCGGAAGACTAAAATCAACAAAAAAGGTGGTGTTCAGCAGCTGAATTCAGGATAGGGCGTGTAATGACGCACTTAACAGCTCCCCCTGTAACTTGTTCACCATATCGCTGAACTCGATCGTCTCGAGCGCCTTGAGGACATCAGAGGCGGATATGCTTTTATGTTGCTTGGATTGGGCGACGTCGTGGGCGCTATAGGTAAGGAATCAACAGAAAAAGGAAAGGGAAGGAAAACGCGTCAGTAACGCGCGGTTTTCTTGGGCGAGGATGGAAGAAAAGCGTACGTTGCGGCTGTAATAAATAGAAAAAACCATCATTATCAGCAACGGAATGAACGACAAGCCAACCAAAAGGGGGATAAACCCACCCAAGTAATTGATAAACACCGTCGAGCCTTTCACCAGCGAAAGCACAGTTTCCTTCTGCAGCTTCACGTTGTCGGGTATCTATATATATATAAAGGCGTTCCGCACAAAACTCAGCAGGGGAACTTGAATTCCCGACTGGTGAAGAATGGACGTACGGACGACTTTGCAATCTTCATCACGACACTCTTTGGCAGCTCAAAGTTCTCGATTCCTTCCGAGACGAGGTCCTGTTGGGCTTGGGCAGATATGGGGCCCGAGTATGTTTCTTTCCGAGGCATTGTTGAGCGAAGGTTGTGATGAAGGTGACGGTTTGTTTGTGTGGTCAGAAACGAGAGGGATGGAATCACTGCGTGACCAAATTCGCCAAGTCCCGTGACTTTAGTCGGACGCGTCGCGATTGATCACAATGGATTTAAGTACATATTGAGATTTCTGAGTGCGTACAACGAATTTTCTCGTTCAGAAACAGGACATACCGAATAGGGGGTATTATTTGCAAGAGGATATTACAGAGCGGAACAGCAGGTGCCTGGCGGGAGGCAACATAACTTGAAGTACGGGCCCCTATAATTCTGAACATGCAGTTACAACACAAGATGGGGGGTGCTTATGAGCATTATATCGAGCTTTGGGATCAGTACTTGCAAAACCAGTCAATGAGGCACTGCCAGCCAACTGTCAGCATTTAGCTGAGAACGATCATTTCTATCAGTGTTTCCAGCCAGTCATTCCACCTACTCCCCCCATATTTTCTTCCGTTTAGCCATTGACATAGTCACCACTTATCAGTCCCATATATATCCTTGAAGCAAGTTTAGCGACAAAATCTTCCCAAAAAATCGCAGTTTAGCCATGAAAGGCTTAAAAAGTATATCCACATTTGTAGCACATCGGGCCCCACTTCTGAACCATAAGATTAAAAGGTCGGACAGCTACTTGAGGAATCGAGAATATCATAAAGCAAGTACACATCTGTATAATGTAAAGGATTGAGGAAAGCTAAAGGATTTACCCCATATTTGTGCTGCGCCTCATTAATTGTAGCAATCCGTGTCATCTGTAAATGAATCTATATCTCAGCTCGAGTCGAATCTCCATTGCCCAGATACGGGTGGGACACCAACAACGCTATCACCTGCACCACTAAGCCTCGGTCAGTTTTTCTTTGTTTTCGCCTTTCGCTATTGTTGATGCGGATGCGGATGCGCTGGCACACACTTCATCTCCGGTTCCACGCGTGCTCATTTCAAGTTCCGGGCGCCAGTGCACTTGAAATAGCTCGAAATATAAATCGTAATGGTTTTCCTCATCATCCCCATCCAACTCATGATCGTTTCTGCTTCTCTCGATATGGGACGAACGCTGCATCGGAATTGGAGGTGCAACACTCACACTCTCCGCTTCGTGATCGATGTCCAAAGGCGAATGTGCGGTTGGGAGGTCGAGAGGCACGGATGTGAACGGCCCCGATGCGGGTGGGATCTTGCCTTTCGCTGTTGTTGATGCAGATGCGGATCTGGATCCTCTGGATCCTCCAACCACGCCAAGTCCCTTTTTCTCTGAGTCGGAACCGCTGCCCCTGCCATTCGTCGTCGTCGACTTCTTGCCCTTTTCATTCTTGCATAACTCGCGATAGACTATTCAGTGGAGGAAAAAGAGGTTGTATTCAACGGTTGAATGAAGTAGGATAGGATTAGGAGTGGATGACGCACTTAGAAGCTCTGCTTGGAGCTTGTTTACCATATCGCCAAGTTCAATCTTCTCCAGCGCTTTGAGGACATCAGAAGCGGATATACTCTTGTGTTGCTTGGATTGAGCGATGTCGTATGCGCTAAATGGATTTTATTTATTTAAAAAAAACGCGTAAACAACGCGGTATTTTCGTGTTGGGCAGGAATAAAGCATACGTTGCGGCTACAACAACACATCAACAACCAGAGGCGCCAAGCAACAACATAAACGGAACGGACAAACCCACCCAAGAGATTGATAAACACCCTCGAGCCTTTCACCAGCGAAAGCACAGTTTCTTTTTGCAACTTTACATTGTCGGGTATCTAAAACGGTCGATTCGTACATAAACAACCTCTGGCACGGCGGGTGGTGGGTGGACGTACAGAAGCCTTTGCAATATTCATCACGATACCATTTGGTAGCTCAAGATTCTCAATTCCCTCCAAAACGAGGTCTTGCTGTGATTGAGCGGATACGGGGCCCGAGTACGTTTCTTTTCGAGGCATTGAGTCGGGGGTTGTGATGAAGACTGAAGAAGGTATTTGTTTGTTTGTGTGGTGTCAAGAGGAAGTCACGCCAGTCAGTTATCCCCGGTTATCCGCTCCCACCACGACCGCAATCAATACGATCCTACAAACCTTCAAGTTCTGTACTTGTTGACCTCTTGAAGCTATGGTGAAACAGAAATATAAGCGCTGAACTCAAGAAGTGTATTCTCAATCTCTAGGGACAAAGGTTGGGAACTCGAAGATATTACTGACACATTACTCGTCTCGCAGGTTGCTCTATACCGATGGCGCGCTGCCTTCGAAACCGTGGCCATGGCTCCCTGCGCACCGCTTGGACTCGGCTAACTTGTGCCGTGTTCACCTGCACCGCTTCCCACACCATCTACACTCAAGCTGCAAACCCCGACCCCTATTTTGATGAGCGGGTGCTTTGGCTTGCTTTCTAGTATGATATCACCATTTCAGCCCTTACTCCCCAACAAATCTTGACCGAGACTGGCCTTATTTGGGAGATTCCGCACTCGAGAGGGACGGAACATTGTTGCAGCAATGGAGGGATACGCTAGCGGGTGACGACTCGCTAACCAAAAAAAAAATGGGGGGCGAAAGTATAGTGATAAGTGGGCACGGGTAAATGTGACTTAGAATGAGGGAACGAGCAGATACGACAAGAACTACTAAGAAGTATCTGAGGACAACCAAAAAAAACCACCAAGTGTCTCCCATCGTCCTAATTCTCTCAGCTTGTGGTGTCTCGCTAACGACAGACATGACGTGACATGATAGCCTTAAAAGTTGTGGAGGGATGGGTGAGCGAATGAAGGCCAAGAAATGCCCTCCAAATCACCTCAGGTGCCTGCAACCGAACGCTACTCTCGTTGTTCACTGTGTCGGCATTTCGACGACTTGTAACGGCGTGGGTGGAACATGGATCAGCTTTAACAACGGCAGCCTCGTTATCCGAGCAATCGTCGACAAGTTAACAATTACATACCTGGGTTAGAGGCGGAGAGAGGCGGCAAGTGGTGAATGTTGGTTTCGCGTTCTCAAATGACGGGTCCTTTCGTATTCGCAACCCAATAAAAACCCGGCGGTGAACGAAGCCACGAGTAAAAGCAAATTTGTGAATATTGCGATGTAGGACATAGCCGTCAAGATACAACACCGGGCCCCGGGGTGATTTTTGGTAAATTTAAAGCCAGAGCACGTGCCTTCCACCAGGTCACGTGAAAAAACCCGAACCCTAGCGGCCCGTCCTTCCTCCAATTCATCGTAGTTCGTCTTTGCTCCTGCCTCCTCTCCGTCATTGTCGTGGTCGGATTGGGGTGGGCACTCTTCCGAAACCATGGATGGGAGGTACAGAGGAGCCAATATCAATTGGTTTCGTTGTTTGGACATAATAGATGATCTGACCTAAAACAAGTTTCTTTTTAGATCCCGTACTGGCTGCTTTCCTACATTCAATCCCTTCTTTCGCCCCTCCACGTATATTTGCATGCCTTGTCTTGGGAACGCGAGACGCGTCTTCGACTTGCTGACAGTTCCAGTCTCACTGTCTCTACGCCATCCTCGCCCCTTCTTGCGTTCATCTCACTTGTCCTACTCGGGCTCCATCGCCACTCCGACCCGTTGGCCGCTGCATCTCGCGTTCTATATCGTGGCGTGTCTTCGTAACGACCTTTTTGACTACACGTCAGGGAGATGGGTGTAAGCTTCGTACATGTTATTCTATGGGGTATATATCTGACGCGTAATCTAATATGTTTAGTATCAACGATGTTCAGAGCGCAGACGTGTCTTCAACGTCGATGGCCTACGTCGACTTGCGGCAGAGTCCGTCCTGATGATATTGTCGACCTGAAAAAACTCGCCGAGGGTGGGTTTAACCGCTCCTTCCTTATCACGATGCGCGACGGCTTCCAAATAGTTGCACGTATCCCATACCCAGCTACAACTCCCAAGTACTTCGCCGTCGCGAGTGAAGTGACTACTATGGCCTTACTCCGTTCCTCTGGGCCACCGGTACCTGAGGTATACGGATATTCGCCTGTGCCGGACAACGCGGCAGAGACCGAGTACATATTTATGGAGTTCGTGCAAGGCACTAGCTTAAGCGATATATGGTTTGACCTAGGGGAAGGTGACATCATTTCAATTACACGCCAACTTGCTGAACTCGAGTCGAAGATGATGTCGATTGCTTTCCCTGCTGGCGGAAGCCTGTACTTTACGAAAGACTTGGAGAAGGTGGCCGGGAGACCGGGCATCCCGCTAGAGGATAAGCGTTTCTGCGTCGGTCCAGATACAAGACTGCCCTGTGGTATGGCAGGAGATCACAGTTTGACGTAGATCGAGGACCATGTAAGCCGCTCTCTGTCTTTTTTTATTTATTAGCGCCTTAAACTAACTGAATAACTATAGACGAAAGTGCCGAAGCAGTGCTCATCAAAGGAGCCGACAAGGAACTGGCTTATCTGAAGCAGTTCGGTCGACCACTGTTGCCGTTCCAGCGCTTTAGAAGGGAAGGTTACCTGTACCAGGAGCAGCCGCCGTCGGATCACATTGAGAACCTGCACCGCTATCTCCTCATCGCGCCGTCACTCATCCCCAGGAACCCGACCCTCAGTCATTTCCGCATCCGCCATCCCGACCTCCAGCCAAGCAATATCATCGTCGACTCCAACCTGCACGTCGTCGGCCTGATCGACTGGCAACATACCTCGATCCTACCCCTGTTTCTCCTTGCCGGTATACCTGATCGGTTACAGAACTACGATGATCCTTCCTCGCGATCTATGATGCGGCCTTCTCTACCGGAGAATTTTGACGACTTGGACGAGAAGGAGAAAGAACTCTACCGTCGCCGCCTCGTCCATTACCACTATGTCAAAAATACGAAGGAGCACAACGAGCTTCATTACGTAGCATTGACGGACCCCATGGGCATGCTCCGCCGCCGGCTCTTCAGCTACGCCACTGATCCATGGGAGGGCGAAACTCTCGCGCTGAAGGTCGCGCTGATAAGCGCAACAGAGAACTGGGAAATGCTGGCCCCCCTTGTCCTGTCGTGTTCGACACCGAGGATGTACAAGAGGCAAAGAAGCTGGATGCGGGACAGAGAGAAGCGGACGAGAATCTAGAGGCGTGCGCGAATATAATCCGCTTTGGGGAGGGCTGGGTGCCTGCCGAGCACTACGAGGAGGCTATGATACGCAGCAAGCAGCTGAAGGAGGCTGCGTTGGCGATGGCCGAGTCGGAGGAGGAACGGGCTCAGGTCGCGGCGCACTGGCCCTTGGATGACATGGACGAAGAGGAATACATGTAATGAATGGAGAGCTTGTTACCAATGTAATTTACTTGGTCGCTCGTGGCGGTGAATCATACTTATCACTAGTAGGGTGAATATGTGGTAACAGCTGCTATAGTGTTTGAGATATTTGAAGCACTCACAGTCCCCCGGACGACTCAGGGACCACAAGGCTTCCAAATTCGCCGTTTAAATAAACAAAGCCCCATTCGTATCATGAACAACATTTGGCAGTGGGGTTCCCAAGTGGTAAGTGGAGGACGTAGGTAAGTGGAGGACGTACGGAAGTATCTGCAATCTTCACCCTTTGGCAGCTTAAAATTCTCGATTCCTATATGGGGCCCGAGGATATATTTCTTTCCGAAGCATTGAGTTGGGGGAGGGGTTATGACGAAGATTGAAGGGCATTACAGTTGTTTGCTATTTGTGTGTGTCCAGAGGAAACAAGAAATGAACTCCGGTTATCCGATGACTTTTTGGCTGATGAGGAGGCGACTGGAACGGTCATTTCACCAAAACCATTACATCATTCGTTGTTTCAAGTCAATATTTCTTTTCCTGATGGTGACGGTTAACACCGATTGCATAATGGCCCTGCTCAACAAGCTCTCCTCATTTTTCGCTTTGGCGACTGGACCAACCACGCATCGGACGAGAACTGGCTTCCGCATTTGAAGTCGTTTCAGCTGACCGTCGATGCCAAGAGCCGTGTCGGGGGACTCGAAGGTGATTTGTCAAAATCAGCACCATGGACGCGAAACTTGCAGAACCCTCCTCGGGAGTTCTCCTCGGAGGCGTTCGATATGGATTTTGGGGAAAAGAAGCGTGTTTTGTATGACGTGCTGAAATCCAACCGGCCGTTTATGGATTTGCATACCCGACCATTGCTTGTATAGTATGAATGGCCAAATCACCTCTGCAGTCACTTCCAGACCCTCCAGACTTAGGATTGCGAACAAGATTGGACAACAAAGCTGATAAGTAGGAGTAGCTTCCGAAGTTGGTGGATATGACCATTGACGAAGACTGAAGGAGGTGTTTGTTTGTTTGTGTGGTGTCAGGAGGAAACAAATAACGAACCTGATTATCCCCAGTTACTCATCCGCTCCCACCACGACCACAATCAAAACTGTAAATCTTTCTCCTACAAACCTTCGCATTCTGTGCCTTTTCACTTCTCGAAGCTATGGGAAACAGAAGGATCAGCCCTGAACTCAAAGAATGTGCTCTCAATCTCTGGGCCAAAGGCTGGGAACTCAATGATATCACCGACACATTACTCGCCTCGCAGGCTAGCTTATACCGATGGCGCGCCATCTTCGAGGACCACAATTCCGTGACAAAAGCTCCCTGCGCACCGCTTGGACCAGCTGGAACTCGGCTCACTCGTGCTGTGCTCACTGCTCCCCACACCGTCTACACTCAAGCTGCAAACCCCGACCTCTATCTTGATGAGCTGGTGCTTTGGCTTGCTCTCCACTACGATATCGTGATTTCAGTCCCTGCTCTCCAGCAACATTTGACCGAGGCTTGCCTTACTCGGGAGATTCTTCTCAATATCGCACTCGAGAGGGATGAAGTGTTACTGCAACAATGGAGGGATACGCTAGCGGGTGATGACTTTCTTGCAGATGGATCTCAATTTATATGCGTGGACGAAACCAGCAAGTTTGAAAACGCGTATGGAAAACGTTATGGACCTACCCACTCTGGAGATCAGGCGACGGAGCTCAAAGATTTCTTTGTACGTGGAGACATGTACACTCTCGTGGTGGCGCTTTCTGTGGATGGATGAATCGCTGCCGACGTTTTTGGCTCCAAGTGTGACTCTAACGACTTCCTTGAATTTGTTCAGGAACACGTTGTACGTCTTATGTTTCCTTCCCTACTTTAGCGAAGCCTGATCACTTCCAGCTTACGCAAATGAATCCTTACCCTGACACTCGCTCCGTCCTCGTGCTTGACAGCTCCCAGATTCGCGATAACAAAGCTCTTGCTCCGCTCGTCCGAGCTGCTGGTTGCCTGATCCTCTATCTCCCGGCGTATTCTTCCGACCTCAATCCAGTCGAGGAGTCATTTATTTCAGGTCCGTCACTTTACCCCTACAAGAGCCAGCATCCTTCTCAGATCTCATCTTCGACTTTTAGTAAAGGCATACCTCCGCCAATACGGACGTGCGCTCCGACGAGAGCTCGATCCAATAACCGCCCTCCTTGAAGCTTGTGGATGTGTAACGCCTGAGAATGCACACGGCTGGTTCAAGGATGCAGGTTATGTTCGATAATTCAACTTGTCGTGTCCGTGTAGGGTTGAGCAAGTCAAGGTCAAGTTGGTACAGTGTTACAGCCCGCCGAAATATTGTACAGTGGTTTGTAATAAAGAAAGACTCTGTATTACGTGAATTGAATAGAGGAAGTAGGCGAAGACCAGTGCGTAGTCCTTATGTACACCATCATCCCAATTTGCGGTAAAAAAAAAATTCCTGTTCTCGAACCCAGTCGAACCCTGAATCCCTCATGCAACTGTACAAGGGATTCTATCGTTCGACACCACAACTGGGCCTTCTCTGAGCTCCTGGCCGGGGCGTCATGACGGACGATTTGAATCGTCTTGTGGTGTCCTTTGTTCCCCCTTATAGGTGCTTTTTACGATGAGGCGCGAAGCTATAAGATTAGAGCCATCCGGACGATGCCGCCCGGTGCGCCGCCTTTTCTTCCCTTTTTCCTTTCCAAAATGTAGATCACGTACTCTTTAGCCGATGCTGGGCAAATACCGTCGGAGGTTGAAAGTGAAAGTTGGTATTGTGATCAACGTGACCGTGTTCATCCAAGGACCAACGCGTCGCCATCGCGTCCCCTCAAGGTATGTACGCGCTAGTAGCAGCGACTTCGGAGAACTTCTAATCTGGAATCTCTCTTCATACAGAATGCCGTCAACCCCTAAATCAACTCTCCAGACCCTGCTCAAATCCTCAGCATCCAGCAAACTCCATGAATGCCTTCTCGACGCCCTCGAAACCGCGTCCGACACCGAGCTAGAGGTTCTTGCCGCTCTTCTCGCACCTCTGTCTGCCCATGCAGGTGTTAAAAAACATTGCGTACGCTGCCATCTCACGTACACCGAGAACAAAAACCATTCGAGCGCTTGCAAGATCAAGCATAACGATGAGGGTGAGACTGACTACGACATTGGTTGTGATGAAGGGATTACCACTTTGAATTGCTGCGGAATCTCTTTCGGCTCGGAAGATGAGCCGGACACGACGATTTGCTTCTCGGCACCACACACGACAGACGTGGACGATGTGCTTTATTATGAGTCGGCCAACGATGACGAAGATGATGTTAACACAAATGTGATCAGGTGCGAGGTCAAGCCCAGTGAAAACGAGCTCGGACCTGGTATGGGGATTTCCGGTCAAATCTGGCATAGTTATGGCGAGGTCCGAGGTTTTCTGGAAGCGGATTAGGCCGGTACAGGTCGGGTGAGCCCGTTTCATGTCTGAAATTTTGTGCCATTCTGGAACGTGTCTGGATGCGCGTATGGATACATCTGCTTACATCTGTGTTCTACGGAGGTGATCCGGCTATGTCAGAACATATTAAATTGAATTTACAGAATACAGGATTTTAGGATTTTACTGGGGCTATCGGACGACCTCATGCTTGTCTGCCATCCTAAACTGCTCACAGGAATTTCCCTAAGTCGGATTGCGGATCTCGAAGCACGTCTAGAATGTCGTCGTTATGTCAGTTCGGGGCATAAGGCAAAATATTGAGGTATTCACCGAACCGTCGGTGTTTGGTGCATGCAGCACGCATTCCATCCGTCTGCTAGTATATGCGCATAAAAACTGTGTGAATTTGAGGCCAAAATAATGAACATACCAGGAAATAAATAACTGGAACTTTATGGTCTCTCGCGCTGCTTTCGGGACCACTGGCCAGTGGCGGCCAGGTTTTTGCGGGCGTTCTTGGTTAGCGTTGTGGCTGTGCCGGGCCGATCCCGATCATCGTAGCGTAGCCTGTCGTAGTCACACATTATCATCATCACACCACATCAGACCGTCGCATTCCCGCCCCAGACCCGATCCCAGCTCGAGGTGGTCCCAGACCCCCTCCAGCGTTGCCTTACTTGTATTTTCGTAGGTCAAGAGTAGTTTAGAAGGGTCATAAATGAAAAGACAAGACAGCTTGGCGCGGAATTTGCCTACCATTTACGTATCAACACTGTCCCAGTCAGCTTGAAACTCGCCGCAGTAATACCAGACGCGCCTTCCGGTACTCTTCCGCATACACGGTCATGTAAAGAGTAAGGAAGTTTTATTAGAACGATTGGAGCGATAAAGAGGAATAGAGCTTACTGGTGACTCCGAGGTGTTTCAATAAAAAGGATCTCTATAAAGGGGGGAACAATCAATGAGCATATATGCAGTGAAAATATGAATACGCACCATGTCTCTGGCAGCTGCCCTCATACGCTAGTGAACGCATTCTTCAAATCCCAGGGATATGGTGGACCCAGCAGCTGGTGAGAGTCGCTCAATGAGCTCAAAATGCGAAGGATGAAGGTTGCCGTGATAGGCGCATGGAGCCTAGTCAGTGCGTTGAGAGGACGGCAAAAGTTTAGAAATCAGTGGAGAGATCATGGTGGTAAGAAGAGAGGTGCCACTTGCGGCAAAATTTCGAATTCATCGCTGCGGCAGTTGTTTGGTTGCCATCATCAAAAATGGCGTCATGATGGAATCTTGTTGAGGCATATTCTTTCCAGTCATTCGCATGAAAAAATCCTATTAATTCGAAGTACATGCCAAATTTAAGTGCAGAAAGAGAAAGACAAAAGATAAAATAGCTTCGTTTCCAGGTTAAGCCAGAAATCCACGGACGAGGCCGGCGGAGCTCCGATTTTCGCTTCACCTCTCCGAAACCCCCAGAGCCCATTTTCACTGGGGGTCAAGGGTTGTTCTAAGAAGCGAAAGGTGGCGAAAAAGGGTGGGAACAAGGGAGGATCAGCTAGCAAGAAACAGAAATCCATATGAAGCTCATCCATGTTTCTGTACTCCAGAAAAGGGGGAGAC
>Ga0307513_10005615_pt1 | contig 16535 bp, 14 predicted proteins | sample 15_EM_MG_FD_202174 | JGI IMG/M metagenome (GOLD analysis project Ga0307513, IMG submission 202174) | Populus trichocarpa ectomycorrhiza microbial communities from riparian zone in the Pacific Northwest, United States - 15_EM | ecosystem: Host-associated > Plants > Roots > Unclassified | place... | reverse complement strand
CTCTGGTGCTGTCGGGGGGGGGGGGGGGGGGGGGGGGGGCCCCCGCCCCATTATCCGAGACATGTCATATATGGGTGTGTATAAATAGTTGGGTGCGAAGGAGGTATGTGAGAGGGGGACTTTGTTGTATTGCATTGTGTGTGAGACTGCGTTGTGCGATGGTGAAAAGGGAAGATGGATAATGGTGGTGGTGGTGGTGATGCCAAGTTGGGATGAAAGCGCTGTGGTTAGGCAGAAATGGAGGGGGGTCGGGGGGTGCGAGAGGTGGTAGAACTATAGTTGTAATCATGCGATCTGGGCGCACCGCTGGTGGTGCGTCGTAAAGGTCGTTCGTTGGTTTAGTTTCTAACTGTTGCTGCCACAGTTGGGGGGAAGGGGAAGGGGAAGGGGATGGGGATGGGGATGGCCTGACTGGGAAAGCATTGTCGGTGGTGTAATCATGAATTTCACAGAGAGTAGACTATGGTACCACGGCATGAATAAGTTGGTTGACTGTATCCCCCTCTTTCTTCCTTCCGTTACTTCCTCCACCTCTTCTTCCCATTCGCTCTAACTAACCCTCCAATTTCGATTCCAACTTCCATCCCTTGAACTGGTCGACAGCCCAGCTCCTCGGCCACCCAGCCTACGAAACGACTACCGGTACTATATCCCGAGAGGAACGCGGATACCTAATTCCCTACAGTCACGCATACCTGCTTGCATACTTACATAAAATACTGAGCATACGTCTACAAGTGCCCGCCGCACTCAACAAACTAATTCCGCCAACTAGCAGTGCAAATATCGAGTGAGAATCTGTGCTGCGATAGCATGGCTTTCTTGGTTCGCTTCCCTCACTCGTGGTAAACACGTTTTTCCTTCGGAAAGTTTAAGCATGCAAGCATGAGACTGGTTCGTGCGGAAGGGCATTCCACGTGTGGTGGAAAAAAAGAACCTTTGGTAAATTTTGGGGAATGATGAACAAAAAAATGAAAAAAAGAGAGGGAAAGGGGGGGGGGGGGGGAGAAAAAGAAAAAGGAGGAGCACCAATGTGGTCAAAGAGGATCTTGCGGGAATTTGTCCTCCTGATCTGACTAGGGAAACCTCAACGTGGGCGCCTTGGATATGCTATGCCAGTCGGGTATGGTATTGTGCAGTATGCATGTCGTAGGCATCTAGCTTTGTTTTGTGATGAGATGGGGATGGGGTGAAGGTCCTTCTGTTACAGCCACGGCAAGGGTGGGACCTATGCAGTCCATGCCACTGTACTGTTCCGTACAGGGAGTAGCGTACTGTATTTATGCACATTGGATGCTAAGTGGCTAGCTTAGCTCAGATATAGACTCGACCTGCTTACCACATTTGACTGGTATCTGTGTAGCACTTGAATGAAGCTTGCTTGCTTGCTTATTCACAACAGCAGGTTAATAGCTATCCATTCATACATTCGTCACCTATGAGACTAGTATTTGACTCGCGCTCCTTGGATAGATATTGCACTCCTTGTCGATGCCTTATCTGTTCTTGAGGAGGAGCTTTAGTTTCTCCGATGTATCGCATGCCTCTCTTCTTACCTCATCACGTCACATCGCGGTCCCCCCAGGGAAATATGGGGGCCAGTGAAGGCCTTAGGGATCTGCGGGCTCAGATTTCGTTTTTTCCCGTTTGGGTCCTGGGCTGGTTAGTGCTGGTGCTTGTAGGACGAGTACAGTATTGACTGTGGCCCGGGGTCCCGTCGGGGCGGGGCTCCGGTCCGCGGTGGGGCGGAGGCCTCGAAAGAAGGAGTTTTGGGAAAGCTGCTTGCGCGTCAAGTTCGGAGGGGAAGGTTCTTATGATTTTATGATTTTTTTCTCTTTCTAACTTTTGAGAGTTTTTGCATTGAGGTGGAAATATATCTTGGTGGCGTCCTTGTCATACCGTGGTATACTGTGTAGTCGGTTTATTTTACCTTTTATCTTGTGAAATAGGCGATATTTTCTCTTCCTCCCTTTCTTTCCTCATCGTTGCGTGCAAGCTGCAAAGCTTTGATTCAGTATTAGTCTAAGTGGTCGGCGCTGTCAAACGTTCCATCTGCTGTATCATGTTGTGCCAAAATCCATGGGATGATGATGAGGGAGAGATGCGGTTCCCTCCCATGTGATAGTTGCTCGGATCGAAAGAGGAGCCAGGCGGTGTGGAGGCAGGCGGCCGTGGTTGGGATCGGGGGTGCACCAATTCAGTGTGATGTGTTTTTGTGTGGGAGGATTTGATGGAAAGACGACTCATGGTGCGTCCCTTAGCTTTGAATTATTAAGCGGGGAAACAGAAAGGGTATGATGAACCCCTCTCCCTTGTTCCTTCCTCCCTTCCCGCTCTCGTGCCCCCCGCTCTTCTATCCGTTCAAACGGTAGCAGGGGTTTAAACTTCGTGGTCTTCCATCATCCTTGTTCGTGGCGAATTTCAATGAGGTAAAGTGAAAGAGTGAGCTGCAGATGGCCAATGCTTTTTTCTTCTCGAGTTTTGTTTTCGTGGGTGCGCGGATTCTTTCGGCCTTCTGATTCTTTGTCGTTATATGTTTGGTGCTGGGCAGGCATCATCTTGTGCGTGCACGAGCACAATACCGGTATACCGGTACGAGTGCGATGAAAGGACAAGTGTGAAGATCTAATCAGATCTAATCAGATCTGCTGAACGCCTTTCTTCCTTCTGCCCTATCCCCTCCTGCCTGCTGACAAGAAAGCATAGATGGAGGGCCGGGAGGAATGGGGGCGGCGGGGAGAAGGAGAGAAAGAGGGAAAACGAGGAAAAGAGCAAAAACAATGTCGGCAAATACCTCTGATTTGGTGGAAGCTTTCTGCGAAATCTCCACATTACCTGGAGGTGAGTATTGTTGGACTCCAGGCACGACACAGCTACCAATGGAGCAAATTAACACCAACTTCCTTGAGATCTCAAGGAGCCCCCGCTGGTATCGGTGTACTGTACGGTACCGGTACCAGATGTACTGGTACTGTGACAGGTAGGTGTCGGTATCCGCACTACACGCTCGCGCTAACCACACAGCAGAGAAATTCGAAGTTCTCAATACACCAAGGTACTGTACGAGTACAGCTGTATTTTTCAACCACAAAATCAATTTCCAGTTGCCAACAGAGGCATCCTGACTCCTGGGTTACAACAAGTGCCAGCTTGGGGAAACGGGCACTAAAAACCTCAGAAAGTACGCGGTGTACTGGTTGTCGCTGGCATAATGAGAGCGATGGGCCTGGGCTCATCGCCCCTCGTACCCTCCTGCATATTTCTCTCGCATAGTATGACATGAGGTAGAGCGTGTCCTGATAGGAGGAGAGGTAAGGTGGTTTTCATCTGTGCGAAGGAAATAGGTATGATACCGGTACCGCGTTTTCAATGTTGGCCCACAAAAATATTCTCCTCACCCTCGATCCGCTTTCGGGGTTCTTCCCTTTCTGAAGGGATTGGGGAGCTTTTTTCCTCTCCCCTCTTCCGATTCTGATGTGGGAAGCTCGTGCAAAGTTTGTTATGTGCGCATTCCAGAAATTTGAGATGAATTGGGCTTTTTTGTATTATTTCGTTATCTTTTATTTATTCAGATGGATTCCGGGATCGTGCTGTAAATTTAGTAAAATGGTGATCGAGATTTAGAATTGGTGAACCGAGCGAGCCACACGCCTCTTTGAATGGGGATGGTGGGCCACCTCCTTTACTTTATCATACCTTCCACAGCACAGCATCAACTTCTTGGGTTGAGAGCAACGAAGACCGGTACGGCAAACTACTATAGTTTTCTCAGCTTTAGAGCATCAGCCAGCCTGAGGGCTAACCTTTGTCTGTCTTTGGGGTATGATAAGTTGTACCCCCTCCGGCCTCATCATCTTCATTACTTCTTCATCCGACCTCATCGAAACCAACACAAGCGGCTTGGACCAAGTCTAGTGCCATTTCCCTGGCCACTGCCCCCCCTCCCCCTCCTTCTTACCCTCCTTCTTACAATCCACGCTCCCACACCCACGCTCCCCTCCTTCTGTAGTCAGCGCTGCCCTGGGAGACTATTCATTCGCTCTCAGGCCTTGCCTGTTCCGCTCCAGTTTTGCCCTGTCACCCATCTTTTCCTTTCACTTTTTTTTTTTTTTGCCCCTGCCTCCTACGAGTGCTCCATCGTCTCGCCGGAATCTGCCCCGGAAAGGAGTGACGACGACTACGACAACAACAACACCCCCGACGGCTTTAGATCGCTTGTCATTCCTTTCGCAACGATATCCTCAACCACCACAAACGCCTCCAACTGAGGTTAATAGCCCGATCCCGTCTATACCCGGTGCGCTATCGCCGTTTCTTCTGCTGAACCTTTATATTTTTCGTTAGATTTCCGCCCGGTCGGCTCTTTGCGGCGGGGATTGAATTTCTTTCGTGCTCGCCGGTTTCCAACGATAAACAGGATCCCGACCCTTCGAGCGATCAGCCTGTGCCACCATAACCCTTCAGAGCTACCAAGCTAACTAGTTTCGCTGCGCTCATGTCGAAAGTCATTAGAACTGTCAAGAATGTCACTAAAGGCTATTCTTCGACACAGGTCAAAGTTCGAAACGGTAACTTACCACCACCACCACACTCCTGCAATCAATCCTTGAAACGGCCCGTTAATTGATAAATCTGCGATTAGCCACAAGCAATGATCCATGGGGCCCTACGGGGACAGAAATGAGCGATATCGCTCGCATGACCTTTGAAACGTAAGTTGGGCCTCTTTAGCCCGGCCCCATTTTCAGGGCGAATAAACATTTTTACCACCTATCTAGATCCCCAAAGCGGCTCGTTTACTAATTCGTTTTTAGAACACATGAGTTCTTCGAGATCATGGACATGTTGGATAAGCGGTTAAATGACAAAGGAAAGAATTGGAGACATGTTTTGAAGGCGCTGAAGGTTCTGGATTACTGTTTACATGAGGGTTCTGAACATGTTGTTGTCTGGGCGAAGGATAATATCTACATTATTAAGACCCTAAGAGAGTTTCAATATATTGATGAGGATGGAAGGGACCAGGGTTTGAATGGTATGTGCAAGTTCTTGGGTTCCTTATTTTATTTTTTCCTTTATTTTTTTTCGGGAGGGTTTCGTTGACGCTTTGGGAAATAGTTCGGATATCCGCCAAAGAGCTTACCTCTTTGATCACGGACGAGGACCGCCTGCGCAGCGAGCGCAAAGACCGCAAGTCTTGGAAATCCAGGGTTACAGGTATCGAAGATTATGCTTCCTCGGAGGGTCGGCCTCCTCGCCAGGAAGTGGAAGTAAGGCGCCAGCACCGGACCCCGGCCCCGCGGACAAGCAGCAGGCAAGAGGAAGAGGATTTGGAATATAGGCTTGCGATTGAAGCAAGCAAGAACCAGGCTGAGGAGGACAGGAAACGGAGTGCAAGCAAACTGCCCGACCTTGATGACGATCTGGCGAAAGCAATCAAATTGAGCAAGGAGGAGGAGGAACTTAGACAGAGGGAGCTAGAGCAGAGCAATGCGGATTCCTTGTTCGATGATGCCACCCCCGCCCAGCCGAAACCGCAGACATTCCAGCCAACCGGATACCAACCGCAACAGTACCAGCAACTTGATCAAGTGGATTTCTTCGGGAATCCCGTCGGTCAGGCTCCGTTGCAGCAGCAGAATACTAGCTACCTTGCAAATGTATACTCAAACCCTACCGGATTTCCTCAACAACAGTTCCCACAGCCAACGGGATATGACCAATCTCAAATGCAGTTTGGAGTCGCTCAAGCGAACCCTTATGCTCCGCCTCCTTCCTTGAGTCCTCAGCCGACAGATTTCATGCAGCCTGGCGATAACAACCCTTACGCCAACGGTCCGACTGCTCAACCTCTCCAGCCCCTGCCGACTGGCTCTAATAATCCATTCGCTCCAAAGATGAATAATTTCAACGCTGCGACGGCTCCACCTATGCCTAGTTTAGACTCAATGCGTGTGCTCCAAGAGCAGCAACGGCAGCAGCAGCAACTCCACCAACAACAACAGCTACAAGAGCAGCAGAGACATCACCAGCTACAAGAGCAGCAGAGACATCAGCAGCTGCAAGAGCAGCAGAGACATCAGCAGCTGCAAGAGCAGCAGAGACAGCAGCAATTACAACAGCAACAGCAGCAACAACAATTCCAACCTCAGCAACAGCAATCCCAGGCCTACAAACCTCCCCCTTTCCCCAATCAGCCTATGCAAAATGAGAAGCCGGCCAACCCACAGCATGCCCGCCTGGAAAGCCTTCTGGCTGCAGGTAACGACAGCGGGCTGGATACATACGGGAATGTGGGCAACCTCCGTATCCCAGCTCAACATACCGCTCCTGGCACCTTTGTAAATTCTGCCGGAACATCCCGCACTGGTCAATCACTCGGCGCCCAGAGCACTGGAACAAACCCATTCTTTAACCAGCAGTTTACAGGAGCACCGCAGTCCGCCGGGTTCGGGAACTCCCTCTCCCCGCAGCCGAACAGACTCCTACCTTCCCATACCGGCCCAGCCGGTATGAATGGGTATGGCACTAGTAGTTTTGGCCAGCAGCAGCAACCGAATCCGTATGCCTCCGGCTTTGGCCAACCACAACAACAACAGCAGGGTGGGAATTTGATCGACCTGTGATCTGTCTATGATAGTGGCTGGATTGTATGATTGAGATTGTGGGAGAGGGGGAATTATTGAGCGTTAGGCATTGCGGGTATTCGCGGGTATCGGAAGAGCGGGAATAGGGAATAGTGGATGGGACCGGGGCCACTGCAATGCATGGGTGGCAAGAGGAGGGTGGAAATAGAATTTCTTGTGAGGGTGAAGCCATGTTCTGTATTGCAGTTTTTTATTATTACTTTTTTTAGCTTCTTCCAACTCTTTCTCTTTTCGCTTTTTTTCCCCTTTTTATTTTTAACTCTCCTCTACTTCTCTACTTCTCACTTACCGCTGAGGGGCGGGTTAGATGCGTTAATAGCCTGTGGAGAGAAGAAGAAAAGGTCTGAAGGCTTATTTAACTTGTGATCGTCCCCTAACCATACTTGCCTTGCCTGCTCACTTTTAGTTAGTTTCTTATAAGAGAGTTTGTCCGTTGATTGGTTGTTGTTTCTCTCCTTGTTTCCCTTCGATCGCCGGAAAAAGGGGAAAATCTCAGACGGAATGGGGTAAGGGATATACTCTAACTGGCATTATGTTTTTTTGTTTTTTTTGTTTTTGTTTTTGTTTTTCGATTTCCTTTTCAGTTTGCTTTTGATCAGGATAGGCTAGGTTAGAGCAGGTGATTTTCAATCGTATTGTTGTACTGTATAGGAGCCCAATAAAAGTTGGGTCAATCTAATCCCATATAAGTTGCCCCAGAGTAAATAAGAGATCTACCGTACAGGTGCTCTAGATAAATATTTTTATGATGCTCTATCACAATCCCTCACTCGAGACAAACAACGTACTGTCCGGCCAGCGCCAACCCCTCAACCTCCGGGAGACGGATCCCCATATCGGCATACGCTTCCATGCACCTGTGCAACAGCTCCACCGTCCACTCCTCCCCGCCAAAGACCGCCGGGGCAGCGTTGGCTACGGCCGGGAATAACTCCCTGTGCAGCTCCCGCGCGGACTGAATGGCTTCTTGCGAGCCTGTCGGACACGCCGGTAAATGGAAGCCCTGTTCAGTGAGCGATAAGTGACAGAGGTATAGTATAAACACAACGTCTTCCTGCCCAGCCTCTGTCAGCTCCTCTACGTTTGCGCTGCCGAAGCAGGATTCGATGGCTGCTGCAAAAGCCCTATGAGCCCCTCGTCCTCTTCTCAGGGCGGATTGCAGGCGTATCAGACTGCAGGTGGCGGTGGTGGTGTGAGAGTTTATAATGTCCTTTGATTCAGCGATAGCGGAGAGGACTATGGAGCGTTGACTGTCGGCGTATATCTTTGCCGAGGCTTGCTTTGAGTTTTGCGGTTCCGGGAGTGTTGGGGGGAAGTTCTGGTGCTTTCGGAGGAGGGCGTGGAGGAGGGTCATGTGTGTCGATATCTCGTTGCGTTTGGTCGCGGGTTTGGTCGGCCGGGTGGGCATGCGGGAGGCCTCGGTTGGGTTGCTAGTTAGGATGTATATGAGGGTTAGTAGCGAGGGTGGGTAGATGGATGGATTTTCCGGGGTGCGGTTGCGGGGGGTTAAGTGGTAGAAGCCCGTGGGTAACTCACCAAGGAGGGAATGCTGAGACGGGGTGAGGGCCGGGGAGGATTTGAGGAGGACGGAATCAAAGGGGTTTTGGAGGAGGGTGAATCCATAACCCATTAGTACTGGTGGTGGTTAGTGCTATGGAGGTATGTAGTGGGGGGGGGGGGGGGGGGGGCGGGTTAGTAAAGTCTACGTTTGGTTTGGGTCCGTAATTATTATACACTTCTGCCCCGGCGAAAACCCCCGCGCCGGATATTATTTTTAGGGAGGTATCACTGGGTTGCCAGGTAATTTTTGTGATCGGGAAATGGTTCAAGCTGTCTATTAATGGGAACAAAATTGGCATGGTATCGTCCTCGTGAATAATCTCTCGGTCCCAGTTCATCAACTTCCCGGGGAAACTCCTAGACGTGAGAACAGTAGAAGCCCACAAGTATAGCTCCCTCAACGTTCTCAGCCACTATTTTAGCCCCACAAAGTTCTGGAAATTAATAAGGAAGGTCTTACCATGCGTAGAGTTCTGTGCTGTATCCTTCCCTCTGCAGAATGGTTAAGGCAGTCTCAAATTCTTCTTTCCACATCAATTTCCTCGCCTCTACCTCATTAGCTCCGAGGTTACAGCCTTGCAGATACTTGAGATCTTCATCGGAGAAGTAGAGTGGAGTATCGAATTCCCTCGGTAGGATACGAAGATAGGGCCACCAGAGAGATTCCTTGCCCTTCAACCACTCCAGGCAAAGAAACATACAAAGGGTTGCATGTTGAGTGGTATGGGAGATGAAGTCCGCAGAAAACGCGGAACGAGCTTTCGTATAATTTATGGCTAGGGCATGAGGACAGCTGATCAACCGGGAATGTGACGGTATGTCGGAGGAGGTTATCATGCCCGAGCCATATTGGGAGTCTGGTTCCGGGATTTGGTTAATTAGGCGCAACTTTCTGCTTTAAGAATTGGCGGTTCTCACCCGACGGAGTGAAGGTTAAAGACTCGTGAATGAAACCACCGTGTGAAATTAGCCAATGGCCAAAAGCATTGAAGGCTTCGTCCGTTGAGAAGACTCTTGCTGACATATTCAATAATTGAGATGTGGTGAGGTTGTGGTTGTGCTAAAAAAGGCTCGCAAAGATATGGTGGGGGGGGTTGGCCTGTGCTGGTGGGGCAACAGGGGGTCAAGCTAGGGGATCAAAGTTGTCTCACATCTTGGGTTTTAGTTCAACTTCTTTCCTCCGCCACAGCACTCCTCGTTCCACTTGAAACTTCACCCGCGAACCACGATATCTACTCTCCTATGCCATTGAATCGAGTTATCCTTAACCGCTCCATAAACATCGTCCAAAATTGCCCCTGCTCCCCCCGGAGCCCTCTTCGGTCTTTAAGCAGAGTTCCCACCGCTTGCGGCTCTCACCAGCGACGGCAGGCTTCACAATCGGCAAAATCTCAAGATGACGCAAGGAATGGGGGTTGCCCTGACGTGGAAGAGCAATCCCCCCTCTCGCGGCGTTTCACGGAAATGGCTGAAGAAGCCATAACCTCCTCACCCCGCAAAGCTGCGGTGATTGCCTCCGAGAACGCCTTCTCCGAAGAGCTAAAACGAGAGCTCGAGGAACGAATAGCAAAGACCCAGTTCAACACCAACCACGCACAAATTCTCTCAACCGTAAATCTCCCCGCCGGGACTCCAAAACAGGTTCGCGACATCGCGGCCGCTACACCGTGGACGGGCACAGAGTCAACCGAGGATGCCGTTCTCCGTATGCTCGTTGACGTCCATAAACCTCTCCGAGGCGAACCGGCGCGGAAACCAACGTCGCATGCACCGGCGAACGTGGACCTCCGTCCTCCCCGCCCCTTCAATCCCCAATCTGCATCTCAAAGGATTGCCCGTGCCCGGGAGAAAACGACAGAGTACACATTGAACAAGTCCCATGCGCTATCTGAAAACGAAAAGTCCGAGGTTCGGAACATGTTCCGGGAGAGGTTCATGCCCGAGGGGCGGGCTGTCGCTTCGTTGAACGCTATTGCTTCGCTCGCCGACGAAAAGATTGAGGAGGCCCGCGCTAGGGGTCAATTCAAGAATCTACCGAGAGGGAAGCCATTGGAACGGGATCATAACGCCGATTCGCCGTTTTTAGACACGACGGAGTACTTCATGAACCGAATTATACAGAAGCAGGACATTGTCCCACCGTGGATAGAGAAACAGCAAGACCTTGCTAGGGCAGTGAGGGTATTCCGTGGGAGACTGAGGGCAGATTGGAAACGGCATGTTTCTGGGATAATTTCTAGCGTAGGTGGGAGTGTTGATGAGCAGTGCCGACGAGCAGAAGAGTACGCAGCTGGCGAAGCACGCCTAGCAAAGATCAAAGACCGAGCGAAGAAACTCGAGCGAGGCGAGGAAATAGACACCCTAGATGAAGCCATCAACGAAAGCGGTAGTACAGCGGTGTTTCGAGACCCAACATGGGAAAAGACTGAACTTCAATACCACAAGCTCGCCATAGAAAATCTCAATTCCATCACAAGAAGCTACAACCTTATGGCCCCCGAACTCGCCAAGAAACCGTATTTTATTCTGGAGAGAGAGATGAAGAGCTGCTTCCGGGATACGGCCCCGTTGATCGCGAGTGAGATTCGGGAGCGGGCCAAGATACCGCCCCGGACGGTTGCTGAGTTCCGGAGGGGTTCTGGCTCTGGCGCGTTGTTTGAGAAATTGGGAACCTCGGAGAAGGTGATGGTGTACGATAGCACAAAGCCGAATTACGGGTTCAAAGAGTTGTTTAAGGATGTGTTTTCGGGGTGGAAATGGAGGAGGCAGGCTACGTGAGCGGATGGGCTAGCAGAGGTTTAGATTGTAAGATATTAGACTCGGAGGCAGTGATATATGACACTGGTAGAAGGGAAGATATTCCATTTGGTTTTGGGGTAACGGGGTTAAATCCCAACCAACTATTTGCTGATGTATTACCCAGACCCGGCAATAGCATTAGATAGCTTTCCCGTAGGCGTAAATTCCCAAAGTTCCAAATCCCAGTTCACCCAAAACAGAACATCCACAAAGCCTTCATACTTTTGAACCTTGGCTGAAAGTCTCTTCTCATAAGCACAGGGAAACAATATTTGTCCCTACAATTTTCGACCGAACCATATGATGGAGAGATATAACGGGCAGGGAAGCCACCCACCCACCCACTTATTATACAAAGTCCCTGCCGAAGAATTCCGCAATCGAGTCTCAGAACGCTAGCCCCCCTCCTCCCCCCCCCTTCACATACGCCAAGACACCCCAAGACATGGAAAGCCAGTCCTTCCTTCCTTCCTTCCTTCACAAACACCCAACCGGCAAAAAGCTAGCATAGCATAGCACCCAGTTCTCACGGAGCGCCACAAACCGAGGTACGACAAGCTATGTATAATACCTCGAGGAATGCTATCATACAGCGGGAGCAACAATCGTATCATACTTAACCTACCAAGTTAGCAGGTAGACCCCAGGGTCTTTTTTTTTTCTCCTCCGAGTTTGTGCACAATGGTCCGCCACACCACACCCCAAAACATCGACTATATTATATTATATTACATTATAGGAGCAGGTACAGGTACATTCCCTTGATCGTACAAGACCCGTCTGTGCATAATATCGTAGACCCGGTCAAGGGCTGGGATATCAGTAAGTGGAAAAAAAGGTATAATAGATAGGTTTAAAAGGACACGGAATGGGCAACCTACATAATTTTAAAAAATATATAATAATAATATAGGGATTGCCCTGAAATTAACCAACTTACTATATGGTGGTGGCCCCCTATCTAGAGGAAAAAGTTATACTCGGCTTTAATTAAATTCGGGCCTCAAGATTGTTTGGTTCAAATGGGCACTATGGGAGGTGAATCATAGGAAGTCACTCGTAGGGGGAGGAATATGGGCTTGGCTGGTCGGTTATATGGTAGGGGTGCGGGTGCCCTCGACTGCGAGGTATGTATGATATGGGGCACAGTGTCATGCTCGAGAGGGGGATATCGGGGGGTTGTGGGTAAGGAGACAGGGAATCAATTACCTGCCCTATGGTGACCTTCTGGATCGACAGGTGCGTGTTGTTGGTCCCTGAGAGCAGCTAGGATTAAACCGGCCATAAAGGAAAACACACTGGTCGTGGCGGGTCCCGTTGGGACAAAGTATCCCATATCAATATGTGAAGGAGATTCCTCTGTTCAAACAAGGAATCTACCCAAGGACACCACTATAATACATATCTACTCCCCTATTTATTTCGACGCCCCCCACGACCACCAATCGCCGTGGCCCTTCCAAAACCCCACCCGATTTGATTAGCAACGTATATCTCGACGCCCAAGTCGTCAGCCCACGCCCAGACTAATCCGGGGTTCTTCTGGAACTGCCTCCCGCTCATGATGACGTCCGCGGACCCATCATCAATTAATGCCTGCGCCTGCCTCCCCTCCGTGATGGCGCCGACGACGGAGACGAGGGCTTTCCCGGCGACGGCCTCACGCACCCTCTTCGCGAAGGGGGCTTGGTATCCAGGCCCCGACACAATCTTCTGCGCTGGGTGCAGGCCGCCGGAGGAAACGTCGATGAGGTCCACGCCCTTGTCCGCCAGGATCTTGGCCAGTTTGGCTGTCTGGTCGACGGCCCAACTGGGCTCGCCAGTGTGCTCGAGCCAATCCGTGGCGGAGATGCGCAGGAAGAGGGGCATGCTATCGGGGATCTCGGAGCGGACCAGATCCACAATTTCCTGGGTTAGGCGGGTGCGGTTTTCGAAGCAGCCACCGTAGGCGTCTGTACGCTTATTGCTTGCGGGGGAGACGAAGCTGTGGAGAAGGTAGCCATGGGCGTTGTGGATTTCGATTACCTAGGGGATTTTATTAGTCGGGTTAATTAATTACCTTAGGGAGAGGAATTCACATCGAAGCCAGCCTTGAGAGCTCGGCGGGTTGCTGCAACCCATGCCTTCTTAAGGTTCTCAATGTCCTCGAGAGTCATCTCGTGAGGCCTAACATGTAGTTATTAGCCGTGGGGGCTCCAAACCTAATGACATCAAACAGAGGGTGCCCACCGCGCATAGCGCCCATCATAAGCAATAGCACTGGGGCCACAAACGTTATTAGGCCAGCCACCTACCTCCTCAGCCGCAAGGTCGCCAGTACTCAGCCACGGAGCAACAGTGCTCGCCTTCCTCCCGGCATGTGCAAGCTGGATAGCAATCTTCTGATTCTGGCTGTGTGCAAACTCGACTATCTTCGCCATGGGCTCGATCTGGGAGTCCTTCCAGAGACCAACATCCTCAGGGGTAATACGGCCCTCAGGCACAACTGCTGTAGCTTCGACAATTGCGAGGCCAGGACCTCGGGAAATAATACCGCCCAAGTGGGCCATATGCCAGGCGGTCATGTGGCCATCTTCAGCGGAGTATTGGCACAGAGGTGGGAGCTGCAAGTTTGTTAGTATCAAGTTGGTAAGGGGGTGGAATTGGGGGGACAAACAAAGATGCGGTTCTGGAGAGTTAAACCACGAATGGTGAGTGGCTGGAACAGTTTTGGGGGTATTTGCCCGTTGGGCTGGGGATCGCTGGCAGTTCCAGACGGAGGGTTCTGGGCAGGTGTAAAGTATGAAACCTTGTTTACGTTAGGGACTTTCAATCATAATTTCCGACTTGAAGACACATACGCCGACTGCAGGAGTACTCTTGATAACTCTCGTCTCTTGAGCGTTGGCCGTAGCGAGATGTGATGACATTTTGGCAGCAGGGCTTTGGAAGATGTTAAGATGCTGGAAGGTCTGACGAATTTAGAGGAAGGCTTCTCCGGACTTAGTTGCACTTTATATGCTTGAAAAGTCCCGCTCGGCAGCTGGGGGGGAGGGGCACATCACGTCATGAATCCATGCTGAACGCCATCCATCCAGGGGTTCCAAGCAGTTATGATATTGAAGAGGTTCGAAACCGATCCCCAGCCGCCGATCTCAATTTCTCATCATTCGAATTCCTTCTTCTTTCTGTATGCGCTGGGCGATACGCCTTTACCATAGCGGGTTTATCGGTTCGTAGGTTGGCCCCTTGTGTTTAGGTAAGATATCCACCAGTCAGATCCCGGAATTTGATTTCAAAGCAAGTGCAATCCGAGGGGGAGAAAATATTTTCCTGAGCTTTCCCCCCCCCCTCAGGTGCTTTACCGTATCATGCAGTGACTAGCGGTACAATAGGGGGTCTTTTCAAAGGGGGGTGTTTTCTTCCCGAGGTTCGCGGTTGATGCCCAAGGGTGTCCAAGGGGTGATTGGTTACCAATAGTCTAGGGACAGTAGCACCTAATCGCTGCAGCACCGGAGCTTGCAGGCGTGGCTAGCGGCAAGCTACGGAGAAATAGTTTATCCGGAATATTTTAACATCCGACCAGGTCCACTTCATACTTTAGCACTCGGAAATTGAAGAGTGATTGTATGCTAGGGCCAGGGGTGGCTTTCGTGACTTGGTTTCGAAATAATCAAATTTCTCCTCGTATAGGGAGGTGCAGTAGGGAGACTTTGCTTTGAAGTGCTGCCATGCCTGACTATGCGTAGTTTAGGCGCTAATCGACCCCTGTTTTCCATGGCACAATAAACGACCGTCTGGTGTCCTGGGCTCCCCTGTTGTATGAAGATGAGTCTCGGAGTGGTATCCTTAGAGCTGTCGGCAGGTTTCGATCTGTAAAATGGCCTTAGTGGTGGGGAAGATTGATGACTTGGATTTTCTTGATGCCTTGATAAACTCAAGAAGAGTTAGCCCAAAGAAAAGATCGTAGATCCGGTACTGCCGGTACCTCGAGTGCTCGAGAGTATCGTGCTCATCCTGTAGCTTGCTAGCATACTAGTATCTAGCATATGAACCGAGAGACAGCTGACCCACCGGTAGTCGAGGGTGGTAGCGAGAACCAAGATCCAATTCTGGGTGTGAAACTCACAATGGGGTTTCAGTCAAGCAAGGTGAGCCTCCGCCCATGAGTTTGGGACAATTTTTTCCCATTCATTCAGCGAATGGTGTAGCGATTTCTTTGTCTTTAAATTGCGATACGAGTATGGATGTGGCTCGGGAGAAAGGGGAACAAGGGGAATTGTCACGGGACGCGAGAATTGACTCTCTCCGGGGGTGGCGGGGAGGTAGGTGCTCGGGGGATATTCTAAATGGGTCAATGCTCTCCTTGCAAGCTTGTCTCTAGTGACGATCCTTCACCAAACGCTCGCTTCCTTGCCTTGAGACCATCCAGTATCCACAATCTCGGGACAAACTACGATACTGACCTTGCTACAAGTTACAGGCATAAAGAACCCGAACACAGGGATGAAGAATTTGTTGGCAAATTGTGTATGCGTGTCTGACGGCCCATACAAAATTCGGACTCAAATGTTCGGGTTTTACTCGAGTACTTGGCGGATTCAAAAGTATCCGGAAATCTTGGCGCCATCTCACACCTTTCGCCTGGACACTTGGCGCCAAGATTTCCGAAGACTTTTGAATCTGCCAGGTATATGCCTGTAACCTGTACAACTGCAGAGCCAGAGCCTGGAATACTGGTGTGGACAAAAATGTCACAAAGAGGGGAATTCCGAATACCGGGCGCCGATGCTGAGCCCGAGCGACTGAAAGACAGTGCCCGAAAATAGGGATTACGAGTAAAGTATGGGAAATGCCCGTGCGTGCCTGAGTGCCCATACAAAATGTACCTCCTGTTTTCGGGTGCTTATGGCCTGGGAAGGGTGAAACCAGACCAACCGACCCAGTAGTCTCCGCACCATACGGACGATATCAATCCCGCCCCTGACTCGAGTACTCGTACCCCCCACGAACCGTCCGACTGGAACCATTCTCGTCTCATCCTTCTTCGGCGGGCCCCGAGGCCATGAGGCCTACCGGCAGTTCACCAGACTACCCCCACACAGTACCAGGGGCCAGAGGACATTAACCGGCACTTGTCCCAAGCAAGACGAGAAAACAGGGGCTGAGGGGTGGTATTGGCGCTCAGATAGGCCCATATTTTTTACCATATGTTTTGCGAGCTCCAGTTCCAGGTACTTACAAATATTGTTCGTGCCTGCGACATGTACTCGTCCCCCTCATGAAGTACCCGAAAACAGGGATTAAAGACATACAGTTGCCCCCGGCTATAATGAACCTGGACATAGTGAATCCCTGGCTATAATGAACGGCAAGAGCAGGAATATTCGGGCCCCACCAAAACTTGTTTGCTATAGTGAAAAAAGGCCCTACCGTATTTACTCGTATAATCCACTATCTCCGTATGCAAGACTATCTCTGTCAACCCCTGCCTCAGCCCACTCTAAGTTTAGTTTGACAGGTTAACAGAATTGCGAATACCAGTTAGCG
>Ga0307513_10005614_pt1 | contig 16535 bp, 16 predicted proteins | sample 15_EM_MG_FD_202174 | JGI IMG/M metagenome (GOLD analysis project Ga0307513, IMG submission 202174) | Populus trichocarpa ectomycorrhiza microbial communities from riparian zone in the Pacific Northwest, United States - 15_EM | ecosystem: Host-associated > Plants > Roots > Unclassified | place... | reverse complement strand
TTCACCGATCAGGCCGACTTCTATGAGGCCGAGATCGCCTATGTCGCCGAAGACGGCGTGGGCTCGCCCGAAGCCGAGGCGCTGTCGCGCGCGGTCGTCGAGCAGTTCGAGAACTATGTGAAGCTCAACAAGAAGGTGCCGCCGGAGGCGCTGGCCGCGATCCCGCAGATCGAGAACCCGGGAGAGCTGGCCGACCGCATCGCCAGCCACCTGTCGGTGAAGATCTCCGAGAAGCAGCAGCTTCTGGAAGTCTTCAACGTCGTGAAGCGCCTGGAGAAGGTCTACGCCCTGATGGAGGGCGAGATCAGCGTCATGCAGACGGAAAAGAAGATCCGTAACCGCGTGAAGCGGCAGATGGAGAAGACCCAGCGCGAGTACTATCTGAACGAGCAGATGAAGGCGATCCAGCGCGAGCTGGGCGAGCAGGACGATCAGCGCGACGAGCTGATGGAGCTCGAGAAGCGCATCAAGAAGACGAGGCTCTCCAAGGAAGCCAAGACCAAGGCGGAGGCGGAGCTGAAGAAGCTGCGCAACATGAGCCCGATGTCGGCGGAATCGACGGTCGTCCGGAACTATCTGGACTGGCTGCTCTCGATCCCGTGGGGCAAGGCCAAGATCAAGCCGATCGACCTGCAGAAGGCCGAGGATATCCTCGAAGGCGACCACTATGGCCTGGAGAAGGTCAAGGAGCGGATCCTGGAGTACCTGGCGGTGCAAAGCCGCGTGGGGTCTCTGAAGGGTCCGATCCTCTGCCTCGTCGGTCCTCCCGGCGTCGGCAAGACCTCGCTTGGCCGCTCGATCGCCAAGGCCACGGGGCGTGAGTTCGTCCGGGTGTCCCTGGGCGGCGTGCGCGACGAGGCCGAGATCCGCGGCCACCGCCGGACCTACATCGGCTCCATGCCCGGCAAGATCATCCAGTCGATGAAGAAGGCCAAGTCGACCAACGCCTTCTTCCTGTTGGACGAGATCGACAAGATGGGCTCCGACTGGCGGGGCGACCCGTCCTCGGCCCTGCTCGAGGTGTTGGACCCGGCGCAGAACTCGACCTTCGCCGACCACTACCTGGAGGTGGACTACGACCTGTCGCCGGTGATGTTCGTCACCACGGCCAACAGCCTCAACATGCCCCAGCCGCTGCTGGACCGCATGGAGATCATCCGCATCCCCGGCTACACCGAGGACGAGAAGCTGGAGATCGCCAAGCGGCACATCCTGGCCAAGCTGACCAAGGACCATGGGCTGAAGCCGGAGGAGTTCATCGTCCCCGATCAGGCGATCCGCGACATCATCCGCTACTACACCCGCGAGTCCGGCGTCCGCTCGCTTGAGCGCGAGCTGGGCAACCTGGCGCGCAAGACCGTCCGCGACCTCGGCCGCGAGAAGGTGCTCACCATCACCATCGATGACGAGCGCCTGGCCAAGTATGCCGGCGTCAAGAAGTACAAGTACGGCGAGATGGATACCGAGGATCAGGTCGGGATCATCACAGGCCTGGCCTACACCGACTTCGGCGGCGACATCCTGACCATCGAGGCGGTCAAGATGCCGGGCAAGGGCCGCATGACGGTCACCGGCAACCTGAAGGACGTGATGAAGGAGTCGATCTCGGCGGCGAACAGCTATGTCCGCAGCCGGGCCACCAAGTTCGGCCTCGAACCGCCGAGCTTCGAGCGGACCGACGTCCATATCCACGTGCCTGACGGCGCCACGCCCAAGGACGGTCCGTCCGCCGGCGCGGCCATGGCCACGGCCATCGTCTCGGTGCTGACCGGCATCCCGATTCGCAAGGACATCGCCATGACCGGCGAGGTCACTCTGCGCGGCCGGGTGACGGCCATCGGCGGCCTGAAGGAAAAGCTGCTGGCCGCCCTGCGCTCCGGCGTGAAGACCGTGCTGATCCCCTCGGAGAACGAGAAGGACCTGGCGGACATTCCGGAGAACGTGAAGCGCGAGATGGAGATCATCCCGGTCTCGACGATGGACGAGGTGCTGGCCAAGGCGCTCACCCGCGCCCCGGTCGCCATCGAGTGGTCGGAGGCCGATGCGCCGCCGGTCACGGTGCCGGACGACGGCGGCGACGAAGCCGTGGTCACCCACTAGCCAAGCCGAAAATCTGGGCGGAGTCCCGATACGGGACACAAGCTCCGATCACAATGTGTGACGAACAGGCGGCGCGGGGTCATTCCCGCGCCGCTCTCGTTTGACGGCCGCGCTTGGACAGGCATTAATTCGGCAAGGCGATGGGGCGTGGGGGCCGCTACGCCTGCACACAGAACGGGCTGGGAGACAGGCAGATGACGAAAGCCGAACTCGTCACGGCGATCGCCGACAGGGCGGGCTTGAACAAGGCGCAGGCCAAGGAAGCGCTGGACGCCTTCATCGCGTCGGTCTCGACCTCGCTGAAGGCCGGCAAGGAGGTGCGTCTGGTGGGGTTCGGAAGTTTCGTGCCGATCAAGCGGCCGGCCGGCACGGCGCGCAATCCGCGCACCGGCGAGATCGTCAAGCGCGCGGCGTCGGCGAGCTGCCGCTTCCGGGTGGGCGATGCGCTGAAGAGCGCGCTCAACCGCTAGACCCGGATCGAAAGGGCGGCCTCTGGGGAGCGGCCGCCCTTTTCCGTTGTCGGCGAGGCCGTGTCCGGTCTAGGACACCACCGTCTTCGGGGAGTAGCCGTCCGCTTCGAGCGGAGTTCGCGTCAACATACTTGGCTCCAGGGCCATGGCGCGGACGGCGGATCGATCAGATCCGGATTGGCGAGACCGACGATGCGCACCTTCGGCCGGGCCGGCGGGGGTGATCGCGTCGTCGTGTCGTCACCGCGCCCGAGGAGTTTCTCGTGCTCGAACCGCTCTATGTGTCCGCCGGCGTCGTCGCCATCGCCGAGATCGGCGACAAGACCCAGCTGCTCGCCATCGTCCTGGCGGCCAGGTTCCGCAAGCCGGTCCCGATCATCCTGGGCATCCTGGCCGCGACCCTGCTGAACCACGCTGCGGCCGCGACCCTGGGCTTCTTCATCTCCAGGTGGCTGACCGGCCCGGTCTTCCAGATCGTTGTGGGGATCGCCTTCGTCGCGATGGCCGGCTGGGCCCTGATCCCGGACAAGGAGGACGAGGGCGCCCTCGAACGCTCCCGCGGCGGGGTGTTCCTCACCACGCTCGTCGCCTTCTTCATCGTCGAGATCGGCGACAAGACCCAGATCGCCACCTCGCTGCTGGCGGCCCGTTTCCACGAGATCGCCCTGGTCACCGCAGGCGCCACTCTGGGCATGATGATCGCCAATGTCCCGGCGGTGCTGATGGGGGAGGCGGCCACCCGGGTCGTGCCCCTGAAGGCCGTGCGGATCGTGGCGGCGGTGATCTTCGCCTTGATAGGCGCCTGGGTGCTGCTCGCCGCCCTCCGCGTCGTCTGAGCTAGAGGCCGTGCTGGCGCGCGGCCCAGGTCATCAGGCCGCCGGTGAGGCGAGGGGTCACATGGCGGCGATGCGCGCGGGTGATCACGGCGACCGTCACCAGCGCGACTGCGAACAGGGCCAGGGTCGAGGCCTGCAGGCCGGCGGGCCCGGCGTGGGCCGCGAAATCCATCGCCGAGGCGTGGTCGGCGGTCGCGGTCAAGCTTAAGGCCAGGATCGAAGCAACGGACTTGGACATCGTCATTTCCCAGGCAGGTGGCCGTCCGGCAGGGGGAAAGCACCAGGCGGACCGCCCGCTTGCGAGAACTGCTCGCATCAACCAGTACGTGCGCGCCGCCGGTTTGGATGGGGATTAGCTTAACCAAATTCCGGCCCGGCTCGGTGGCGGCGCGGCCTCTTCCATGGCCGCGGGATTTCGTGCCTTAGTCCGGGTCAACTGGCGAGGATTCGATGGCGAGCATCGCGACAGACGGCGACCGCGCATTCCTGGGACACCCGAAGGCGCTCGCCTATCTCGCCTTCACCGAGGCATGGGAGCGGTTCTCCTACTACGGGATGAACACGCTGCTGGTGCTCTACATGACCCGGCATCTGCTTCTGCCGGGACATGTGGAAAACGTCGTTGGTTTCGGGTTCGTCCGGGACCTGTTCGATCCAAGCCATCATCTCAGCCCGCAGGCGCTGGCCGCTCTTATCGGCGGGACCTACGGCGCCATGGTCTACGCTACGCCCTTCCTGGGCGGCCTTCTGGCGGACTGGCTGCTTGGGCGTACGCCCACGATCATTCTCGGCGCCCTGCTGATGGCGACGGGTCACTTCCTCATGGCGTTCGAGCAGCCGTTCTTCCTGGCGCTCATCTGCCTCATGCTGGGGTCAGGCTGCTTCAAGGGGAACATCGCCAGTCAGGTCGGCGGCCTGTACGCCGAGGGCGACAACCGCCGGGCGGACGCCTTCCAGGTCTTTTACCTCGGGATCAACGCCGGGGTGATCGTGGCGCCTTTCGTGGTCGGCACGCTCGCGGAGAAGGTGGCCTGGCACTGGGGGTTCGGGGCAGCCGGCGTCGGGATGCTGATCTCGATCGCCATCTATCTGGCCGGGCGTCGAGGGTTTCCGTCCGACCCGCCGCTGCGCGCGCGCAGCCAACGGAACGTCAATCGTCCGGCTATGACAAAGCCGGAGTGGCTGCGCGTGGCGCTGCTGCTGGCGTTGGTGCCGGTCCTGGCGGCCTCGATCGTCGGGAACCAGCAGATCTTCATCATCTACCAAGTCTGGGCCCAGCAGAGCGCCAACCTGACGATCTTCGGCAAGCCGATTTTGACCGAGTGGCTGATCTCGGTGGATGCGATCGTATCGGTCGCCACCCTCGCCGGGATGGTGGTGTTCTGGCGTTGGTGGGCGGCGCGGTTCCGGGAGCCTGATGAGTTCGGCAAAATCACAATCGGCTGCTTCGTTGGCGCCGCGGGCGTGGGTTGCCTCGCGCTGGGGACGATCCTGACCCCGGCGGGAGAAAAGGTCGGCTTCGGCTGGTTGTTGCTCTTCCACCTGCTGAACGACATCGGCTTTGCGAATGTGCTGCCTGTCGGTCTGGCGCTCTTCGCGCGCGCCGCGCCACGCTCCATCGCCGGCGCGATCATCGGAATCTATTATCTGCATTTGTTCGCGGGGAACGCCTTCACAGGGTGGCTGGGCAGCCTCCTCGACAAGATGCCCCCGGCGGAATTCTGGCTCATACACGCGACCCTGGTCGGTGGGGCCGGGGTGGTGTTCATCGTGATCGCGCCCCTTTTCCGGCGCATCCTGAACGCTTCATCGGAGCCAGCGCCCGCTGCGCCCTAGGCTTCGCCTTGCGAGATGTTCTAGAAACGGATCCGCGGGCGGCTAGCTCAGCTGGTCAGAGCATCTCGTTTACACCGAGAGGGTCGGCGGTTCGAACCCGTCGCCGCCCACCAGCCTTCGCGCCTCACGGCGCTTCGACTCGGCAAGCCAGTTCAAGGGCTGGAAGGCTGCCGCGCCGAAGCGCCGCGAAGGCGGGCTTCTGAGGTCCAGGACGACATTCAGCTATGAAATACGTCTACATCCTGCAGAGCTTGGCCACCGGCCATTTCGACGTGGTGACGCCCACCACCGCCGCCTGGAAGATCGTGGCCGCCACTGTCGCACGCGAAATCGCGGCGCTGCGCTAGGCATGCGGTATCGCCCGCTCGGCGCGACGGGCCTCACGGTCTCCGAGATCGGCTTCGGCGCCGCCAGCTATTGGGGCAAGCCCCGCTTCGCCGAGCGGACGGCCCTCGGCCTGGTGCACTCCGCCATCGATGGCGGCGTCACCTTCTTCGACACTGGCTCCAGCTACTCGGTGGGCGAGGCCGAGCCGCGACTCGGCCGGGCGCTGAAGGGGCGCGACGTGTCGAATCTGGTGGTCGCCACCAAGGCCGGCACCTTCCATGCAGGCGGCGGCCGAATCGGCCGCGACTTCTCGCCGGCGGCTGTCACGGCCAGCGCCGAGCGGAGTCTGCGCAACCTCGGCCTCGAAGTCCTGCCGCTGCTGCAGCTGCACGGGCCGACCGTCGGCGAGCTGACCGACGAGCTGCGCGCCGCCCTGGGCGACCTGAAGGCGAGAGGGCTTATCCGGGCGTTGGGCGTCAACAGCTTCGACCCCGCCGTGGTCGACCACGTCATCGGACTGCCGGACTTCGACGTGGTCATGGTCGACTACAACGTGCTGCGGCCCGAGCGCGAGCCGCTGATCGCGCGCGCCGCGGCGACCGGGAAGGGCGTGCTTGCCGGCATGGCGCTGGCCATGGGCCACACCGGCCTGCAGGTGGCCCGGATCCGGGGTCCGCAGGATATCTGGTACGCCGCCCGGGGCCTGGTGCGCCATCGCGCCGAGGTGGCGAAGGGCGCCCGCTTCGGTTTCCTGGCTCAGGTCCAGGGCATGACCGGCGCCCAGGCTGCGCTCGCCTATGTGCTGGCGAACCCGCAGGTCTCCTGCGCGGTGATCGGCACGACGCGGCCGGCGCACCTCACCGAAAACCTCGTGACGTCCGGCATGGTGCTGCCCCCCGCGATCATCGCGCGCGTCCGAAACGGGTGACGTTAGGTCGGGGATGACACCGGCTGGGGCCGGAGTCATGGTGCTGATCAACGATAAGATATCCTGAGGAAACCCTATGGCCGACGCTGCGCGTGAACTCGACGAGATGCTCCTCGAGGCGCACCTCCCGGCGCTGATCATGGCGATGGTGCAGCTGACGGGCGACGAGGGCTGGCTCCGGCCCGAGTGGACGCCGACCTACAGCCCGCTGGACCACAACGACACGGGCATCCCGGAGGCGGAACAGGCGAAGATCCGCGAGCTGGCCAAGGCCGCGATCCTGGCCCGGTCGCCGGGCGCGGAAGTCAAGATCCCGGTCCCGGGCGTTCCGCTGCTGCGCAGGATGATGGACTTCATCGCCGGCGAGCCGATCCCGGAGGGCTATTCCGAGTTCCTGCTCGACGAACTGGCGCTCTCCGGCTCCAGCAAGGACCCGCACTTCGAGCAGCCGCGCCTGAAGGAGGCGGCCCGCAAGCTGAAGGTGCTGGTGGTCGGCGCCGGCATGTCGGGCCTGCTCACCGGCATCCGGCTCAGCCAGGCCGGCGTCCAGTTCGAGATCGTCGAGAAGAACGCCGACGTCGGCGGCACCTGGCTGTTGAACACCTATCCGGGCTGCCGGGTGGACAATTCCAACCATATGTACAGCTACTCGTTCGAGCCGAACCACGCCTGGCCGCAGCATTTCTCGCCGCAGCCGGAGCTGCTCAAGTATTTCCGGGGCGTGGCGGACAAGTATGATCTGCGCAAGCACATCAAGTTCGAGACCTCGGTCGAGAGCCTGACCTGGGACGAAGCCCTCAGCCTTTGGCGCTGCGAACTCCTCCACAAGGACGGCCGCCGCGAGACCGTGGAGGCCAGCGCCGTGGTCACCGCCGTCGGCCAGTTGAACGTGCCGCGCCTGCCCGACATCGAGGGCCGCGACAGCTTCGAGGGTCCGGCCTTCCACTCCGCCAGATGGCGCCCCGACGTCGACCTGACCGGCAAGCGGGTGGCGGTGATCGGCGCCGGCGCCTCGGCCTTCCAGTTCGTGCCGGAGATTGCGCCGAAGGTGGCGCATCTGACCGTCTTCCAGCGCACCCCGCCCTGGGGCCTGCCGGCGCCGCACTACCACGAGGACGTGCCGGCCGGCGTGAAGTGGCTGCTGGAACACGTGCCCTACTACGACAAATGGTACCGCTTCTGGCTCTTCTGGATGACCACCGAGGGCTTCCTGCCGATGGTGAAGTCCGATCCCGACTGGAAGGGCGGCGCGCACGCGGTCAGCGAGGCGAACCTCGAGCTGCGCGAGATGGCCGCCGCCGCGATGGCCGCCCAGGTCGCCGACCGCCCCGACCTGTTGCCGCACGTCATCCCCGACTATCCGCCGGGCGGCAAGCGCGGGGTGCTCGACAACGGAGTCTGGCTGAGCGCGCTCAAGCGCCCCAACGTCGAACTGGTCACCGAGAAGATCACCAGGATCACCCCCAACGGCGTCGTCACCACCGATGGCGTGGAGCACGAGGTCGACGTGATCCTCTACGGCACGGGCTTCACCGCCAGCCGATTCCTCTCGACGCTGAAGGTCACCGGCCGTGGCGGCAAGACCCTGCACGATGTCTGGAACGGCGACGCGCGGGCCTATCTGGGCATGACCGCGCCGGGCTTCCCGAACTTCTTCATGATCTATGGGCCCAACACCAACATCGTCGTCAACGGCTCGATCATCTTCTTCTCGGAGTGCTCGGTCCGCTACATCGTGGGCGCGCTGAAGCTGCTGGCCGAGACCGGGGCACGGGCCATGGAGCCCAAGACGGCGGTGCATGACGAGTTCAACATCCGGGTCGACGAGGCCAACAAGGGCTGGGCCTGGGGCTCGCCGCACGTCACCAGCTGGTACAAGAACGAGCTTGGCCGGGTGAGCCAGAACTGGCCGTTCGGCCTGATCGACTACTGGCGCGCGACGCTGGCGCCCAACCCTGACGACTTCATCCTGAGCAAAGAACCCGAGGCCGTCGCCTGAAAGACCGAGATCGTGGCCGAGTTCGCGCCGGGCGGTGACAAGATCGCCTGAGCGCGCCCATACTTCGATCCGACCGCTATCTGGGCCCAGCTGGGAATCGCCTGACATGAGAGCTCTCTTCGCCGCGACCGCCGTCCTGGCCCTGGCCGCCTGCAACAAGCCCGCGGCCACGCCGGTGAACCCGCCGCCGGCCGTCGCGCCGCCACCGGTCGCGCCCCCGCCGCCGGTCGCAGGGCCGGTGAATCCGCCGGTGACCATCGCCACCTACCTCTGCACCGGCGGCAAGACCCTGGAGGCGGGCTACCCGAGCCCCACGACGGCCGTCGTGATCTACCAGGGCCACGCCTACACGCTCACCCAGGCGCCCGCGGCCAGCGGCACGCGCTACACCGGCTTCGGCCTGCAGTGGTGGAGCAAGGGCATCACCAAGGCCACGCTCTCGACGCTCAAGCCCGGCGAGGAGATCGCCACCGATCCGGGCGTGGAGTGCGTGGCCCAGCTCGCGCCCGTGACCCCGCCCGCGCCCGGAACCCCCGGCGGCCTGGCGGCGGACGGGACGCCGATCTCCGAGGCGCCCTTCGGCCCGACCAGCGCCCAGGGCGCGGCCAACGTCGTGCAGACCTACTACGCCTTCCTGGAGAAGCGCAGTTCGGTGGAGGCGGCCAAGTTCCGGGTCGACGCCACACCCGAGAATCTCTCGGGCTATTCCATGATCCACGCCCAGGTCGGCGCGCCGGGGGCTATCCAGGGCGCGGCGGGGACACTCTCCGTCGAGGTGCCGGTCGTGCTTTCCGGCCGCCTGGCCGACGGCTCGGCCTTCAAGAAGTCCGGCAAGGCCGTGCTGAAGCGCTCGAACGACGTGCCCGGCTCGACGCCTGAGCAACGCGCCTGGCGGATCGACCGCATCGATGTGAAGTGAGGGCCGTTCGGGGAAAGTGGCGCGAATGACGGGACTTGAACCCGCGACCTCCGGCGTGACAGGCCGGCGCTCTAACCAACTGAGCTACATCCGCAACTTTTAGGCTCGCGGTGAACGCGAGGCGCGTCTGATAGGTCCCGACCGGAATCGTGTCAACGGCAGAGTGGGGCGGGCAGGGGGTGCTGCGGCCTTTCGCGCCTTTTACGCCGCGGCTTCGTGAGGTTTTCGCGCTGCACAAAGCCCCGTTTGAATCGCGCCCGGCGCTGGTCTAGAACGGCCCGCGACTCCTCCGAGGATTCCATGACCGCGTTCCTGCTTAACTACCTGCCCATCGTGATCTTCTTAGGCGTCGCGGCGGCGCTGGGCGTTCTCTTCATCGTCCTGGGCGGCCTGCTCGGCCCCAAGGCTCCCGACGCCGAAAAGCTCTCGTCCTACGAGTGCGGCTTCAATGCCTTCGACGACGCGCGGATGAAGTTCGACGTGCGGTTCTACCTGGTCTCGATCCTGTTCATCATCTTCGACCTGGAAGTGGCCTTCCTGTTCCCCTGGGCGGTGGCGCTGATGAAGCTGCCGCCGGAAGTGGCGCAGTTCGCCTTCTGGTCGATGATGACCTTCCTGGGCGTGCTGACAGTGGGCTTCATCTACGAGTGGAAGAAGGGAGCCCTGGAATGGGAGTGATCGTTCCCGCCGGCGCCGCCGGTCGCACCGCCGTCGAAGGCTACAATCCGCAGGCGCATGACCCGTTCTTCGACGGCGTCTCGCAGCAGCTGGCCGACAAGGGCTTCATCACCGCGGGCGTCGACGACCTGATCACCTGGGCGCGCACCGGCTCGCTGATGTGGATGACGTTTGGCCTGGCCTGCTGCGCCGTCGAGATGATGCAGGCGTCCATGCCGCGCTACGACCTGGAGCGCTACGGCTTCGCGCCGCGGGCATCCCCGCGCCAGTCCGACGTGATGATCGTCGCCGGCACCCTGGTGAACAAGATGGCTCCGGCGCTGCGCAAGGTCTACGACCAGATGCCCGAGCCGCGCTACGTGATCTCCATGGGCTCCTGCGCCAACGGCGGCGGCTACTACTACTTCAGCTATTCGACCGTGCGCGGCTGCGACCGGATCGTGCCGGTGGACGTCTACGTGCCCGGCTGCCCGCCCACCGCCGAGGCGCTGGTCTACGGCGTGCTGCAGCTGCAGAAGAAGATCCGCCGCACCGGGACCATCGTGCGATGAGCTGGCCCGCGACCACGCCGGAGCTGGGCAAGCTCGGCCGGGCGATCCTCAAGGACGCCAAAGGGATCATCACCGGCGCCGACGTGCTCTACGGCGAGCTGACCCTGACCGGGCCGGCCGGCCGCATCGTCGAGGCGCTGACGGTGCTGCGCGACAAGCACGGCTTCCAGCAGCTGATCGACCTCTGCGGCGCCGACTATCCCGAGCGCGAGCGGCGTTTCGACGTGGTCTACCACCTGCTCTCGATGACCCGGAACCTGCGGGTGCGCCTGAAGGTCCAGACCGACGAGGACACCGCCGTCCCGTCCGTGGTCGGCGTCTTCCCGGCCGCCGACTGGTACGAGCGCGAAGCCTTCGACATGTACGGCGTCTTCTTCGAGGGCCATCCGGACCTGCGCCGGATTCTCACCGACTACGGCTTCCACGGCCATCCGCTCAGGAAAGACTTCCCCATGACCGGCTACGTGGAGGTCCGCTACGACGACGAACTGAAGCGGGTGGTCTATGAGCCGGTGAAGTCGGTCGAGTGGCGCAACTGGGACTTCCTCAGTCCCTGGGAAGGCGCCGAGCCCGGCTACGCCCCGATCCCCGGCGACGAGAAGGCCATGCCGCGCGTCACCGATGCGAGCAGGAAGCCATGACCGGCGACGCCGCCCCCGCCAAGGCCACCGGTTTCTTCGCGCCCGAGGTCGTGCCCGAAACGCCGGTCCGCAAGTTCAACATCAATTTCGGCCCGCAGCACCCGGCCGCGCACGGCGTGCTGCGCCTGGTGCTGGAGCTGGACGGCGAGGTCGTGGAACGGGTCGACCCGCACATCGGCCTGCTGCACCGGGGTACGGAGAAGCTGATCGAGGCCCGGCCCTACCAGCAGACCATCCCCTACATGGACCGCCTCGACTACGTGGCGCCCATGAACCAGGAGCACGCCTATGTGCTCGCCATCGAAAAGCTCATGGGCGTCGAGGCGCCCTACCGCGGCCAGCTGATCCGCACGCTCTATGACGAGATCGGCCGGATCCTGAACCACCTGCTGAACGTCACCACCCAGGCCATGGACGTCGGCGCGCTGACCCCGCCGCTCTGGGGCTTCGAGCAGCGCGAAAAGCTGATGGTGTTCTACGAGCGCGCGTCCGGCGCCCGGATGCATGCCAACTACTATCGCGTCGGCGGCGTCCGCCAGGACCTGCCCGAGGCGCTGGTCCGCGACATCAACGACTGGTGCGACCACTTCCCGAAGCTCTGCGACGACCTCGAGACCCTGATCACCGGCAACCGCATCTTCAAGCAGCGCAACGTCGACATCGGCGTGGTCACCCGCGACGAGGCGATGCAGTGGGGCTTCTCCGGCGTCATGGTGCGCGGTTCCGGGATCGAATGGGACCTGCGCCGCTCGCAGCCCTACGCCTGCTACAACGAGATGGACTTCGAGATCCCGATCGGGCTCAACGGCGACTGCTACGACCGCTACCTCTGCCGCATGCAGGAGATGCGCGAGTCCACCAAGATCATGAAGCAGTGCTGCGAGCGCCTGCTGAAGACCCCGGGCCCGGTGCTGATCCAGGACAACAAGATCGCCGCGCCCCGCCGGGGCGAGATGAAGCAGTCGATGGAAGCCCTGATCCATCACTTCAAGCTCTTCACCGAGGGCTATCGCCCGCCGGCCGGCGAGGTCTACGCCTGCGTCGAGGCGCCCAAGGGCGAGTTCGGCGTCTATGTGGTCTCGGACGGCGCCAACAAGCCCTACCGCGTGAAGATCCGCGCCCCGGGCTATCCGCACCTGCAGGCCATGGACTGGATGAACCGCGGCCACATGCTGGCCGACGTCTCGGCGATCCTGGGCTCGCTCGACATCGTGTTCGGGGAGATCGACCGATGAGCGCCGCCACCGCGCTGAAGCCCGTGGATGTCGTCCAGGGCCAGCTCGACGCCTACAATACCCAGGATCTGGACGCGCACTGCGCGTTCTTCGCCGACGACGTCACGGTGGCCGACCTGAACGGCGCCGTGACGATCCAGGGCATCGCGGCCTACCGCGCCAAGTATGCGCAGGTGTTCGCCGATTTCCCGCAGAACCAGGCCCGCCTGGTGAACCGGATCTGCGTCGGCAATACCGTCATCGACCACGAGGATGTCAGCCGCGGCCCGGAAGGTCCGCGCTTCGAGGTCGCCGCCATCTACACCCTCGCGGACGGCAAGATCGCCCGCGTTGATTTCGCGAAGTGAGGGCCGCGTGAGCATCCGCAGACTTGCCGCCGACCAGCCCGCCGGCTTCGCCTTCAGCGACGCCACGCTGAAGGCCGCCAAGGGCTGGATGGGCAATTTCCCGGCCGGCAAGCAGCAGTCGGCGGTGATCGCCATCCTGTGGCTGGTGCAGAAACAGGAGGGCTGGGTCTCCGAACCGTCCATCCGCGCCGTGGCCGAACTGCTCGGCATGCCGGTGATCCGGGTGCTGGAGGTCGCCACCTTCTACACCATGTTCATGCTGGAGCCGGTCGGCACGCACGCGCTCGTCCAGGTCTGCGGCACCACGCCCTGCCAGCTTCGCGGCTCGGAAGACCTGCTCGCGCTCTGCCGGCGCAAGTTCGGACCCTCGAACCACCGCACCGCGGACGGCAAGTTCTACTGGCAGGAAGTCGAGTGCATGGGCGCCTGCTCCAACGCGCCGATGGCCGCCATCAACGACTACTATTACGAGGACCTGACGCTGGAGAGCTTCGAGAAGATCCTCGACGGCTTCGCGGCGGGGAAGGGACCCGGCCCCGGCTCGGCCATCGGCCGTCAGGGCGCGGCGCCCGAGGGCGGGCAGACGACCCTCACCGATTCCTCGCTCTATGACGGCTCGCTGGGCAAGCCGATGACCATCCCGAACCTGGCTCCGAAGGAGACCGCGTGAGCCAGGACATCAAGCACGACCGCAAGCGGATCCTGATCATGGCCGCGATCGTGGTGGTGGCCGCTGTCGTCGCGGCGGCCTCGGCATTCGGGGCCTTCGGGCTCGGCCATCACTGGCTGATCGCGCCGTTCGTGGCGGCCCTGGTGGCCGGCTTCGGCGCCCAGATCTGGTTCATCGTGGGCTTCCGCCCGAAAAAGGGAGCTTGAGGGTGACCGGTATCCTGGCGGACAAGGACCGCATCTTCCTCAACATCTACGGGACCCGCGACTGGGGCCTGGAGGGCGCGAAGGCGCGCGGCGCGTGGAATGGGACGGTCGACATTGTCGGCCAGACGCCGGAGTGGATCTGCGACCAGATCAAGGCTTCGGGCCTGCGCGGGCGCGGCGGGGCGGGCTTCGCCACGGGCCTCAAGTGGACCTTCATGCCCAAGCAGGAGAGCGAGCGGCCGCACTACCTGCTGGTCAACGCCGACGAGAGCGAACCCGGCGCCTGCAAGGATCGCGAGATCCTGCGCAACGACCCGCACCTCTTGATCGAGGGCTGCCTGATCGCCTGCCGCGCCATGCGGGCGCACACGGCCTACATCTATATCCGCGGCGAATATGTCTTCGAGCGCGAGCGGATGACCGCGGCGATCGCCCAGGCCTACAAGGCCAAGCTGATCGGCAAGAACAACATCCACGGCTGGGACTGCGACGTGCGCCTGGCCCACGGCGGCGGCGCCTACATCTGCGGCGACGAGACCGCGCTGATGGAGAGCTTCGAGGGCAAGAAGGGCCAGCCGCGCCTGAAGCCGCCGTTCCCGGCCGGCGCCGGCATCTACGGCTGCCCGACCACGGTCAACAACGTCGAGACCATCGCGGTCGTCGGCACGATCCTGCGCCGCGGCGCCGACTGGTTCGCCGGGTTCGGCACCGAGAAGTCCACCGGCACCAAGCTGTTCGCGGGCTCGGGCCACCTCAACAAGCCCTGCGTCGTCGAAGACGCGGTCGGCATCTCGGTGAAACAGCTGATCGAGGACCACTTCGGCGGCGTCCGCGGCGGCTGGTCGAACCTGAAGGCGGTGATCCCCGGCGGCATCTCGGTCCGGATGATCCCGGCCGAGGAGTGTGAAGAGGCGCTGATGACCTACGAGGACCTGCAGGCGCGGGGCTCGGGCCTCGGCACCGGCACCATGATCGTCATGGACAAGGACGCCGACCTGGTCCGCGCCATCGCGCGGGCGTCCTACTTCTACAAGCACGAGAGCTGTGGCCAGTGCACACCGTGCCGCGAAGGCACCGGCTGGATGTGGCGGGTGATGGAGCGGATGGTCACCGGCGAGGCCGAGATGTCCGAGATCGACCTGCTGCTCGACGTGGCCAGCCAGGTCGAGGGCCACACCATCTGCGGCCTCGGCGACGCGGCGGCCTGGCCGATCCAGGGCCTTTTCCGCCACTTCCGCCATGAGGTGGAGGAGCGGATCACCCTCTATCGCGCCGGTAAGCCCCACGTGCAGGGCGCCACCCTCGTGGCGGCGGAGTAGCGGCATGCCCATCGCAAAAGTCGACGGCGTCGAGGTCGAGTTCGAAACCGGCATGAACGTGCTACAGGTCGCCGAGCTGGCCGGGAAAGAGATCCCGCGGTTCTGCTATCACGAGCGCCTGAGCATCGCCGGCAACTGCCGCATGTGCCTGGTGGAGGTGAAGCCCGGCCCGCCGAAGCCGCAGGCCTCCTGCGCGCTCCCGGCCGCTGAGAACATGGAGATATTCACCGACACGCCGATGGTCCGGAAGGCCCGGCACGGGGTGATGGAGTTCCTGCTGATCAACCACCCGCTGGATTGCCCGATCTGCGACCAGGGCGGCGAGTGCGATCTGCAGGACCAGGCCATGGGCTATGGCCGCGACGACAGCCGCTATTCGGAGAACAAGCGGGCCGTCGAAGAGAAGTTCATGGGTCCGCTGATCAAGACGGTGATGACCCGCTGCATCCAGTGTACCCGCTGCGTCCGGTTCATCACCGAAGTGGCCGGCGTGCCGGAAATCGGTCTCATCTCTCGCGGCGAAGACGTTGAAATCACGACCTATCTCGACAAGGCGGTGATGTCCGAGCTGTCGGCCAACATCATCGACCTCTGCCCCGTCGGCGCGCTCACCTCCAAGCCCTACGCCTTCAACGCCCGGCCCTGGGAGCTGAAGAAGACCGAGAGCGTCGACGTGATGGACGCCCTGGGCTCGGCGATCCGGGTGGATGCGCGGGGCTCGGCGGTGCTGCGCGTGCTGCCGCGGGTCAACGAAGAGATCAACGAGGAGTGGATCAGCGACAAGACCCGCTACGCCGTCGACGGCCTGGCGCGGCAGCGGCTGGACCGCCCCTACATCCGCGAGGCCGGCAAGCTCAGGCCCGCCAGCTGGTCCGAGGCGCTGGACGCCGTGGCCGCCAAGCTGAAGGCCACTGCGCCGGAGCGCGTGGGCGTCATCGCCGGCGACCTGCAGGACGCGGAGTCCATGAAGGCGACGCTGGACCTGTTCCGCGGCCTCGGCGTGGCCTCCACCGACTGCCGCCAGGACGGCATGGCTCTGGGCGAAGGCGCGCGGGAAAGCTGGCTCTTCAACTCGACGATCCACGGCATCGAAGACGCCGACGTGATCCTGCTGGTCGGCGTCAATCCGCGTCTGGAAGCATCCGTGCTGAACGCCCGCCTGCGCAAGCGCTGGGTGGCCGGCGCGGTCCGCATCGGCGTGATCGGCGAGCAGGCCGACCTGACCTATAGCTACGACTACCTGGGCGCGGGACCCGCGACGCTCGCGGGCCTTTCCAAGGCCAAGGGCGATTTCGTGAAGGCTCTGAAAGACGCCAAGGCCCCGGCGATCATCGTCGGCGCCGGCGCGCTGAACCGGGCGGATGGCGCAGCGGTGCTCAAGGCCGCCGCCGGCGCGGCCAAAGCCTTCGGCATGACCTGGAACGTGCTGCATTCGGCCGCCGCCCGTGTCGGGGGCCTGGACCTCGGCTTCCT
>Ga0307513_10005613_pt1 | contig 16537 bp, 14 predicted proteins | sample 15_EM_MG_FD_202174 | JGI IMG/M metagenome (GOLD analysis project Ga0307513, IMG submission 202174) | Populus trichocarpa ectomycorrhiza microbial communities from riparian zone in the Pacific Northwest, United States - 15_EM | ecosystem: Host-associated > Plants > Roots > Unclassified | place... | reverse complement strand
TGTTCGCACTTATGTTTCTTATATTGTTTTCCCTATATTTCTCTTGCGCATATGGACGTGCACTTTTCTATAAATAAGGTGCTACCGCCCACCTGGCTTGGAAGAATTAAGAACCGGAACTCCTACCAATCCCTTCTTCACCTCCTCGCTAAGCGTGCCTCGCAACCCCCCTCGTACTTGCGAAGTATTATCCACATAGAATAGATTGTGCCGCATTCACATTTTGAACAAATAATACCAATGAAGATCCTCAATTCTGCAGCTAATGTTGCTGTCCATCGGCGATGTCCAAGGTCCCCAGCATGCTTAAAAATTGCATACCTATTGGTGTTTTCTGCTAGTTGTTCGAACACAGTAGCATCAAAAAAGAGCTCGAAAAATGCTAAGGCTCCGCCGTGTACATCAAAGCCAATAGGATATCGGGTATGCTGCTCATGCGGGGCAGTAGTATGGATGAAAGGGTTAAATTGAGGTACTGGTGGCAGACACGGAAGCCTTCTATCTCGGGCCCTTCTCCAACGTCGACAATGGCTTCCTTGCTCTGCTCTTTCATTCCCCGCATTATTATCTTCAACCGCTACTTCAGCTGCACTCGCCGCCTCTTCACCAAGTACAATTTCCTCTTCCTCCTCCTCTCGTCTGCCTTCCACCACAGTCACTTCATCTCCCACTGCTCCCTCTGTCTCTTCTTCCTCCTCCGGCTCTTCCTCATGGTCAGCTCGGCTCGAATCAATATATGACTCTAGTGGGAAAAACTGGATCTCATCTTCCTCACTATCATAATATTGATTAATGTTTGCATGCGTAGTAGCCATTGAGGTTGAAATTATTCTTCTCAATCAACGGGCAAATCTACACATTTTGTGGGTATTAAATTGTGACCTACGATGACCTATTCCCACTAAGTGTTGATGTCATATATTAGCCAGATCTAGGATGGCCGTTGTTGATCACAACGCCGGGCGCACACTAAAACGCTGTGAAATTCGGGAACAAACGAAGGGATCGGCACAGGCAGTGGTAGCGATAAAAGGAAAGTTAAGGCGATAAGGGCGCAACTCTACGAAGCTCCTAACAGCAGGAACAACCAGCGATGGCAACAACAATCCCAACAACAATAACATCGACAGCAACAACAGCACCGCTTCCTCCAACTGCCAGGCGTTCGAGGGCCTCCACGATCGACACCGCTCTCGATTCTCCGACCGCAGCACCTCTAGCAGTCCTAACATTCCAAGTCTAGCCTCCGCGTAAATCGCATCCCTACCAAGACCCTCCACCGCCTATTTTAGGCGATTAGAGAGTATTTATCTCTTCCGCTCTGTATAATAATGCCGCAGTCCCGTCGGGAGAGCCGGGAGTTCGCTGGAATGTACTCCGGGCATATCTTAGTGTGAAGGCGATCCATGGTTTTTTTAGAAAAGCTGGTATGATACGATAAGTTTTTTTACTTAGGGCAGACTACGGGGGATGTTCTCAGGGCGACTTATTGCGTGAGCCCGCAGACCTACAGGGTTGTGAGTGTGAAAAAAGATTAGGGGGGGCTCTTCGCGTGGCAACCTATGTACTGTACCGTACCGTACTTGAGAAAGCAATATATGCAGCCCTAATTTACCCGCGGTGCGCCAATATCACAATTAAAGAGACAAGAACGCAAATTATAGCAAGAAAAAAGATAAATAAGACATACGGGCAACTTGAACAACAAAAAAGAAACAAATAGTGTAGAATCCGTAGCCCCCTCCATCAGTTATAACTTCGCACTAGAGTTCCCTCTATCCCACCCCCTTACTCTCATCCTCCCTTTCTCTACTCCCCCCGGCCAATCAGCCCCCACATCCCCCAAAACCTCATACCCGAGCAACCGAGGCGCAAATTCCGGATCCCTCCAAGCGAGACATTCCCCAGTCGAGATCGGTACCAGCCTCATCCTCGCGTCTCTCTCTCGCTGCTCCGGCCCATCGTGTAGGGGATAAAGGCGCTGCTGGACATTGCCCCTCTGCACCACCCTCGTAGTGCGCTTCTTCCGGCACATTTCGTATACCAATAGTGCGAACGAGAGGTCGGATTTTGAGGATATTCGGGAAAGACGCTCACCCAGCACCGCCGCGTCTTCGAGCGACATGCCCGCGCTCGAAGCCAGGTAAGGCAGCGTGGCATGGGCAGCATCGCCGGGGAGGGTGAAGGTGCCTGACGGGTGGGACCACTTTGGGAGTTCTTCGCGAATGCAGAGTTTCCATTTGTAGACTGACTCGCACAGGGCGAGGAGCTTTCCTATCCTTTTGAAAAGGTTAGCATGATGAGAGAAGAAATGGATGGCTAGGAAGAGCACCTTGGATCCCAGTTTTTGTGAATTCCCCGCACCCCGTCTACGTTCCCTTCAACCGTTGTTGCACCGCCATCGGGGATGTCGTCCGGGACGAGAAGAACCATGTTGAATTGCTCACCACCCTTTAGAACATAGTTCACTATACTTCATTAGCACCCTTCAAGCAAGAACGAAAGGGAAAATACCAGCATGCGTATCCGGCCCTATCCAGTAATTGACCTCCGGATCGGTCACGAACCCCCTCAACTCGCGATCCGATATCATATCCTTCGTCTTGAGCAACAACCTGTACGCCAAATCCCTCTGTTGGCGTAGGCTTATCCGGATGCCCAACTAGGAACTCTCTCGTGACAGAATCAATCCCATCAGTACCCACATCCAAATCCGCACCGAACCTCCTCCCGTCGTGCAGAATAACCGTGCACACGCCGCCCACCTCTCCCAACTCGACGCCACCCACCCTCGAGTTTATCAAGATATTGCGACCGCGCTCGACGGCCCGGTCGAGTACCGGTAAATACTTGTTGCGGGGATGCGCGATGGAAGTCCCAGAAGGGGGAGTCGTACTGATTTGCGTGCTCGGCAAAGTCCATGGGCATTATGTGGTTGCCTCTCCAGCCAATCATGTCCTGCTTTGGCAGCATGGCATACCCATGTCGCATGCGGTTAAGACCTTTACTCGTCCCAGGCAAGAATTATCCGGAAACAGGGATTAAAAATATATGGGAAAACCCCTGCGATTGTCTGAGGCCCCATACAAACTCAAAACTCGTATTTTCGAATACTTCCCTGGGACGAGTACCGGTAAGGGCGTTAGGGAGGATTTGGATGCCCAATCTATCCAAGTTCAATACCGGTAGCCGAGCTATCCCTTTGGCGGTCTGAGACAGTCAAAATCGTCCCAGCACGCTAATCCTGTCCTAGAATGATTTGAGAGTTGTGATTTGCTGAGGATATTTGTGCTCGCTAGAAGTGGTGAGTCAGTTGAAGCCTCAAGAGAACAGGTATCTGTTTTTCTGACCAAGTTCAGTCGACTATTACCGAATCTGATCTCAGGGCGCCTGGGACAATTTTTGACTGTTTCAGACCGCCCAAGGGATAGGGGACTATGGAGAAAGGGGGAAAAATTGGATCTCCAATCTCAACAGCTGCTTCTAAAACTGTTACTCGAGTACTCGTAATTCTCTGACGTTTGTGAACACAACTGCTATTGCATACGGACAAAAAGTCTGCCGGAGCCTCAAGATTTTGGTGCATGCAATACCAGTCGTGTTCACAAACTTCAGACAATTACGAGTACGGTACCGTATTATCTCCTATTATCCGGTTTTCCGCCAAGACCGGGCGTTCCTTAGTGTGGGACGGTGCATGGAGTCAGAAACCGGTCCTCTCAATACACCCACTTAACACGGTAGCTAGAGGGTGGTTTTAGGTGTCTACAACACTGCGGCTGAGTGTGTCGCAATCACCCATTTTCACCTATTTTCACTCATTTACAAGGGTTGAGATGGTGATCAAACAAGCGCCACCAACTTAGTGTTGGATTACAGGACACCTAAAACCACCCTCTAGTTACCGTACTAAGTGGGTGTATTGAAAGGGCCGATTTCTAACTCCATGCACCGTCCAACCTTAAGTGACGCAAGTCTTGGCGGAAAACCGGATAATAGGAGATAATACGGTACTGTACTCGAGTACTCAGTGCGCCTCAGCTCTCTCCGGCAAGTACTCGGGTATGGACGGTCATTAGACAGACAGGGATTAAAATCCAATGAGGATACATAGACTTTTAATCCCTGTCTGTCCGATCACCAATGTCTATACCCTAGTCGTACCTCCAATCAACTCGTACCCACCCATTACCTAGCTTCCCTATCCAAATATCGACAAGGAATAAAAGATAACAAGTGGAGTGGGCATGATACCGTACTCGCAAATCCATAAAGTATCCGAATATAGACAAAACCGCTTAGCGCAAAGAGAGATTTATTATCCGGTATAGTCAACAAAGTTTATGGCGACCAGATGCTCTTTTTCGGGGCAATGAAAGATGAAACTCCCAGATACGGCATAGGCATCTAGCTTGGGGTTAGGTGACCCTCCATATCTGAATATTGGGGAATATTCAGTGATGCAGAGCGACCAGTCCTGCCGTGGTTTTAAAAAGCCTGCGTCAGTCCGGTTGAAATCGGGAAAGCTCGCAGATGCCCAGACAAAGCCCACAGATGCCTGGGTGAAGCATGCAGGTTATTCAAAATTTCAATCTAGACTGCATGACTAGCAGGTGCCCAGACAGCCTGCAGATATCTGTGGGGGGCTTGCAGGCCTTTTGTGGCTAACCACTCAGAATACCGGTATGAGAATAAAACATGATCTTCATATCCACACTTCGCGACCATGATCCTTCCGCTCCCCCCCTCGCACAAGTACCGGTATTTTAATTACCTCCACTTCTAGTAGATCAATCTTAGCCGAGATGCTTTCCCCGGCCTCATCTTTACCAAATTTGTATCTTTCCTCTAACTGCGATATTATTAATAATATTATGCGAGATCTAGATAGTAACACAATCGAATTAAGATAAAGATATCCTCCTTCGATATGAGAGCTTCCAGTCCGCCTCAGGATTGCACTGCCGTGAGTTGTAACTCCTAGGCATCTCGTGCCCTTAAAGTTATGGCATAATAAATAAGATTGAAACATAAAGCCAGCTAAGGGCTATGAGTGACAGTGTTTCAACCCTAACCCTAATACCGAAAGCTATTTCTGTGTATTAGGGTCAGGGTTGAAATACCAAAAGCCTACCGGTGAACCCGGCCAGGCCCGGCTTTGGTTTTGGAAAGCCGCCCTCCCACAGTCCAGACCAGCCGTCGCTGAAAATGCCTGGATCGATCCGGCAGTACCCTACGGCGGACGGACTGACTGCTTGGGATCACTGGGTACGATATATTAAGTTGAACATACCCCTCCCCCACCAAGAATTCCAATTCATAAAGTCGAAATAGATATTCGGAGCCCTTCCTCTCTTTTCTTTCCCTTTCCCTTCCCTTCCCTTCCCTTCTCCCCTCCTCTCTTTTCTTTGAGGTAGATGTTGTTACTCGTCACGGCTCTCTACCCCGGTGGGTGTATCCTAGATTCATGTCCCCCGTCCTAACCCAGACCGCCGGTATTTCACCAACCACCGTAGAAAATCACGTACTTCGCTAGGCCCAGAGGAATAATAGGGTTTCAGGAGTGGCAGAAATTGGTACAGGGTCCGGTAAGATGTTATAACACGGTTATTCAAGGCTAACCAGCCAAATATGTCCCCTTATGTTACGGTTAATTTTTGCCTACCCTTCTATAGAATCGATAGCATGAGGTATAAGCAGGGAGCCATGGTATGATACCATGGGAGCTGATGCGATTCGATTGCGGATTGTCACTGGAAATCCCCGTATCCCACGATAGGTTTAGTTTAGCACGTTAAAAGAAGCGAAAACTAGTTGATTAGAGCAAACATCCAAATGGCAAAGACTATACCCTGTCAGAAAATCACTAGCCCCTCTCAGCCACCTTTCTCAGGAGATTAGAGACCCGCGCTCGAGTACCGGTAGAGCAACTGCCTCGGCGGGGCTAACCGTGGCTCCCAGCTTGGGATGAGTGATATTTGGTGACTTCGCCTTTAACCCTCGTGTACTCTGAAATGTGGTCCACGAACGCCCTGGGGAGGAGCCTCGAGGTCTAACTTGTGTATATGCTTTCCACTCGAAAATTAATTTTCGAGCTTTGTTTGCTATTATACCTATATTAAAAATCGGTTCAGGCCTACTCCACAATACAAACGGAGCATTACTAGGACCATATCCCTAGCCCTATAGGACGGTGAAACACCCACTGCTATGGGGGGCTCATGCCAACCGAGTTTGCGAGCGATGAATAAATAAAATGAATTGCCACTACGAGATTCTGTAGTCGCATGATATAAGAGACGGCGGAGGGGAGGGGGGGGTCATGAGCAGGGTTCCCAATAGTCTGACCTGTCAAGTGTTGGAAGCAGGACCAGGCCCGCCAGTCCTAGTGGATGTCAATGACTGGAACTGACTAACTCGGGGGGTCCTGACTGGTCCTGACTGGTCCCAGGCCAGTCTTTATAAAAGATTCTATTGTCATGTAATATCAGTCACTTAGGGCGCCGAAAAAGTTTGATATTCGCGAACCTATTTTCGCCGCTCCTAATATAAGCGAGGTACTATCTCCATTTTGACTCCTCCTGAGATTCCACAGTATAATCTATGCAAGCAATGTGTTTAATTAAGAAAAGCTTTATTTGAACGTAATATATTGTAACAAAAATATTAAGAAGCAAAACGGGATGCTTTTTCTTTCAAAGGGCCGAGCATATGCCATTGCTTGGTGGACTTGGTCAGACCAATCCTGGCCGAGTCAGGTCTGATAATCTTGACTGCTCCAGTCGGTCTAATTTCCACTATCAGACTAGATTGGACTTCGACCAGACTAGCTAGTCCAGTCCAGTCTTCAGGCGGACCATTGGGAACCCTGGTCATGAGGGGGGGGGGGGGGAATTGTCGGAGTTTCCCATCTATGAGATGCCCGGGCCCACAGGCCATCCGCGTCTTTGGTTATCGGGCGTGGGGTGTCCACTCACCCAAAAAAATAACCGACCGTGGCCCATAGCCCGTCCCGCCTTACCTCCGAGATGGACGGACTGGACCGTTGGGAACACGGCCAGAAGATGAAATGCGGTGAGAAAATATGCGCATCACCATAATATACTTGTACCCAGGCCCTAATACTAAGCCCCCAAGTGTACAGTAATCCCAAGGTACAATGACCTCTCAAAAGTACTGTCCCACTTCCCAAAACCCTACCAAAAAGTGCCTAAACTTGAGTAATTTGCTAGCCCATTTCTATGTAATGAAATATCTTAAAGTGATACAGAAAATTTACATAAATTCCTGCTTACAAGAATTACTTTCTCCTATAATAAAAATCATAAACACTCCATATTTGCATAAGTTTCACCTGGATTTACCTAGGCGAAGTGTGATGAAAGGTGAATCTCCACCAAAATTAGTGCCAAGCCCCCAAATTTGTATGTGGGCTTGGCATTCTATTTTAACCATTGCATAGAAAGGGATACAAAACCTTGTGAAATGAATAAATAAAATAAATAAAAATCAGAAACAGATTCTCCTTATAAATATCTGCATAGAACAATTTTGTATAAATTTTCATAACTTTATTTTATTGTTATTTCAGTTACTGAATACACCGACTTTGGCTGTAAAACTGGGTATGGGACAGTACTTTTGAGAGGGGAGTTTATCATACCTCACCTACTAAACTTTGAATGGCTCAATATACAAATCTAAAGTAACGGTCCGCACCACAAGTCCACCCACCCATTCCCACCCACTCCCATTCTTTCTTATGGAACTAACTACAGACCCTAGTTTTTTCTCCCGAAACCCGGAGCCCCCGTTCCAGCTCCCCACACATCCCCTTCAAACTCCTAGCTCCATTCCCGATCCCCAGATTTCGCGGTCTCACTAGGAGCGCATGACAGTATTACCAATCAGTGTTTGAATCTAAATAACACAGCCATCAAGACGGACCAGGCCGGGTGGGACTCCCCCGCCACACCTGGGAAACCCAAACGGCATGGGCTCCCGTACGCTCCATTATTCAAAAGCTCCCCCTCCAAAAAGGGCTAAGTACTTCTTCCAACCACTCTAATCCAAACCTTCAGCTTTACCATATCTCACTCGACCAGGAATAGCCTATGCACAATTGAATATATTGTCTTCTGCTGTCTACAGCAGGGCTTTTGTCCCATACGTGTTGGGTTGCATTCTTTTGTGTGATGGGACAGCCTTGGTCGGGTCTGGATTACTCGTCGGGTACTTTCCATAAGTCGGATATCTTTTAACACTTGGGGTTTGGAAGCGTATGGGAGCGCAGAACAGACAACGAGTTATGAGCCGAGGGCAGAAAACAGGTTTATTTACACACATAATGAGTTACCGACATTACCCACATGTTCGGCCACCGAGTCACCGACTTAGGACCCCTCTTTTGGTTTCCATCTATACAATTGAAGTCGCTCAAGCTAAAGCCACCAAAAATACAACCGCTCCTCCCGTGCACAGCGGAGCATATTCCAATATGTGTTAACTGACGAATCAAGCTTTCTTCTTTCCTAAAGAAAATACGCGACTCTTCCACACATCCCGCCTTCGTTGTCTCCTCCCAGGGAGAGCGTCTGGGGGTTCAACAGGATTTGTGGCTTGCAGTGGGTGCACGACACGATGTCCCTCCCTGCCAGCATCGGAGGGCGGCATGCCACTGTGTTTTTCTGGTGAATTGGGGTCGGCAGCTCCCAGTTCTTGCAATTGCTTGACCACCCCTTCGTGTTCAAGGACGGAAGCACTCTCAAGTGGTGTTCGATCATACTTGTCGAGGTCGTCACCTTCCCGTACGAGCAATGGCTCGGCCACTCCTTCGTGTCCCTTGATAGTAGCACTCACGAGGGATGTCTGACCCTTGTCATTTGGGCCATTAGGATCGACATCGCTCCGTTCTTGCAGTAACTTGACCACTCCTTCGTGTCCCCTAAGAGTAGCCCACCCGAGTGGCGTTCGATCATACTTATCGGGGCGATTGGATTCGACATTTTCCCGCTCCAGTAATAACTTGACCACTCCTTCATATCCACCGAGAGCGGCATACCCGAGTGGTGTTATATCATAATTATCTGGGAAGTTGGGATCAACATCTTCTCGTTCCAGAAGTGACCTGACCACTCCCTGGTGCCCCTTCATAGCAGCCAACCCGAGTGGTGTCACTTCATTCTCATCGGCGCGATCAGGGTCGACATCTCTCCGGTCCAGGAATAACTTGACTACTCCCTCGTGTCCCTCAAGAGCAGCACATGCGAGTGGTGTTCGACCCTCCCCATCTAAGCAATTGGGGCTGACATCTTCCCGTTCTAGTAATCGCTTGACCACACCTTCGTAGCCCATGACAGTAGCAGACCTGAGCGGTGTTTGGACAAACTTATCAGCATGATTGGGGTCGACATCTTCCCGTTCTAGCAATAACCCAACCACTCCTTCATGTCCGTACATAGCAGCATACCCGAGTGGTGTTATATCATAATTATCCGGGAAGTTGGGATCAACATCTTTTCGTTCCAGAAATAACCTGACCACTCCTTGGTGTCCCTGCATAGCAGCCAACCCGAGTGGTGTAACATCATTCTCATCGGGGCGATTCGAGTCGACATCTCTCCGGTCCAGGAATAACTTGACCACTCCCTCGTGTCCCTCACTAGCAGCACATGCGAGTGGTGTTCGACCCTCCCCATCTAAGCAATTGGGGCTGACATCTTCCCGTTCTAGTAATCGCTTGACCACACCTTCGTGGCCCATGACAGCAGCAGACCTGAGCGGTGTTTGGGCAAACTTATCAGCATGATTGGGGTCGACATCTTCCCGCTCCAGTAATAACTTGACCACTCCTTCATATCCACCGAGAGCGGCATACCCGAGTGGTGTTATATCATAATTATCCGGGAAGTTGGGATCAACATCTTTTCGTTCCAGAAATAACCTGACCACTCCTTGGTGTCCCTGCATAGCAGCCAACCCGAGTGGTGTAACATCATTCTTATCGGGGCGATTCGAGTCGACATCTCCCCGGTCCAGGAATAACCCGACCACCCCCTCGTGTCCCCCACCAGCAGCACATGCGAGTGGTGTTCGACCCTTCTCATCTAAGCAATTGGGGCTGACATCTTCCCGTTCTAGTAATCGCTTGACCACACCTTCGTAGCCCATGACAGCAGCAGACATGAGCGGTGTTTGGGCAAACTTATCAGCATGATTGGGGTCGACATCTTCCCGCTCCAGTAATAACTTGACCACTCCTTCATATCCACCGAGAGCGGCATACCCGAGTGGTGTTAGATCATAATTATCCGGGAAGTTGGGATCAACATCTTCTCGTTCCAGAAATAACCTGACCACTCCTTGGTGTCCCCGCATAGCAGCCAACCCGAGTGGTGTAACATCATTCTCATCGGCGCGATTCGAGTCGACATCTCCCCGGTCCAGGAATAACTTGACCACTCCCTCGTGTCCCTCGCCAGCAGCACATGCGAGTGGTGTTCGACCCTTCTCATCTAAGCAATTGGGGCTGACATCTTCCCGTTCTAGTAATCGCTTGACCACACCTTCGTGGCCCATGACAGCAGCAGACCTGAGCGGTGTTTGGGCAAACTTATCAGCATGATTGGGGTCGATATCTTCCCGTTCCAGCAATAACCTCACTACTCCTTCGTGTCCATCGAGAGCAGCATAGATGAGTGGCGTTTGATCGTACTTGTTTAGGGGATTAGGGTCAACACTTTCCCGTTCCAACAATAACCCGACGACTCCTTCGTGTCCCCCAGTAGTAGCATGCAGGAGTGGTGTTTGACCTTCCTTATCCGCGTGACCAGGGTCGACATTTTCTCGTTCTAGCAGTAGCTTGACTACTCCTTCGTGTCCATTGTGAGCAGCATCCATGAGAGGTGTTCGGCCTTCCTTATCCGCATGATTAGGGTCAACACCTTCCTGTTCCAGCAATAGCTTAACCACTTGTTGATGTCCCCAAAAAGCAGCGAACCCAAGTGGCGCTACACCAAACTTATTGGGGCGATTGGGGTCGACATTTTCCTGTTCTAGTAATAACCCGACCACTCCTTCGTGTCCGTTGGCAGCAGCGTATCCAAGTGGTGTTCGGTCATCTTCATCTGGCCAATTGGGGTCGACATCTTCCCGTTCCAGCAATAACTTGACCACACCTTCGTGTCCCGCAAGAGCAGCACATCTGAGTGGTGTTCGATCATTGATATCAGGGCGGTTGGGATCAACACCTTGCCGTTCCAGCAATAGCTTGGCTACTCCTACGCGTCCGAAGATAGCAGCGCACGCGAGTGGTGTCCGACCATCCTTATCTTTGTGATTAGGGTCGACGCCTTCCCGCTCCAGCAATAGTTTGGCCACTCCTTCATGTCCACACATAGCAGCATACCCGAGTGGCGCCATACCACAATTATCCGGGCGGTTGGGGTCGACATCTTGCCGTTCCAGCAGTAACTTGACTACTCCTTCATGTCCCTCAATGGCAGCACACCCAAGTGGTGTTAGATCATTCATCTCCACCCGGTTGGGGTCGTCATTTTTCTGCTCAAGCAATATTTTGACCACCCCTTCGTGCCCACGCAGCGCCGCCCATGTGAGGGGTGTTCTACCCCTAGAATCTTGTTGGTCGGCCCCGCAACCTTCAGAATTTATCAATAGAGTCACCAGTTCAGCAATCCCGAAGAACGATGCGCAGTGCAGTCCAGAGAAGAGCGCAGAAGTAGTGGCCCCGTCAGATATGGAATCCACTCGCTCCGACAGGAGTGGTAACGCCGATATGTGATCTTCGTACTTGTTTAAGAGCTCCAGCGCAAGGGCCCTCGCGTTGTCTGTGAGATCCCTATTCGCATGTGTCCCCCAACATCTCGCTGAATATTTGAGGAACGGCATGTCGCTATGGTCTGGATGAGAATGGGATGTGAGATTCTTGACTTGTTGTGAGTTTAGATAGGTTAGGCAGGTTTCTGCAAGTATCGAGTGAGGTTTACTGAAGAGACCTGGATAGCTGCACAGGTACTCTTGGACAGTATAGTGGATCAACCGCACTGTCGAAGCCTCCGCGTCGACTATGATCAGGCCTTGGCAGTAGCCAAGCAATGTGCCTATCGAAGGGGCATTTTCCGGATCAAAATCTGTTTCTCCTATCTCCACTGCTAGCGCATGGCATAGCTCGTCCACATGTAATGGCCGTTCCGAATGACAGACCCATGTGAGAGTGGCCATCGCAAGTCTCACCCTCTCCTTGTCCTGAGCCTTTATCCGCTCTAACGTCGCACCATATACACCCTCTAACCCTGCCCCATCCCCAATTGACTTGAGTATTTTCCTCCGCTGAGCAACTGTGGCACCTTGCAGGATTGCCTCGATGTGGAGAGATGCCAGCAAGAATCTAGGCTCAAATATGTCAGCCATCAGCTCGGGGTAGCTTTGCCCTCGACCTCGTTCCTACATACGTTTCCGAACTTATTGCGGGAATTCTCTTCATTATATCCTCTTCTAATGTGCTACTCATCATATCTGGGATCGTGTCCCAACTGAGTTTCTCGCGCAAAAATCTAAGGACCCCATCTTCCGTGGCTCGTATAAATACAAACGTTACCGCCCCACCCAACTCCCTCACCACCTCACTCCGCACATGTGGTCTTCCGGTCATAAATAAGCGAATATTCGGAGACCCCTGCAAAATCTCGCCTAATGACCTAAGAACCGCTATTCGGTGCGCCGGCACACATTCATCAAGTGCGTCAACACAGATAAATGTGCGTTTGGTGTTTGCGACCGCCTGAAACATCTTCGAGATTCCCGAAACTTGGAGTCCTCTACCCCCAATAGCCCCTCTATCCTTTCTAAAATCCTGGGTTATCGTTTCCGGAATTCCCTCTTCCCCGCTAACATGCTGTCTTACCAGGGAGCCAAGCATATTTAGTGGTGACTGCTCACCCCGAGCAGCAAAGTCGAAGTAAAAGCATACAACGGCAGGATCTCCCTTGACGGCCTCATCGCAGAGCTTATCTATAACTAGTGAACTACCATCGCAACAAATTAGCAATAGTATTCTTCGAATCCTGGGACTGGTACACTCTTGCTTACGTGATATAGCTCTTTCCCGCTCCTGGATTTCCATCGCAAAATAAAGTCTGGTGATAAGATCCATCCTCCCTGCTACCCTCGTGCCAGCGTTTGAATTCTTCGGTCTCCAGTAGCCATGCTCCTATGCTGCCGACCCGCCGGGATGCAATGTCTCGATGCCGTACCCCTGGCTCTAATGGAGATAGCCATTCCAGTATTTTTAATCTATCATCGGCGGTGATGTAGTTAACAGTACCCGTGTTGTAAGTGTTTATGTTGTGGGTATTTGTGTTGGAACAGTTCTCGTAATTGTTCGAAAAGTTCTCGTTCTTGTTGAAAGAGCCTATGGTGTTAAAAGAGTTATCGGCATTGGGGGGGAAGTTATTCTTGTTCTTGAAAGGTTGCAGCATTTCTTCAATTTTCACCGCCGTGAACGTTGAGAGCAAAGTGAGGTGTTGGCTAACTTGGAGTTTCTTGAACGCAATCCCTTGAAATTGGGGGGAAGCGGGGTAGATAAAGTCTTGCGCCCATCATAATATTATTATGATAGCTGAAAACTCTGTTTCCAATCACTGGACCCGAAACCTGTTACACAAACGCCCGACAACGATCCCTACCGAAACTCTGATGCGATTCACTTTTTCCTCGCATAATGTTCAGCCGCGTCCGCTCATGCTCTCTTTTTCTTTTCAAGTGTTCCAAAGAAGCAGAAATTTCCGGAACCGATACAGTAGCCTACCGGCGCCACCGTTCAAAGTTGTTTTCAGTATCCATCCCCGAAGCGATAGATTATCACCCAGATATCATGTGTTGCTCTCGTGCGCTAATACTCGCAGCTCGACACATAGTGGGGGAAACTTAAGACACGAAACTTTCGGATACTAACTTTAATGATGCGCAGGTCACAGAATCATTAGAGGGCCAGCAGCATTTTCAGAGTTTTCCCTTTAACGCCAATGCTTAGTGACAAAGGCCTTGTATTATAGGGAACGCATATCAGGACCGGCAGTGGAGCGAAAGTTGAGGCGATACGGGCGCAACCCTGCGAAGTTCCTGACTCAGCAGGAACAACCCGGCGATGGCAACAACAATCCCAACAACAATAACATCGACAGCAACAAGGGCACTATTTCCTCCCACTGCCACGCGCTCGACAGCCTCCACAATCGACACCGCTCTCGACTCTCTAACCACAGCACCTAGCGGTTCCAGAAGCGTGAGACCAACCTCCGCTCCCTCAATTGCACCCCCACCGAGACCCTCCTGCGCCGATTTTCGCTCCCCTCTTCCACCCCGCCAGCAATGCTACCACCCCCGCACTCCTATGTAACCGCAACCTCTACCCCAACTCAAACCCTCCATCGATCCAAATCTCCAAGAGCACCCCCCAACCGCCCCGAAAATCCAAAACAAAACAAAACCCGTCCCCCAAATCGATCCCAGCACCCCACATTCCCCCTACCGGTACCGTATTCTGGCGACCCTGAATTATCAGTTTATAACGCAAGTAACAACCGACGACCCGATACACCCCCCTTCCCGCCCTGGGTAACGGCTGGAAGACCAAGCGAATGGAATAAATAGATAAGTTTAAGCGGCTCCCCTGTGGTTCGAGGGTGTTTATCTCTTCCGCTATGTACGTATAATGCCGCACCCCCGTCGCGAGAGCCGGGAGTGCGCTGGAATATACTCCGGGCATCTCTTGGGGTGAAGGCGATCCATGGCTATTTTGAAAGGCTGGTGTGATGGGTTTTTTTTACTTGGGGCAGACTACGAGGGATGTTCCCGGGACAACTTATTGCGTGAGCCCGCATACCTAACACATGGTTGCGAGTGTTAAAAAGGATTGGGGGGGGGTCTTCGCGTGGCAACTTATGTATCATATCATACCATACTTGAGAAAGCAATATATGCAGCCCTAATTTACCCGCGATGCGCCAATATGACAATTAAAGAGACAAGAACCCAAAGTGTAGCAAGAAAGAAGATAAATAAGACAAGACATACAGGCAACTTAAACAACAAAAAAAGAACCAAATCGTGTAGAATCCGTAGCCCCCTCCATCAGTTATAACTTCGCACCAAACTTCCCCCTCTCCCACCTCCTTCCTTCCATCCTCCCTTTCTCTACTCCCTTCGGCCAATTCGCCTCTACATCCCTCAAAACCTCATACCCGAGCAACCAAGGCGCAAATTCCGGATCCCTCCAAGCGAGACATTCCCCAGTCGGGGTCGGTACTACCCTCATCCTCGCGTCTCTCTCCCGCTGATCCGGCCCATCGTGTAGGTGATAAAGGCGCTGCTGGACATTGCCCCTCTGGACCACCCTTGTAGTGCGCTTCTTACGGCACGTTTCGTATACCGACAGCGCTAACGAGAGGTCGGATTTTGAGGATATGCGGGAAAGACACTCACCCAGCACCGCCGCGTCTTCGAGCGACATCCCCGCGCCCGAAGCCAGGTAAGGCAACGTAGCGTGGGCAGCGTCGCCGAGGAGGGTGAAGGTGCCCGACGGGTGGGACCAGTTTGGGAGTTCTTCGCGAATGCAGAGTTTCCATTTGTAGACTGACTCGCATAGGGCGAGGAGCTTTCCTATCCTTTTGAAAAGGTTAGCATGATGAGAGAGAGGAAATGGATGGCTAGGAAGAGCACCTTGGATCCCAGTTTTTGTAGATTTCTCGCATCTCATCTACGTTTCCTTCCACCGTTGTTGCGCCGCCATCGGGGATGTCGTCCGGGACGAGAAGAACCATGTTGAATTGCTCACCACCCTTTAGAACATAGTTCACTATACTTTATTAGCACCCTTCAAACAAGAACGGAAGGGAAAATACCAGCATGCGCATCGGGCCCTATCCAGTAATTGACCTGCGGATCGGTCACGAATCCTTTCAACTCGGGATCCGATATCATATCCTTCGTCTTGAGCAACAACCTATACGCTAAATCCCCTGTTGGCGTAGGCTTATCCGGATGCCCAAGCAGGAACTCCCTCATGACCGAATTAATCCCATCAGCGCCCACAACCAAATCCGCACTCAACCTCCTCCCATCGTGAAGTAAAACCGTGCACACACCGCCTGCCTCCCCAAACTCGACGCCACCCACCCTCGAGTTCATCAAGACTTTGCTGCCGAGCTCGACGGCCCGGTCGAGTAAACACTTGTGCAGGGACGCCCGGTGGAAATCCCAGAAGGGGGCGCCGTACTTTTTTGCGTGCTCGGCAAAGTCCATGTGCGTTATGTGGTTGCCCCTCCAGCCAATCATGTTTACCTGCTTTGGCAGGGTGGCATATCGGAGAAGGGTTTCACGCATGCCCCATGCCGCCAAGATCTTTGAGGCGTTGGGGAGAATTTGGATGCCTGCTCCGATCTATCCAATCTCAGTAGTCGAGCGGTTGGGGGGGGGGGGGGGGGGCAAGATGAAAGGGAAAAAAATTAATTAAACGAAC
>Ga0307513_10005612_pt1 | contig 16537 bp, 21 predicted proteins | sample 15_EM_MG_FD_202174 | JGI IMG/M metagenome (GOLD analysis project Ga0307513, IMG submission 202174) | Populus trichocarpa ectomycorrhiza microbial communities from riparian zone in the Pacific Northwest, United States - 15_EM | ecosystem: Host-associated > Plants > Roots > Unclassified | place... | reverse complement strand
TCCTTCTTCTTCTCTTTCGCAAGATCTTCCCAACGCTGCCTCTCTTCCTGCGAGAGACTCTTCCACTGTTGACTGATCAGCTTGGACAGATCCGCCTGGCGTTGCTTCTTCATAGGTGCCGCCGATCCAACTTGCACATCCTCGGGACCCTCTCCGCCGTTCCGTTCCTCACAGCATTTCCTCCTGAACAAGATGAAAGCGTTCTCGGGACGCTTGATGTAATCCTCGTCGCCCTTTCGTGGCCGTCGTTCGACGGGATCACCACCGAGAGACTTTCGTCGCTTTGGTAATGCTGGTGGTTGGGTTGCTCGGGTGTGTTGTGGAGAGAGATGAATGGTGGAGGTGGGTGATGGGAGGGAGGACGAGTCGGAGTTGATCGAGGAAGTGGGAGACAATGGGCGAGGTGGGGGAGGAGTGAAACTCAAGCCCTTGAGGTCTGGCTCGAAGGGGGAACTTGAGGGGGAGGCGTAAGGATCGTTAGCGTTTATGGGGAACTGGAAGGCGCGCGGCGTCGGACAAATGATCGTAACAGTGGGATGTGAGGATGTCACCGAGGACACCTCGAGTTCTGCAACAACACGCAGCAAAGGTGAGTCGGATTACGTCAGGCATGGTTCAGGGGCACGACTCACGGTGAGAGGCGTTGGTGTCGCGTGTACGGTGGGCAGGCATAATGCGGGGGGATTTATCGGGGAGTGGGTGGGGGTGGGTGGGGAGGCGTAGACGTGACAGCGGGGGTGAACACAAGCACTACTCAAGAGAGGGTCTCTGCACGCAGAGACAGTGAGAGGGAGGCGGAGTTGTTTCGTCGCAAAGCGCGAAGTTGAGGAAACAAACCTTGGGATGTGGATGACAAAAAAACGGGAGGAGGACAATACGAGGCGTGATCTTTATAGGAGCGGTGAGATTAGATGCATGGACCGACCAAGGTGAAATTTGTACCGGTCATCGTCCACTCACTCTCGGTCTCGTTACACGCGCTTCTGCTGCCAGATCTCTGCGGAGGATCTAGACGAATTTCATATTCTTTCCAATGGACCGAACTGGTTCCAACCCTCGGTCAACACCATTCGCGACCCAAACACCCGTCAACAACGTTTATTGTCTTTGCCAATCTGAGTCAAATCTCTCTCCTTCCCAATCCAGCACGCCCTCTTATTGTCCATCCTCGCAAAATATTTCCCCATGCCGTTATCTCCCCCGCCGATTTCCCTGTCACAGCGACCGTGACTCCGCGTCACACCCCCGTCACGCCGGACAGCAGCGGTGCTTGGACCCACGCTCGTCTCCCACAGCCCCCTCGGTGTGGGTGCCGCGGTCACATAACTCAAGGTTTCGACGTCAGGCATGAGCTCGGACCCCCCCTGCGCGTCCGTCGTCGTGCGTCGCGACAGACGCCAGCTTGTTCGGTTTATCGCCCGTTAGTCCGTACGGGCAAGGCGGAAATGAAATATATTGTTGATTATCCTGCAGATGCGGGATCATTGACCCGCCTGGATGGATCATCTGGGCAAGGGGGTACCGATATCTCGCGAGACAAACGTCCGTGACGGAACCAGACGTCAATGCGTCCGTCTCCCTGACGCCCTCAGAGGGAGGGACAGCCCCCTGGACCACATGTTCCGCTTACGGACGTGCAACTCGATTACCTCGTTATTCTCGCCTACCGGATCTCTGGCCACACTTTGTCGTCATACGCTTTCCAACACACTGTGCTCGCGCTTTCCGAATTTCTACAAACAACCCGAACAACGGATGATTCGTGTGGATCGCTTTCCTTCAACTTTCCAAAGTGAGGCTCCATGATTCCGGAGCGCATGTTCCGAATTGAGCAGGAGAGGCGCGATGCCCGACCGCTTGGTCCGACTGATTGACCACCTGATTCTCTCTTGCCCGAGCGCGAAATACAAAACTCACCGGACCTCCACTCCGGCTACTCAGACTCCACGATTACTTCCGTGCTTCCGACCCGGTCTGTCGTGGGCTCCATGAAATGCGTAATCTCGATTGCATTGATTATATTTTTACGTGCAGAGGCGGTGGCTCGCGTGTACGCTGTCAGAATTCTCAGTCCTCTATGACGCACACCCTTCTCCGGGGGGGGGCGAGTGGAGGTGGGAATACGACGCTGGCATTTGCCTCCGCAGGTCGGAAATTTTTCAGTCACCGGACTTGTCTATCATTTTTCCTGTATCCAAGAGTTCGGTACAGGGGACACGTGGACCCTGCCCGATGCGGAAGTCCGAAAGAGGCAGGTAAGCCCTGATGGTCAGGAGTCTTTGCTGATATCGCTTCCCTTCGGATAGATGTTGCCCTTTTCAGAACGATCCCATCATGAACTTAATCTATGTTCGGTAGCCGTTCCGGTGGTTTGGTTCCCACTCGTCATCGATCTTCCGGTCCGAGTGGGCTCGCGTGAAGGCGAAGGAAGATTCGGATCTCACTTTTGCGTTTTCCCGCCGTGCTCTCCTAACGGGTGCAAAACATCCAAGGGTTTGGTGGATAATGAATAACGCTCTGCAATCATCATTCTCGGTCATTACAGCCCCTTGAGCCCACCGACGACCTCGTGTCTACTACGCCATCATTCGCAACCCGGCGGCTTCCTATTGAGAAGGCCAAGGGGTTGTGGATCGAGGATCGAGGGTCTCTTCGACATTTGGAGAACCCCTTCCATTGAGAATGCGATCCCGTGTTCGTCGTCCTCCCCCTTTCGAGGGCTGATTAGCCTGAGCCACTAGACCCTCGCCCTACTCAAGACATGCGCGCCGAATCAGTCGTGATCCATGGTCCGGTCACCAACCTGATGGTCCTCGACCCTCATTCTCCTCGGCCGAAACCCTGAAAATGCACGCTCGTTCGGTCCTCTTCCCCATCCTTCGATGCCAGTGTCGCCACAGGAGGCTATCACCGGCCTGCGGTGATTACTGCCCCCCGCGTCAATCCACCCCCACCCCGCGGACAAGAAGCCAAGAAAGTGAGACACCACCGCCACGTGCTATCGTGTTCCAACCACCAGCGATCTGTGAACGGTGAACTGTCGCTTTGTTCCGCCGATCTCTCGACCTTGTTCCGAGACCTCCGTTTGTTCCTCTGCGACCTGCTTTGGCCCCTCTGTGCGACCTGTGTCCAATCAATCAGGCCTCAGGATGAAACGATCACACTCCCCCGTATCCGCGTCCGAGCCCGCGAGACTGGCCAAGAAGGTCAAAGCGGAGACCCCGGATTCGCCGTTTCCAAACTTCGGCCACCCCACGATCGAAGAGTCGACAGAAGTCATGCGTCTGCTCCACCGCGAGTTTCCCCATATACAAGCCTATAGAAACGACCCCTCGACCGAACAGTTCCAGGCGTCTCCTTGCGGTGGCGTGGCTGACGTCGTCGAGGCGCTCATTGAGACCATTCTATCCCAGAACACGTCCGCGCGTAACTCTACTGCTGCCAAACGGAACCTAGATACCATTTTCGGGCGAAACGACTTCGCGGCGATCGCCCAAGCACCCTGCTCACAGGTCATTGACGCCATCAGAACAGGGGGGCTGGCGAACAAGAAAGCTGCGACCATCCAGAATCTCCTTAACTCCATTCACGCGAAACACGGCTCGTATTCGTTGCAACATCTCACGGGGAAAGAATATTCGGACAAGGACGTGATGGACGAGCTAGTCTCCTATGAAGGCGTTGGCCCAAAAACGGCGTCTTGTGTCCTTATGTTCTGTTTGGAACGCGAATCCTTTCCAGTCGACACCCACGTATTTCGCCTCAGCAAACTCTTGGGTTGGGTTCCGGCCAAATCGAACCGCATCACCGCACAAGCTCATCTCGACGTACGGATTCCAGGCGAGTTGAAATACGGATTGCATGTCCTCATGATCGCACATGGTAGGCGATGTTCGGGTTGCAAGAACCGCTCGAAAGGCGCTTGTTCTCTCAAAACTTACCGTATAGGGAAGAAAGGCGAGTATATCGACGGTGACGTGCATGGGCGTACCAGTTCGCAAGGTCCGAGCGCGGAAGCAGGCGACGGATCGTGAGTAGATAGGTTAGACGCCCTCTTTCTCTCCACCTGCGCGCTTCCTGTCACCCCTGTGCTGGTTATTTCCCCGGACATCATGCTTATCATCAACTCTAGTGATAATCGTAACGTCTCTCTCCTTAGAAACATTTCAACTATCAAGAGACGTCGTTCATTTCGCTTCTTGCTCTCCTCCGTTGTTGAACGTTGATCTTCTGCCCCATGTTCCATCCGTGCACTGCGCATCTTGTTTGTGTGATATGTTTCAGTTGCGACCCGCTTACTGTCGGCTGTGGTGCTCGAATACTGCCTGAAGTGGAAACCCGCCAACCATCACATTGCAGCCTCGTGCCCATCGATCCTCATGTTATCCACCACTATTACCGGTGGCTGAGCTGGTACACACCGCATTACCTGGATCAGACGCCGCCACAACTGAACCGCCGCCATCCACACTTCCTCTTCCTTTTTCCAGTCCTACCATCTGATCCCGCTGTCGGAGACCATGCAGAGTATGTTCTCCGCCACACAACCCGAAAATGCTTGTTCGGGTCGATATGTCGATCCGAATGTTCCCTGGGCACCATCCCCACGACCACAACCGTATTCCGAGTTTAATCCGTACGAAAGCGAGCCCACCAACGCAGTAGGCCATCAGCACCATCCCGACGGACCTGTGATTCCATTCTCGTGGGGACTTGAGGTTTCCGTCGCAAGCATCGGCGGGCCCGGAACGACGGCATCGACCAGAGGAGTCTCCCTTACCCAGAATACCAAGGTCCCATGCGATCCCTTTAACCGGAAGAGGAAAAGGTGGAGCTTGATGAAGAAGTTGAGACGATATCTTGGTACGACAGCCTTTCCCGCTTGATTGTCTCCTAGCGATAAAAAGGGAGAGGAAATCAAATAGCTGATAATCGGGTCTCTTTTCGGTTGGATGTGTGTGTTGTGTGGAAAAAATGACTCACAGGGAAGCGCAAACTTGTCCTGCAAGAGAAGGAAAATTGGATGCTATTGCCCAGCTCGTCGTCTCGGCCACACTTTCCCGTTCAACAGGAGGTGCCGAGCCAGGTGATCCGGGAGGGTATTCCTTTATCCGCCTGGAGGGAATATGGATATTGGGCTCGACCGGTGATTGGAGGGGTGGAAGTATGCAATAGCGACAGTACGCTTCGTCCTGTACCCTTCATCCCGCACAGTAGAAGGGGGCTAACCGCCTGTTGCCAACCCGTTCGCAGGTCCGCCGCCCGACCACGTGTTACAGGATGTGGATGCAGATGAAGTGTTTAGGAGTTTGAGAGGGGACAGCGGCTCACCGCACCCAGAGAACTGGGTATCTGGGCTCTCTCATCCATCGTTACCGCCCAAGCCTCCGCACTGGAGAGCGCCAGATATCAACGAGCCACCCCCGGCGCCTTGGGAATGTCAACTCAACCCGTTTCTGGAGCACACCGGCGCCGGCTTACCGATCCTCCACTTCGATGTCAGGCTGGGTGAGGAACTGATAATCTTCGAGACCGGAGATGTTCGCCATGTTCCTGTGTCGAGCTCGAACCTTTATCAGCCGGCCACATATCCGTTCGTAACAGAGGTCAGATCTTGATACCCCGTAACTGTTTTCTAGAAGCTCAACAGACGCACAGATGTTGATCTCAGCGGTCGCTGACGACCCGTTTCCGGTATTCCCGTGGCCGGTCCTAGTCAGGAACCCCCGAGGGGTATTGTGCATCGACGTATTCCGGGCCGTCCACAAGAATTTCCAGGCCTATTTGACCAAGAACGAGGTGTCCAAGTTCAGCGCATTCAAGCTCAAAATGGTAGAAGAAGCTTGCAATCAACGAAGAGAGGGCCGGCTGATGGGACGAGAGTGGAACGATGACGAGGATGGATTGAGGCGGGTCGATTACCTTGTCGACCGGGTAATGTTTCGCGGCCTGGAGCAGTCCAAACTAGGGGGTGGTTCGTGGGTGCTGCATTTGGGTCCACCGGGACCGGAGGAGCAGTTCGACGCCCCATACATACCACCCCCTCTGGAGAGGTGTCCGACGCCGTTCTGAGTGACGGTCTGGTATCAAGTCGTGTTTGTTTTTGGATGTATCTATAGGGTTCTTTTCCTTTGTTTCTAACCTATGGGCGTCTGTACATATAATCAATCGCAAGACGATTGGTTTTCCCTCTTCAATATACCGCGCGGGCATTGTCTTTGGGTCCCACGGATGACTCATACGCGTACAGGAGACGCGGTTGATCGGACCAACACTTGGTTCACTGTGTTCCCCATACGTGCAGACAATGGGTCCGGTCGCATGGTAAAACTGTGTAGGGTGAACAACTGAAGTGGAAGAAGAGTGACCTCGGCTGGGCGTTGAGATACCACCGGAACATGGAGCTGTATCGCAATCCCGCTGAATTCGCGGACATAATCGGACGATTTCGCCAGGGTTTCGCTATTTCGATATTCAGCACAGGGCGGGGATAACGTCGGTGGAGATGACGAATCCGCTTTCCAAATAAAGCTCCCGTCAGGGCTCAAGAGGATTTGATAACCGCCGTGTCCGTCTTCTCCCTCATGCGCGCGCGCGCGCGTGCGATTCTGTTCGTGAGGGAGTTGTTCCGCTCAATGCGACTCTGCGGTCGGCACCATAAGATCCGTAGAAGTAAACTGACCGTCCGTGCGTTCGTGGGCTGATGCGAGACGGGGGACACCCCAATGATGCAATTCACTCGCTTTTTGCCCTCCGCCCCTCTTGCCTGCGCGCAGGCACGTTCTCGATTTCGGCTTGTGCGCTGGATAGGCGGAAGGGACGCATCTGATGTGCACCTGTGGGGGCGTTATCGCGCGTAGATAGAGGCCCGTTCGTGCAAGCGGAAACAAATTGTCTCGGCCACGGGCGAAATACAAATACCGCCTAGCGGATGATTTAATATTTCGCATCGATTTTTCCGGTTCCCGAAAGGCCAATTGGATCCGCGGACCGAGCAGGACGACGACAGCCATCGGATTCGACGATTCGACGCCCACCGCCCTCTCACCTCGTCCGCGCGTCCACTCGAGCGAGTTTCCTCCCCCCCGGTCCTCCAGACGCAGATCCGTCTCAGCTTGTTGAATCGACCGCCAATCCTCGGATCCAACTCATTCTAACTCTGTCCAATTGCCATTCCTGGCCGGTCGCCTCTTTCCTTTCGTAGAACAAACGATCGTTGGGAAGGTCGACCGTCGTTTCCTCCTTCCTGTTTCCCATCTCGCGTACGAAAAACTAGCTATTTCTCGAATCATGACAGAACACGAGCTCATGCCGCAGGAGAATTTCGATGGCAAGTCGCCGGTATTCGTGTGTGTATGTTGCGCTGACCGCGTGTTCCGGACTGGTGTCCAGATGATATGCCTCCGTTGGTTGACAACCCAAACCCTTGCATGAGCTTCACGTTCGCTACAGAACCGAGCCCAGTATCCTATGACGAACCAATTTTCTCCGTGTCGACGGGTCCGCCCCCGCCACCGACAATGTTTATCATGTCGCCACCTAGTTCGCCTTCGCTAGGTCCGACCCGAACCAGTGCCAAAGGCGGACGCAAAGACTCCTCCCATATCCCACGCCCTCCCAATGCCTTCATACTCTTCCGCTCCTCGTTTATCAAGGCTCAACACATCCCGGACAAGATCGAAGGAAACCACAGTAGTTTGTCCAAGATCATAGGTTCGCACATGCCCCCCGCCACGAATCCTATATCACATCCCGTGCTCACCCCGATATATTACAGGTCTTTACTGGAAATCTCTACCGGACGATGAGCGAAAAGTCTGGGAGGCCAAGGCTGCTGCTGCCCTGTCCGAACACCGGAAGAAGTACCCCGACTGGAGGTTCAGACCCGGAAATGCTCCGATCAAAGTCAAGGATGGAATCAAGAAACGAACGTCCAAGAAAGGTCGTGGTGAGGCTGAACCAGAGGAGAAAAATCGTCAGAAACGGTGCGCCAAGATTGCGCGTTTCTTGGAGGAAGGCATCACCGGTGAGATGTTGGAGAATGCAGTACGAGAATACGACCGCGAAGCAGGCCCGATTCTCAAGGACGAGACCAAGCTGTCTGCTACCCGGCGAACGCGAAACCCCGATCGACAGGAACGACCACAAGTCAAAAAAGAGGCCGAACCCATATGTCTTGGCCCAGGTACCACACGTCCACGCTGTCATACGCTGTCTCCGCAAAGCAGTGTTCAGGTACCTTTGACGAGCGTGTTCAAACGATCCTCGTCTCTTCCGGCGCCACCGAAGCGAATCCATCCTATTGAGCCCTTCTTCCTCGGCGCAAGTGAAAATACTGTAGGAGCGGTCGCCTCACTTTCTGCCTCCTCGTTTGGCGAGAATGTATACGCCTCTGAGCTACAGGTTTCCTCGCCTACTTCCGCGCCTGCTTCGCCTACTGAGATTGGCCTTGACTTCAATGTGAGTCCGCAGTATTATTCTTCCTGGGCGCCAACTTAGGACGGCAAACTTCTAGACTCTGATGTACCCGGAGAGCATGTTTACTCTTCCTCCTCTCGAAACGGATGTCTACGACTGCGATAGTCCGACTGCTCACAGCACGGAACATGTGCAGACACCCAACTCTGTCCCTATCGCTATCCCTGACGATCCGTGGGGGTTCAATCCCTGCAACGTCCCCATGAATCCAGTGGGGCATCAGGTGCCGAGCTTGTCAAATTATTCATCCCTAACCGGCTGGGCAGGTGACGCATTGTATAACACCTGTCTGCCCAATTACCCAGCGCCGGCCTTCGCTGACCTAAATGCCTATCCCCACACGAGCAATTTGGGCTGGTTCCAAACCAGACAGCAACCCTTCATCGTTGGGGTTTGATGACCCTTGTAATATTCCCCATTGAGATGTGTACGTTATTCCTGGACCTCGACTTTCTTTTTTTTTTCCATAGTTCCTTTTCCTCGCTAGCTTTGTTTCTCCCTCGAATCCAGTATGCCTGCCTCCCCGATCATGTATCTCCTGTCCAAGTGTTTTTATGTATAAACCTTTCCTCATCCGAGTCTCCCTCACGACTTCATGTATGTTTCTTCCATCTTGTGTACGTCTTGCCCCGGTTGATGTGTCTTGGTACTTAATTTGTGTATTCCCTCCCGTTATCGATTGATCAAACGCCGGTCGGTTAAAAAAGATCCGCTGAATGCCTTTCACCGTGTGGCTGATGCTCTTTGGGGGCGTGTTTTACGTCTACATCTGACGAACCATGGCGAGAAGGACGACGCCACCATCCACCCGCCGGCGCCTACACACGGTTCATCGGGGCGTGGTTTTCCGTAAACGCGGCCGGACACGAGAACAGTGATCCATGTCGGAGCAGTGGCTGAGTGGCTCCTTATTCCGTTGGGCTCGATGGAACGGTGCGCTTTGTTTGCCACTTTGACTTGCGTGCTCCCGCTCTTTGGGCATCTGGTCTTCGTTCATTATATTAGAATTGAGCTCTCGTCAGGTTGCCTTTGTGAGGTCAATGGCGATCGCCAGCTTCTGTGCCACTGTATGGTTCCAATTCTACGCCACCGTCTCACGCGCAGTCAAGTTACCGAGAGGCATCATCATCAAAACCAGATGTCGTATGTTCTATAATTTACCACATGGCGGGAGAGGGGAGGGGGGGGACCCAGGTCAGAGGGCTTTTATTCCTCTTTCCGGTCACCACGGTCGACCACTCCTCGAGGCCCTCGGGACCAACGGTGCTTATCTCGTTACGAATGATTTTCTCGAACGGTATTTCGCCATCTCTTCCAAGACGACATGTCGCGTTCTGCGGTCTTCTAACGGGATTCTGACGCCCATGTCTGGGGATTACGTTCCGGTTCGGTTTACTTTTCCAAGGGACAAGGTTCAGAAACCCACACACACACACACACACACCCGTTCTGTCGGTTCTGATCCCGTATCAACGAACTTTCTTTCCCCCAAACCTTTTCGTGAACTTTCCATTGTTTCGTTTCACCTTTGTTTTTTCTTTCTTTTTTTTTTTTCTTTGCGGCGGGTGCCTCTCTCGAGTCCCCATTCAGCATGAATGTCCGCGATCTCTCTCACGCGGCGCGTCGGACTTAGCACTGAAACTCCTGTTCTCCTGACCGGTATACGACGCAGCCCTTGAACAGCACCTGCGAGAGAGGCACAGTCACTCGCGGATGCTTCTCTCTGTTTCCTCGGCGAACTCGGATCCAGCTTTGCCTCTAATCTTTTCGCTTCGCACCTGCTGGCATTGGCCATAGAGAGAATTCCCTAGGCAGGCATGTCTCAGTCATCAATTATCGATTATCCACTGCACAAATCGTGGCCGCTCGGAAACTGGGGTAATCATTTACTAGGAATGTTTCTACCCCCCTCCTTCCCCTCGGCGAAGCTTCTTGACAGGATTCGCGTTATCCCTCCCACGAGTTCTTTTTTTCTCGAAACACCATCCTCAGGGTCTATGTCACGCCTGGCGTGATTCCCCTGAATCAATAATTCCCGCTCTTCGAAAGTCGACGACCCTGACCGTCCATGGGCCCACTCGTCTCCGACATCTGACGGTTCGGGACCCTTGGACCTTCTGATCCTTGATCCTCTCTCGTGTGCAGTGTTATATCACCGCCCCGCATGTGCTAAGCGTGTATTGAATGGCTAGTTCACCGGTGGCTTGAATCTCCTGCGGCAAAGATCTGGCTCGGACCACTTTTCCCTTCTGGCGACTGTCTACTGAATCGATCCCTCTCGCTAATGCGCCGGCAAAACCTGTGGTGCTCAACTTCCTAAAAGATCTTATTGTCTTTTTGCCACCCCTTGGTTCACTGGGAAGGGCTTACTGCTTCTGGTATGATGGATCTGCACGTCCTGCCTAGACCCTTTCCTTGGCCGCCCTTCGTCGTTCCCAACTTTGGCACCGATGGTCCGTCTGCCATTACCGTGGAAAATGTTGTTATGGGAATGCTTAGGCCCGTATCCCCCGCTTAGGTTTTGAGTTTTGGCGTCATGGAACCTCGCTTTCTGATAGGTATTCATGTTAGGTTCGCTGCGTGTCTTTCTCGCGCGTCCTTGCTGTGCACGGCGATTCAATCCCTGTGCGGCGTTTGGAGCGGGGAATACGGTGCTTGGACCGTTACTTATGAAACGTGCCGTTTTTTTTTTCCTCGCCGCGTGGCAGGGGTATGGAGATACAGAATATCCACAATGGCCATTTCCCACTCACAACTCTCATCCTGGCCGCCGCTCTTGCCATTTTTTTCCTCGATCAGTACTGTCACCACCACGACGTGCTGTACGGAATGTTCCTAGTGCTGTTTCCTTCATTTACGAGATACATGAAGACGGGGTCCATGCACACAGATTTCGCAATGCCTCCGACGTGGTGATGATTCTTCATATTCGCAATAGCCGTCGTCCACGACCCGTGTTCGGACAAATGTAACAGGACCGTGCATATGAAGATGAGGTTCCCCCGCGGCCTCCGTTCTATACATGGACCGTGAGTTTCTGCTCGGGGCGTTGGCAAAAGATTGCGATATGGTATATCGATCTGTGCCTGCCACCACTCTGATGGTCACGGTTCCTTCCGCGCCGCATGTCGCGTTTATCCGAGGATCTTCGTGGCGATCAAGAGTCGCTGCGCAAGGAATATCTACTTGGTGTGGGTGGCGGGTGCTTTCTGGTTTCAAAGATGAGTTGGGGCTCCGAATGCCGATACGCCGCGATCGAGCGGATAAGAAACTCCCGAATATTACGAAACGCCTAGCGACTCCTACGAACACCGTCTAGACGGCAGCTTGCGATCCGCGCGGTTCACGCTTCCCGACTCGAGTTAGTGGCTAGGCTTTGATTTGAAGCTTCCGTATTTGATGTCTCATCGGTTCGGTCAGGTTTAAGTACTTGGTCGAAGCCGCCACTGAGAGATGAGAGGCTAGAACACCCTAGTTCGGGTGCCGTAGTATCCGTCTCCCACCAGATGATCAATGTTGTTCGGGATTCGCAATTATATACCAGAGTGCATTGTCCATCCCAATCCGTCTAGACAGTAAGGAGGGAGATATTTTTAATGAACTCGAGATGTCTATGGGAATGCGAAATCGGCTCAGCTGTGCCTGATGCCAGTGGGAAATTTAATGGGTTAATGGATACCCCTAAAGCCACACCTCTCGACTGTACTTGGTTCGGATATCTAGTGGGTTTCGTGCAAGCGCACTCGGACGCATTCACATGAGCATGGAGACCGGGAACGGACTGTAACATACGTTCGCTGTCCAAAAACGTGAAACAATACCTAAAGCTGATTGGTGGGTTTGGCCTATACAGACGTTTGTATGGGCAGTCGTTTTTTCGCTTTTATGAATTGGTGCCTAGAGACGGGTGCTTTCATGGAACGGGTTATCCCCCAGCGTATAGGATGATCCAACCGGTCGCCGCCGCGACGTCCAGGAACGTCTAACACGAGCTCGAGCAGGGTTTTCATGGGCTGAGCGGGCAGGGCCGAAGAGGGAAGGGTATGAAATGCGTTCGAGGGCCTTCCCAGGATTGTCGATGCGATCAAGAGCCTGATCAGTATATGGGTTGGATGCGGTCGCTTCCACAGTTGGACTATTGACACCTACTTACACCACCCAAACGTCAACTCTGATCGGAAAAAAAGAGGTAAATAAGACGCTTGAAACGTTCTCACCTCGAGGTGGGGGGTTTTGGGGGAATGCTTAAATGTGATAGCCATCCCCAAGGAAAGGTGACTCAGGTGACGAACAAGGAGCACCTTCCGCCCGCTCTCTTGGGTGCGAATTCACATGCGGGTGACGGCACCGTCACATAATGTATAGCGAGTGTCCGAAAGGGCGAGTGGCGGCCGAGGGTATTGATCAGTGTGGGATGGGAGAAGCAGAGAAGGGCCGTGGGTCTGCCAGCTTTGGTGAGTCAAGATAAAGGAGGATGCACGCTCAGTGGGCGCGACCGCGTGGGCCAGACATCGTGTATGTCAGCAGATTAGGCTTTATTGAGGGGAACCATGTGCAAAGCACGGTCGCCGTTGAGACACCGGCCCTGCAAGGCGGTGATCAGCGACATTTGGTGTAAGGGGATATTCCACCCTGCATCCTGCAAGGACTCCAGCGAAATGGGGTAGTGTCTTTTAAGTGATATTGAACCCCGGCGGTCATCATTTCTGCTTCAGGGTCACTGGGAGTTTCCAGTATCACTTTCGCAAGAGGGCCAAAACGGGTGAGGAAAAGAATCCCGGGAGATAAGATTACGAAGCCACGTGGGTCCGGCGATCTATGCTTCAAGGGAGTCGGACACTCAACTCACTCAACAAACTCAACGTCCATTCCACGTCAACACCAGGGAGTGACACCTTGCACGACTAGGAACTCCTGCTGCCCTGGCATACACTGTCGACTGCGTCATTGACATCCAAAAGATAATGGCGCCACTGGCGGGTGTCATCGATGCCATAACCACGACCCACCTCCCTCCGCAGAGCTAATTTCGTTCAGGTGACTCCTGACGATACGCTCCACTTGGTGATTAAGGATTTGAGCATGCTGCTGTGTCTTTGCTCGCTGGTGGCTCTAATCTCAGACCGCGAGAACTCCTGGGAGCTCAGCGTTCCCCCAGGTACTCATAATTGCTCAGGGAGGAGAAAGGGATATTCGAGCCCCAAGCTCGAAACCCGTTCACCTCCTGGTTGTCGGATGGGCCACACGCTGATCACCAGACTCTTGGATTCTAGCGCCCCATCACTTCGGCAACCCCACCAGAGGCCGCGGATGCCCCGCGCCCACGCCTCTGAGGCCCCTGGCAGCTGCAATGAGTAAGGTCGTGACCTACTTAGAAGGTTGAATGTGGGTCGCCGCCTTGGAGCGCCCTCATTTATGCTTGTTGGATCATTGCGGATCATCGGTTCCGGCAATCGCTGACCAGGCTTTCGCTGCTGTGAACAAAGGTCATCCTTCCGTCGCTCGCGGGTCTCGTCCCTGCGTAACCACCAGAGGTCATCGCTAGGCTGTCTGGAGACACCGGCCTCACTTCTGCCCACCTCTAGAGATGGGGACGGTCAGCAAGCCCGGGTTCAACTGCCATGTCGGTCGGAAATTACTTTCGGCCGAAATTCGATCACGTCAAACGTACTAAGTGCCTATGACTTTCACTATGAGAGCTGATCGGAACGGGACCTCCGCCGCGGTCAGTTTGGCTGACGCATCGCACCGTGCAGTGTGTATATATATCCGACACCTCTCAGAGTGACGAGAGCAGAGTTCTTTCCCCCTCCTCGTGTTCTCGGTAGCGAGATGCCAAATCCTCCAGGTTCTGATCCAGCAGGAGGGGTCGTCACGGCTTCAGCTGCGACTCTTACGATGCCTCAACTCGGGGAGGCGGAGAAGGGCCAGATGGGAAGTGGAGCTGTCCATGGCCCTGTTCAGGACATCAAAATCCAGTTATCTGACCACGAGGAGAGGATCCGCGAGGATAAGGAATGGCTGGAGAGTCCAGCGCACCCACGGAACTGGCCATCGCGGAAAAAGTGGTCCAACATGGCGATAGTGAGTCGATCCCCGCCAAGACCCCCTCCCGATCCCCCGCAGCATCTCAGTTCCGTAATTTTAGGTTTCGTTCTACACGTTTCTCCCTCCGCTCACAAGTTCGATGATGGCGCCAGGCCTGCCACAGATCGGCGAACATTTCCACGAGACGAATCCGACGATAATCGGAATGTCACTCAGTATTCTCTTGCTCGCCTGGACCTTTTCTCCCCTCATCATTGCCCCACTGAGTGAGATGTATGGACGTGAGCACATATCTCGCCGAGTCCTAACCACGTCCCGCGCTGAGTGACATCATCCCAGGGTTGTGGCTATATCACATCAGCAATCTCTTGACCCTCGGCTTCACTCTTGCTTGCGCATTTGCGCCCACAATAGGAAGCTTCATCGGTTTCCGGTTCCTTTGTAAGGCCGCAGGAGCTATCATCTAAAATTGTATGTATTGACAAATCGGTAGCTGGCATCTTTGGGGCCACTCCCCTCGCTCTTGGAGGTGGATCGGTAGCGGACATGTTTGCGGAACAGGATAGGGCATCTGCTATGGCAGTGTGAGCACCAACGCCACCGATGCACGTTCCGTTTGCTGACGTGCCTTACCGTAGTTATACACTTGGACCTCTCTTAGGTCCTGTAATCGGTCCTGTTGCAGGAGGGTAAGATATCCCCCGGGCGTTACCACTTCCTCGATCTGAAACGCTGTCCAGCTTCATTGTGCAGACTATTGGGTACAAGTATGTGTTCATCGGTACGCGATCCATTTCTTATTTGCGATACGAAGCTAACCCTACCAAAGTTATCGCTGCACTCAGCGGACTGCTCGCCATCCTGTCAATCCCGTTCATGGTCGAATCCTACGCTCCGGTAGTTCGTATGAAATGTGATATCGCCTCTGGCGACCCAGAGAAGGTTGGGAACGCTCGCCGCCATCTCGGACCCGACATCCAACTTGGCCAATGGAAATTCGTGTGGATCAACCTTTTGCGACCAGTCATGCTTTTGACTCACAGCCTCATCTGCTTCGTCCTGAGTTTGTACATGGCATTCGTATATGGTATTTATTACCTGATGTTTGCCACATTCAGCGGTACGCATAATCCCACTCTCGACCGCGGCCTGTTTCTCACGTAAAGCTTTTCCAGACCTCTTCATCAATACCTATGGGTTCGGGATCGGAACCTCCGGTTTAGCCTATCTTGGCCTCGGTGTTGGACTTGCCATCGCTTCTGTGACCGGAGTATGGCTCTCGGACAAGATCTATGCCTACTACCGAGCCAAAAACGATGGTGTCGGGAAGCCCGAGATGCGAATTCCTTCCCTGATCGTCGGGTCTTTATTCATTCCCGTCGGCCTTCTGTATGCCCCAGCTTGATTTCGATATCTGGCAGTTGCTGACGACACTCGCAGTTGGTACGGGTGGTCTGCCCAGGCTAGGATCCATTGGATTATGCCCATCATTGGCACCGGAATCATCGGCTTCGGCCTTATGACCTGCTTGTGAGGATGGACAGGTGCCGGGCGGTGTTCCGATTGCTGACCCAATCCTCAGCCTTCCTATCACCCTATACCTCATCGACTCGTTCACATATGCCGCCAGCGTCACATCTGCGGCCACCGTTTTCCGAAAGTGCGTTCTTCTCAATTCTCCCGCCACGACTCACCGTTGTTGATTGATTCTCTCCGTAGTCTTTTTGGATTCGTCTTCCCATTGTTCGGAGCACAAATGTACGATGCTCTGGGGATCGGAGGGGGAAACACCTTGTTGGCTGGTCTCGCCATCGTCATAGGTATTCCGTTCCCCATCTGGATTTGGTACAAGGGCGAGGAAATTAGGTCGAGAAACCCCCTCAACCGGTAAGGCGGAGTGGGGTCCTTATTCGATTAAGTTGGTTTTTGCCTTCCATTATTACTTAGAGTACCTTTGGGTATGTTCAAGTAGCGTACCACACACGCCATACCGATAGGCGTGATGTCCCTT
>Ga0307513_10005611_pt1 | contig 16539 bp, 17 predicted proteins | sample 15_EM_MG_FD_202174 | JGI IMG/M metagenome (GOLD analysis project Ga0307513, IMG submission 202174) | Populus trichocarpa ectomycorrhiza microbial communities from riparian zone in the Pacific Northwest, United States - 15_EM | ecosystem: Host-associated > Plants > Roots > Unclassified | place... | reverse complement strand
CGTTGTAGAGCGGAGTCTCAAAGTGTACAAACAAATAAACTTTCTATGCATCATTTGTCCCTGTCACTAGTCACAGTCACCTGTCAATTACTCAATTCCTGACCATAAGCGAGGGGGGTCATTAGCGTCAAGTACTGGAGACATGCCTCCACCGTTGTGTTAGCATAAGTTGTTCCTCCGGAATTGATATAGAACTGATAGATTAATGTTGATACTGCACCTCTCAAAGCAAATATGACTTTCCTGGCGATCTCAGCACCTCAGGAGACAACACACGCTGCAGCATAACCTTCTATGTTACGGTCTGACGCCGAGACCTGCTCACTGTTTTCCGCCATTTTCTCCATCAGCTCTATTACCCTTGGTCTAATCAACACATGCAAGCACCGCGGAGAATAGTCATATTTAGTTATAGCTAGCTTCTTGCAAGATATTCACCATACCCACGTTGGTTTCCGGCCCCTGGCCATTCTATTGCTTTGCTCATGTGGTGTGGGAGGAGAAAAGATAAGGCCAGACCGGGGGTCGAACCACGGGTCTCCCCAATACCGGAAGGGCGTGCCACTCGTTGGAGGAATCACCAACTCCAACTTAACCTTTGCTGGAACAATTGCCCTTTATTGCTTGGCAGTCATCCCTCGAGTTGCGGTGCTGGCATTGGGAGCATCCCGGATGGGCTGCACCTTCGCGGTTATTTGATATTTTTGGCGTGATGGGTACGACGTCGGAAGGCGTCTCACCCAAGTGTCGATAACAGAGGCGAATTGCTAGTTGATTTAGGATTGGACCCACTTTTCGACACGTTAAACACTGTTTCGATTTGAATCGCTATACCCGTAGTTCTCTCGTCTCCCTCATCCTTGGCTATACTGAATCTCCTGGTTTGATCTCTAAATACGAATACGCCAATCACTTCCAGTCTTATTACTATCTGGAGGGAGGCTCTGAGCAGAAATAGACTGGTCTGTGTCCAACGTTCTAGGAAACAATACAATGGTTTGGATTATCGCCATCACCCACCTATAAATATGGTACATCCCGCAAGCATTGAGCCCTCGCTTTCCTTCGGTCCTCGCTTTCCTTCAGTTCTTGCATTTTCATTTCGATTCGATCCATGACCGACTTTCAAGTCTTTCACAACCTTAAGCCAAACGCCCCATGCTGAAAGTCGACCCCTAGAAAATAACGTAGACGGTGCTTTGAGAAAAATATTCTCCGGCTCAGTGAGAGGCCAGGGTAGGATTCGTGGGTTTTTAGCCCACATCGTTGCTTTGTTATGTTCCTTTCTTGTATGGCGTCCCTGTTCGGAACTTTGAATGGTCGCTGCCATGATAATACAGCGCCGATGCAGCCTGAGATCAAAATTCCACGATTCCAGTCAACTGGTAATAGAAGTCAGGTACTCATGGTGATACAAATGGGTCGGTACCGACCTCTGGTTTTATACTAGCAATCACGGGGCAGACTTTCTTCTGAGACTCGAAGTCGGGGGACGTATTGGCGAAATGCCTGCGTAGACTCAGCATCAAGGTGCCTGATTATATCATAACTACTGACCGAAGGTCACCGAGAAGCTGTAGCCAGGTTCGATCCTTGGCCTCGGCAAGGCACTGAATGAGTGCCTTCGGGGAAATTAGGGATAGCCAGAAGTATTAAAAGCATACGTACAATTCTAAGCAGACCTGCGCTCGTATCTATGCCTTCGGTGGCCTCATCAGAATCCGCGCATGCCCCAATACTGAACTAGGTACCATGGAGTGAGAGGCTGATCGAGTAACTATAAGCACACTCACAACAGTAGGTAAAAGGAGGGGGTCTCTAATACTTGGGGCATTGACACTTGCCTGAGATTCAGAGGGTTGTGCATCCAGAGCCTTGGAAGGTGGTTCCTCCAAAGCCCTACAATAGAAATGAGAGGGTGAAGCTATTTGACCATCTTATGCTCACCGTGTCATGGACCCCCACGGTATGTGAGATCCACTCTCGGCGAAAGACTCGCTGATCGGGGAGATATAGACCACATCGTCATGACCTATTTATCCTCCAAGTTAGCTTGCTTGAGGACGTGAGAGAAAATCATCACTCTTACCAATGCACTCCTTGCGGAGTGGATAGCCCACCTCGTCCGCGTGCGTCGCGGCCAATTGCGAAGAAAACGGTGCTAAGCGGGCAATGCTGTATTCCGCGTTTATATCCGGGGCATACACCGGTTTACGAAACACCTCAAACCACTTCTTCACCCAGTGCACCTTCGGTTCCAGAGCGGCCTTCCTTGGTAGTTTTACCTATCGAGAGAGAGAAAACATCCGAGTATCGTTGAGCACCAATAGTGCTGGGAAGCAAAGAACATACGGATTCTCTGAATGGGCGATTCCGGCTGTCCGAACGTTCTTGCGCATGGAGAGGGTGCGTCATCGCAAGTTGAGGGAGCTCTGAGGATTCCTTTAATTAACCAGTACGACATTCACAAGGAGGTCCCTCACTCTTTCCGGAAAGTTCCGTTGCGCAATAGCCCTGATGCTCTAGGACACGGTCAGGGTGTGCGGAAACCGAGATCGGCAAGACTGTCTGTAGTGCAGTATAATACATCGTTGTGATAGGTGATGCAGTATATTCGTCAGGGTGCACCAGGAAGGGCCTCTCTCGTGTATAAGGCAAATCGAGTCTGGGAACTAGGTCACAGTTGTTCCCAGATTAAAAATCGGTACGCTCACAGTGTTCCTGAATGGCAGCAGTCAAATACCGCCTGCCTGTATGATTAGAAATGACATACGGGAACGGGTTGGTTTAATCCTACCGTGAATCGACACCCTGGTGGCAATTTGACCACGCGGTCATAGAGAACCTAAACTTCTTTCAGTATCATGAATCATTTCACACTGCAGACTAACGTTGTCGCGGATAAGTCCATTTCCCCAATCTAAGGGTACCAAGGCTATGCAAATGTTTGAGCCATACTTGTACAGCACACCGGAGAGCCGAGGATACTTTCGTCCATTCCATCGAGCTCCGTCATTGAACCAGTCTGTACTTGACGACCATGCCCAGAAACTGAGTTTCAAGCGTGAGAGGAGGTTGGAAGTTGGATGGGTGAACTCACAATATAGGAACAATCTTGTCTTGGGTGTGGGGGCTTGCACAAGCAGGTCAAGGTACTTTAGCTGCCGAAGGTGTTATCCAAGCGGTTGCCTTGATATGAATAGGGCCATACGATGTTGGTGCGCGTTGGTTGCACGTATTCCGGTTCATCGAGGAGTTCGAAAATGTATTTGCTTGGGTAATTCCATGCTATTTCCATATTTGTTTCGTGGCTATTGGAGAAGGAGACGTCACTCACTGTTGATAAGGTAGTCTTTCATTGCTTCCACATCCTTGCGTGGACCTTTGAGGTCGAGTCGTTTATCGCGATGTCGCTGGCCCTTATATTGTATGCCGATCTAGCTCGGGCGTGAGTGAACGTGAGTGGCTCCGAGGAGGAAGGACAAATGAAGGGCAAGTGACCAACCAACAATGCCTTGGATCGACCATTGTCTCCGTTGTCCATCTGATCCTTGGCACGTCTCCCAGGTCACGACCTGGACGCAAATCACGTTGTGAAAGTAATCGGTGCTGGCGGTAGTGGAGGATTCCAACCTTAGACGCCAGACTCCTGTCGAAACCAAAGACGCGACGAAAAGGGATATGACGGTCCCTTGTGTCGGTACTTGAACGGTCAACGGTTCAAGACTCGAGTATAGGGCAGGACAGCGCATGCAGCTGGGCCTCAGGGGATAAGAATTTGTCACCGAGCAAGGATACACTGGCGGTTCTTCTAGCACAGTATATCTGGCGTACAATAGGTCGAACAACTCTTTACATACCAGAATGGTCAAACGGGAAATTCAGTCATTACGGTCGACTCAGACGCGAGTTTCGACAGAGGAAGCCGAGTACCCCACCATTGAACGGAGCTCACACACCGTATTAGGTCATTGAATTCTGGAACGACTTTCTCAAGCCCACCAACATCGATTCAAACTACGGCATTGCTCTCTTTGTCGGCCATGGAAGTGCCTGTGGCGAGATGAATTGGGCCCTGTATGGCTCCAGTCATTACTCCTTATAAACAGCAGATTACTCTGCGCCCCATTAACCACCGAGGTGGCATCGATACAGTAGGGCTCTTGCTCCCAAACCACGAGCTTGACGAGTGGGTCATGAAGTATTCTCCAGCCTTCAACTTGAACAAGAGCTATGACCTTTGGTGTGATTCAGATCATTCGCCTTTCTGGTGATCTCTCAGCACACTAACTAATTCGTTTCAACAGTCCTACCGTCGACTTCGGCTTGGCAATAAATACTCACGTGCGGCATTTGGTGAGGAGTTTCCTCCGAACAGGCTCCGAGACCTCCACAACATGCGAAGGCCTCCCGGGGAAAATCCACTTTCAGGACATCAGTACCGCCAAGGTATTTCATGCAATACTCAGCAACATATATGTGAAGAAGAGTCATTTCGAAGACAAGAAAGAGCAGGATACACTGGACGTGTTCTCCATAAGAGGCTGGGTCGATGCAGGGGTAGGTCGTCTATTACTTTCACTTTCCAACTCGGCTCCACTCGTTATTACATCCAGGGGCAGTCTTGGCGCCTAGGGAGGGCACATGTATAATGAATATTATAGCTAGTGCTGTCTACAAAATAACATTGCGTCTCTCCACACACCTAGGAGACGTGGTCTCCTGCGATTTCGAAGAAGCATATAGCCGAGTGCTTTCTGGACCGCAATACTATAGACTCCTCCGTCTCCTCCGTACGGAGGATGAGCCGACCCTTCGACATTTGAAGGTAACCATCAGGAGTGCGATGTGTATTTGCTCCCTGCTCAGAAGTGGTCTCATTGCCCTTACTAAAGCCTTTTCTATCAACACCATTCTGATCGAGGCTCTCAATTGGGCACCAGCGGTGTTCAGGATTGAGGATTCACTCTCACCCGAGTGATTGCTACAAATTGCTGGGCTTTCCAGTAAGTTCCTTCTGCAATAGGCTTACAAGTCACTCATATTACCACCCAGCTAACCGGTTCATCGTGTATGCGCCAGCGCTCGCTACGACGGTTCTTTGTAACCCTCGCGGCTCTCATCGAGGCTTGGAACACCCAGATATCTCAGTACCCACTCTCACGGCGTTCATCCCTTTAGAACAGTTGAGCCTGGCACCACCCTTAGGATCGTCGCCCCTGGTCTTCGGGGTATTCGCTTTGAGTAGTGAACGACATCTATCTTCATTCTTGTACCTGAGAGGGGGGACAGGAAATTGTTTCCTCGACGTCACCAAGGTTGATCTTGTCGGAATTTGGTATTTGATATTCGAGCGCTTAGTCGGGGTGTGGAGCCCGGTTTCACACGGTGTCACCCGTGTCACACGGACATGTGTTCTGGGGTATATAAAGGCTCATCGTTGTTATGGTATCTTGACGGGTTTGTAGCGGGCCCCAACATACACGCTCATTTTTGGTCCGAGCGCAACCAAGCGGAAATTTCAACAGATCTTGAGGAGGTGGCTACGATGACCGTTTATCTTCACACTGCAGAGCCCGGTCATGGGGGGAAGGTGTTGAAACTAGACGAAGTCAAGACTCAGTGAGCGATCAGCAAACTGAGTCTAACGAGTCCTGCTACGAGTGCCGAGACCACTATAAGTGAAACACATTCCTCGCCGCTGCGGATGGCGCATAGTGCGGGATCAGCGCACAGTATCAGCGCACAGCGCCGTTACGTTCGGTGTGGCGCAACATATTTCCTGGGCTTTTCGTTGGGTCAGCCCTCCAGCCTCCAATGCAGATCAGGCCCTGATCAGGATCAGGATTCGGGCGGGTCTCTACCTCAGCGCAAGCGAGATCTGGTGAGATATCACGGGCTTTCCTAACCCCAACAGACACCCTGAACCCAATCACCCGGAAGCACGCTTGGACACCACCGCTCCAGCCAGATTCTCATCGCGTCCCTCCCCCGCTACGGCCCTTATATACCAACAAGAAGATTTCAAACATGCGTTACATTCGTATAGATGCCTTAAGAGGACACGTGCAAACCTTCGTTGCTTCGGTGCGTGGCAGCAGTGCCGCAGAACTCCCAAGAACCACGCAGGATCTGGAGTTGGGAGAAACCAGCAGACGAACTCAAGCGTCGGTATCAAAACCACTAGTCACTCCCCTTCATACGACCATTGCGTCGCCATTCTCGGGAAGCACCCTCCATGGCGACGGGCTTGGCGAACCTAGTGAGAAGGAACAAGACGGCGGAAGCGCACAAGAGAGCAAAAACGCAGACAAGGAAAAGGTGTCGCTTGTTATACATCCCATCGCTCCCGTGCACAACCGAAGATGGGGAAAGCCCGAGTCGTATGTGATATTCAATTCCTCTATGAAGCATTCTGATGGTCCTCGCGGCTAGTACGATTATCACACGTGGGATCATCCCCGCAGGTCCACTCCATCTCAATAAACCAGTGCCCACGTTACCTGAGGGCTGGGTAGAATACACGCACTTGGAGGGAAAGCTCTACTACGTTCGGGATGCATCGAAATCGAACGCAAACCACGGATCACTCACAATTGTTACCGACTCGGATCCTCGAATCCTGCGAAACCGCCTTGGATTGGAAAGCGTCCACCTCCAGGTAGTGGAGGCTATCAACGACCAGGACATGCGCCTACCGGAAATGGTTCAGCTCTTCATCCAACTCTATCCAGAGCAGGATGAGGATTGGCGCCACATCGGTGGCTACTATCTCGCTGATCTTGACAACCAGAGCGTATTTTGGTACGTACATTATGCAACTGCTTACCCTTTTCTGTCTCAAAGTTCTCTTTAGGGTGAAGGACACCGATTCGCTGGATCTCGGTCTAGGCGACAAGATTAACTTTGGCGTCTTCGAAGAGCAGCACCTGAGTAAGTGTTATTCACTCATATGGACATCGAAAACTAATTCGAGCCACACAGAGCTCAAATTGCATCACCAATTTTGGTACCACATCGAGTGTTATCCCCTCCCTGGCTCCATCGACGAAGCAGAAGAGCACAAAATTCTTTTGAGGCACCTTACATTCGCTATGATAGGTACGTCGCTCATTCTCACACTCTCACACGTCACTTATACTCACCTAGATGTGTCAACGTCGCGGACATCCACATCGCCTTACACCGCAAGCGAGTATTCAGACTTCATTATGTCTATTGAGAAGACTCCAGAGAACTCCAGGACATGGCCAATTGCGCGGATTGCCGGCTTCATGGCCGAGAATCGGTTCATCAATTATTACGGCCATCCATCAGCACGACTGAATTACCAACATGCAATCGAAGAAGAGGCCGCTCTAGCTTCGGATGCGTCGGCAGAGCAAACGGAAGGGGCTTCTCCAGCTTCAGATGCGTCGGCAAAGCAAACCGATGGGCCTGCTCCAGCTTCGGATACGTCGGCAGAGCAAACCGAAGGCGCTGCTCCAGCTTCGAATGCGTCGGCAGAGCAAACGGAAGGGGTTGCTCCAGCTTCAGCAGAGCAAACGCCGGGCCAGTCCATTCAGCGTCGGCGCTTTGGTGGTCTGTGGCTTCCGTCAACCACTCACTGGTACACCATGATCGCAATCTTTCTGCGGTTGTGGTCAGGTTTTTTGTTCGATTCACCCATCCGACATCACACCGCTCTGGAGGACCTATACGTCGACAAGATCGTCTACCAAAGAAAATACACGCAGATCATGAAGACGCTTCAGGATGACTGGTCAGACGCGAGTTTGCTCGCCACCCTTCTTTTCACGTAAGTCGCTCTTCTAGCATTGAGCTGGCTTGATACTGAGGCTACGTCTTATCAGCGCAAATTTGGCGTTCTTGCCGAAACCGACATATACTGCTGGAGAACTTCCTCCGTTGCAAACTGCCGCCAGCGTCTGCTCACAGAGCTCTACTGCTTTCTCCATCGGTTCTATTTTCTTCGGCTTAATCAACACACGCAAGCATCGCAGGGAATCGTCTTACAAAGAAATAGCTGACTTCCTGCGAGGTGCCCACCATCACCACTACGGGTTCCGACCCCTGGCCATCGTTTACGCACTTCCCATCGGGTTACTCATGTGGGCCGTCTTATCCTTTGCCGGAGCAATCGCCCTTTCTTGCCTGATGGCAACCGCCAGTATCTCTCGAGTTGTAGTGCCAGTATTGGGGATATTCCTGCTAGGCTGGGCCGCCATAGCGGTTTGGTACCTCTGGCAGGGGGAAACAATATGGGTACATGCCGTCGAAGGCGCCCCACCCAAGCGTCAACAAAAGCGGCGGATCACTGGTTGGCTCTGGGGTTTGACACACCCTTCTGCAAAACATTGACCACAACTTCGACTTGATCTGGCTGTATCCCTGGCTGTCTCGTCTCCACCATGTATCCTAGACTCCGCTGATCCGGTATCATCTGCGCGAGTCATTCTGCGGTCCTATTACTGTTTCATCGTTATTCAGTGGAATCTAAGAATTGGTCTATGTCTAAGATGGAGGCTCTGAGCGCAACATGAAACGTGTCCGCTAAACGGGTGATATCACAATGTTGGATAATCGCTATCATCCACCATACAAATTTAATATGGTGCATTCGAGTCGGCTCTAGAAATAATGTAGACGATACTTGGAGAAATACTTTGGCTCAGTGAGAGGTTGGGCGTTGCGCTCATGGGTTTATGCTTTCTTGTTGGGTCACTTGCTCAGATATGGCGTTGCACTTCGGGACCCTAAATGGTCGATACTATCATACTACAGCAACTGATATCTCGGGTCAGATACTCGAGGATATGTACAAATTGGTTGGTGCAAACGACGTCGGTTGCTACTATCTCGTTGACCTTGATAACCAGAGTGTATTCTGGTACGTTCATTGCAATATTCATTCTTTCCCGTCTCACTGTTCGCCCTAGGTGGAGGCCGTCGATTCCTGGATCTGGGTCTGGGCCACAAGATTAACATTGGCGTCTTTAGAAAACAATACCTGAGTACATGGTACTCGTTTGTCTGCAATTTGGAGCTAACTTGAAGCTGAGCAGAGCTTAACCTGCATCACCAATTCTGACATCACATTGCGTGGTTTCTCCTCCCTGGCTTGATCGACAAAGAAAAAGACACGAAACTCTTTCGTAGCACCGTACGTCGCAGAGCCGCCCACTCTCGTATGTAGATGTGTCAACGAGGCCAATATCGCCTTCGATGTACACTGTGAGTGAATGTTTACCATCCATCACAGCAATTGAGAAGAGTCTAGTCAACTCTAGGGCATGGCGCATTGCACGGGTGGCCCGCCTCATCGCCGACGACCAGTTCCTCAATTATTATGCCCATCCACCAGCACGAGTGACGCAGTTGAAGTGGAGCAGGCTGATAGCCCAGATCCATCCGTTTAGCACTGGCGTGTTGGTGGTATATGGCGTTGGGCCACAGCTCTGTGGCTTCGTCTGCTCGCGACCTGTCTGCGAGTTTGTTCTATTTTTTTGTTCTATTCTCCCATCCGCTATCACAGGAGCTTGGAGGGGTTATTTGTAGACAAAATTGTCTACCAAAGACGATACAACCAAGTCATAAAGGTGCTTCTGGAGAACTGGAGACATGTAAATTTCCTCTCCACCATGCTGTTAGCGTAAGATGTTCTTCCAGAGTTGATGTAGAACCGATAGTTTAATGTTGATACTGTTGATACTGCACCTCTCAAAGCAAATATGACTTTCCTGGCGATCCCAGCACCTCAGGAGACAACACACGCTGCAGCATAACTTTCGATGTTACGAACTGTCGCCGAGACCTGCTCACTGTTTTCCACCATTTTCTCCATCAGTTCTATTACCCCGGCCTAATCAACACACACAAGCACCGCGGAGAATAGTCATACTTAGTTATAGCTAGCCTCTTGCAAGATATCCGCCGCCGTCACTTTGGTTTCCGGCCCCTGGCCATCGTCTATGCTCTTCCTATTGCTTTGCTCATGTGGGCCGTCTTGACCTTTGCTGGAACGATTGCCCCTTATTGGTTAGTAGTAGCCTTTGTCATCCCTCGAGTTACGAGGGAGCATCCCTGATGGGCTGCACCTTCGCGACTATTTGGTCCGGTATTTCTGGTGGCAGGAACTGTGATGAGGGTACGACGTCGCAGGCGTCTCACTCAAGTGTCGATAACAGACGTGAATTGCTAGTTGATTTAGGATTGGACCCACCTTTCAACACATTAAACACTGCTTCGATTTGAACCGCTATACCCGTAGTTCTCTCGTCTCCCTCATCCTTGGCTATACTGAACCTCCTGATTCGGTATCTAAATACGAATACGCCAATCACTTCCAGTCTTATTACTGTCTGGAGGGAGGCTCTGAGCAGAAATAGACTAGTCTGTGTCCAACGTTCCAGGAAACAATACAATGGTTTGGATTATCGCCATCATCCACCGATAAATATGGTACACCCCACAAGCATTGAGCCCTCGCTTTCTTTTGGTTCTTACATTTTTATTTCGATTCGATCCATGACCGACTTTCAAGTCCTTCACAACCTTAAGCCAAACGTCCCATGCTGAAAGTCGACCCCTAGAAAATAACGTAGACGGTGCTTTGAGAGAAATATTCTCCGGCTCAGTGAGAGGCAGGGGTAGGATTTGTGAGCTTTTAGCCCACATCGTGAGTAAATGGTCAAGTACACTCATTGCTTTTCCATGTTCCTTTCTTGTATGGCGTCCTGTTCGGAAATTTGAATGGTCGCTGCCATGATAATACAGCGCCGATGCAGCCTGAGATCAAAATTCCACGATTTCGGTCAACTGGTAACAGCAGTCAGGTACTTATGGTAATACACAAATAGGTCGGTACTGACCTTTGGTTTTGTACTACCAATCACGGGCCAGACTTTCTTCTGAGACTCGAATTCGGGGGACGTATTGGCAAAATCTCTGCGTAGACTCAGTATCAGGGTGTCTGGTTATATCATAACTACTGACCGAAGGTCATCGAGAAGCTGTGCCCAGGTTCGGTCTTTGGCCTCGGCAAGGCAATGAATGAGTGCCTTCGGAGAAATTAGGTATAAACAGAAGCACTAAAAGCATACGTACAATTCTAAGCAGACCTGCGCTCGTCTCCATGCCTTCGGTAACCTCCTCAGAATCCGGGCATGCCCCAATACTGAACTAGGTACCATGGAGTGAGGGCTGATCAAGTAACTATGAGCATACTCACAACAGTAGGTAAAACGGGGGGGCCTCCAATTCTTGGGGTATCGGGACTTGCCTGAGATTCAGAGGGTTGTGCTTCCAGAGCCTTGGAAGGTTGTTCCGCCAAAGCCCTACAATACCACGGTATTTGAGATTCATTCTTGGCGAACGACCCGCTTATCGGGGAGGTATAGACTACGTCGTCATGACCTATTTACCCTCCAAGTTAGCTTGATCGAGGACGTGAGAGAAAATCATCACTCTTACTAATGCTCTCCTTGCGGAGTGGATAACCCACCTCGTCCGCGTGCGTGGCGGCCAATTGCGAAGTAAGCGGTGCCAAGCAGGCGATGCTGTATTCCACGTTTATATCCGGGGCATACACCGGTTCGCGAGATTCCTCAAACCACCTCTTTATCCAGTGCACCTCCCGTCCCTGGGCGGCCTCCCTTGGTAGTTTTACCTATCGAGAGAGAGCAAAACATTCGAGTACAGTTGAGCACCAATAGTACTGGGAAGCAAGGAACATACGGATTCTCTGAACGGGCGATTCAGGCTGTCCGAATGTTCTTGCGCATGCGGAGGGTGCACTATCACAAGTTGAGGGAGCTCTAAGGATTCCTTTGATTAACCAGTACGACATTCACAAGGAGGTCCCTCACTCTTTCCGGAAAGTTCCGTTGCGCAATGGCCCTGATGCTCTAGGATACGGTCAGGGTGGACGGAAACCAAGATCGGCAAGATTGCCTGTAGTGCAGTTGATACAGTAAATTCTTCGGGGTACTTGTGCGTGTAAGGCAAATCGAGTCTGGGAACTAGGTTACAGTTGTTCCCGGATTAAAAATCGGTACGCTCACAGCGTTCCTGAATGGCAGCAGTCAAATACCGCCTGCCTGTACGATTAGAAATGGCACACGGGAACGGGTTGGTTCAATCCTACCGTGAATCGACACCCTGGTGGCAATCTGTTGACCACGTGGTCATAGAGGACCTAAGAGTCCTTCAGTATCATTTCACATTTCACATTGCAGACTGACGTTGTCACGGATAAGTCCACTTTGCCAATCCAAGGGCACCAAGTCTATGCAAACGTATGAGCCATTCTTGCACAGCACATCGGAGAGCCGAGGATACTTTCGTCCTTTTCATCGAGCTCCGTCTTTGAACCAGTGGGTACTTGATGGCTATGCCCAGAATCTGAGGTTCAATCGTGAGAGGAGGTTGGAGGTTGGATAGGTGAACTCACAATATAGGAACAATCTCGTGTTGGGCGTGGGGGCTTGCACAAGCAGGTCAAGGTACTTTAGCTGCCGAAGGTGTTATCCAAGGGGTCGCCTTGACATGAATAGGGCCATACGATGTTGGTGCGCGTTGGTTGCACGTATTCCGGTTCATCGAGGAGTTCGAATATATTTTCGCTTGGGTAGTTCCATGCTACTTCTACATTTGTTTCGTGGCCATTGGAGAAGGAGACGTCACTCACTGTTGATAAGGTAGTCTTTCATTGCTTTCACATCCTTGCGTGGACCTTTGAGGTCGATTGGTTTATCGCGATGTTTCTGGTCCTTATATTGGATGCCAATCTAGCTCGAGCATGAGTGAATGTGAGTGGCTCCGAGAGGAAGGGCAAGTGACCAACCAATAATGCCTTGGATCGACCGTTGTCTGCGTTGTCCATATGACCCTTGTCGCGTCCGCAAATCACGTTGTGAACGTAATCGGTGCCGGCGGTAGTGGAGGAATCCAACTTTAGACGCCAGACTCCTGTCGAAACCTGAAGACGTGATGAAAAGGAATATGACGGTCCCTTGTGTCGGGACTTGAACGGTCAACGGTTCAAGACTCGAGTATAGGGCAGGACAGCGCATGCAGCTGGGCCTCAGGGATAAGAATTTATCACCAGGCAAGGATCCATTGGCGGTTCTTCTAGCGCAGTACATCCGCGCGACTACCCATCAGCATCTCAGCAGTCAAGCAAATTATCACAAAGAACACTAAGAAAGAGATCGGAATATGGTGGAAACGATCGCCGAGGTTCTAGCGAACGAAATGCATCGACCCTTCATTACCCTCAGACAAATACATAAAAATAGCGAGTTCACTTAATCGCAGACAAACAAGTTTACTGACCCAAATACGTACAAGACACGCTCCGATCAACAGTCATTTACACAGAATTCGAAAGATAGACACACCATACTATCCGCAAAACTCTTGCACGAACGCAATAGAGGATATCCACCACTTATTTTTCACCTGCCCGAAGTACCTACACACAAGATACATCCTCTCACGCACCATCGGTAGAAAATCGTTCACAATGCCCTAACTATTCACCAACGAGAGTATAATACCTCACACACTCACATCTCTCAACAACACCGGAAGATTCAAGCACTTCTTTGGAGAAATAGCACCCGATTAGGAGAGATAAACGAGCAGAAAGCGCACCGCGCCCTGCCCCTCGGCAGCTGCCCCATCACTCGGAAGTTAAACAGCACCCCTCACCATTCCAAATATCCGCCGGAATCCCGCCAAGACTACGGGATAGTAACGGAGATGGACGAATGACTATAGTTTACAATGCATCCAAAGAATCGTATAACATAGACTAGTTCTTCGCACGTAAAATTGGGTTACAAAAATAAATTAAATAAAAATACAGCGCCGATGCAGCCTGAGATCAAAATTCCACGATTTCAGTCAACTGGTAACAGCAATCAGGTACTCATGGTGATACACAAATGGGTCGGTACCGACCTCTGGTTTCATACTAGCAATCACGGGCCAGACTTTCTTCTGAAACTCGAATTCGGGGGACGTATTGGCGAAATGCCTGCGTAGACTCAGTATCAAGGTGCCTGATTATATCATAACTACTGACCGAAGGTCACCGAGAAGCTGTAGCCAGGTTCGACCCTTGGCCCCGGCAAGGCCCTGAGTGAGTGCCTTTGGGGAAATTAGGCATAACCAAAAGTACTAAAGGTATACGTACAAGTCTAAGTAGACCTGCGCTCGTGTCCATGCCTTCGGTAACCTCATCAGAATCCGAGCATGCCCCAATACTGAACTAGGTACCATGGAGTGAGAGGCTGATCAAGTAACTATAAGCACACTCACAACAGTAGGTAAAAGGAGGGGGTCTCTAATCCCTGGGGCATTGGGACTTGCCTGAGATTCAGAGGGTTGTGCATCCAGAGCCTTGGAAGGTGGTTCCTCCGAAGCCCTACAACAGCAATGAGAAGGGCGAAGCGATTGACCATCTTATGCTCACCGTGTCATCGACTCCCACGGTAATTGAGATCCATTCTCGGCGAACGACCCGCTGATCGGGGAGATATAGACTACGTCGTCATGACCTATTTATCTTCCAAGTTAGCTTGCTCGAGGACGTGAGAGAAAACCATCACTCTTACCAATGCACTCCCTGCGGAGTGGATAGTCCACCTCGTCCGCGTGCGTCGTGGCCAATTGCGAAGTAGGCGATGCCAAGTAGGCCATGTTGCATTTCGTGTTTATATCCGGGGCATACACCGGTTTGCGAAATACGTCAAACCACCTCGTCCGGTGCACCTTCCGTTCCTGGGCGGCGACCTCCCTTGGTGGTTTTACCTATCGAGAGAGAGCAAAATATTCGAATATCATTGAGTACCAATAGTGCTGGGAAGCAAAGAACATACGGATTCTCTGAATGGGCGATTCCGGCTGTCCGAACTTTCTTGCGCATGCGGAGGGTGCACCACCACAAGTTGAGGGAGCTCTGAGGATTCCTTCAGTTAACCAGTACGACAATCACAAGGAGGTCCCTCACTCTTTCCGGAAAGTTCCGTTGCGCAATGGCCCAGATGCTCTAGGACACGGTCAGGGTGGGCGGAAACCGAGATCGGCAAGACTGTCTGTAGTGCATTTGATACAGTAAATTTGTCAGGGTGCATCAGGTGGGGCCTCTCTAGCGTGTGCGTGTAAGGCAAATCGAGTCTGGGAAGTAGGTCACAGTTGTTCCAGGATTAAAATCGGTACGCTCACAATGTTCCTGAATGGCAGCAGTCAAATACCGCCTGCTTGTATGATTAGAAATGACACACGGGGACGGGTTGGTTCAATCCTACCGTGAATCGACACCCTGGTGGCAATTTGACCACGTGGTCATAGAGGAGCTAAGAGTCCTTCAGTATCATGAATCATTTCACATTGCAGACTAACGTTGTCGCGGATAAGTCCACTTTGCCTATCCAAGGGCATCAAGGCTATGCAAATGTATGAGCCATTCTTGCACAGCACATCGGAGAGCTGAGGATACTTTCGTCCTTTCCATCGAGCTCCGTCTTTGAACCAGTCTGTATTTGACGGCTATGGCCAGAATCTGAGGTTCAATCGTGAGAGGAGGTTGGAGGTTGGATAGGTGAACTCACAATATAGGAACAATCTCGTGTTGGGTGTGGGGTCTTCCACAAGCAGGTCAAGGTACTTTAGCTGCCGAAGGTGTTATCCAAGCGGTCGCCTTGATATGAATAAGGCCATACGATGTTGGTGCGCGTTGGTTGCACGTATTCCGGTTCATCGAGGAGTTCGAAAATGCTTTTGCTTGGGTAGTTCCATGCTATTTCCGTATTTGCTTGGTGGCCATTGGAGAAGGAGACGTCACTCACTGTTGATAAGGTAGTCTCTCATTGCCTTCACATCCTTGCCTGGACCTTTGAGGTCGAGTCGTTGATCGCGAAGTCGCTGGCCCTTATATTGGATGCCGATCTAGCTCGGGCGTGAGTGAACGTGAGTGGCTCCGAGGAGGAAGGGCAAGTGACCAACCAACAATGCCTTCGATCGACCGTTGTCCGCGTTGTCCATCTGATCCTTGGCACGTCTCCCAGGTCCAGGTCACGACCTGGACGCAAATCACGTTGTGAATGTAATCGGTGCCGGCGGTAGTGGAGGGATCCAACCTTAGACGCCAGACTCCTGTCGAAACCGAAGACGCGACGAAAAAGGAATATGACGGTCCCTTGTGTCGGTACTTGGACGGTCAACGGTCCAAGACTCGAGTATAGGGCAGCGCAGCGCATGCAGCTGGGCCTCAGGGATAAGAATTTGTCACCAGGCAAGGATCCACTGGCGGTTCTTCTGGAGCAGTACATCTGGCGTACGACAGGACGAACAACTCCTTACGTACTAGAATGGTCAAATGGGAAAATTCAGTTATTACGGTCGACTCAGACATGAGTTTTCAACAGAGGAAGCCGAGTACCCCACCATTGATGGAGCTCATACACCGTATTGAGTCATTGAAATCTGGAACGACTTTGTCAAGCCCACCAACATCGATTCAAACTACCGAAT
>Ga0307513_10005610_pt1 | contig 16540 bp, 25 predicted proteins | sample 15_EM_MG_FD_202174 | JGI IMG/M metagenome (GOLD analysis project Ga0307513, IMG submission 202174) | Populus trichocarpa ectomycorrhiza microbial communities from riparian zone in the Pacific Northwest, United States - 15_EM | ecosystem: Host-associated > Plants > Roots > Unclassified | place... | reverse complement strand
GTCAGCTCCCGTTCTCTCCGAAGACCGGACTTGTTACTGATATCGGTGTCGGTCTTAAAGGCTGGATATGCTGCTAAGCGCATGCGCGGATATGTGTGGAACAGGGTCACTCACAATCTCCGTTGACCGCCTTGGCATCTGCGGGGCCAGACGACCACGTGTCGATGTTGGTCGAAGCGATGAAAATGGAATCCTTGAGGGGGGCTCCAGGAACGGAGATCTCTTTGACATCTTTTAATGTCACCCCCGTAGTGTCGCCCTCACTACTGGTAGAGCTAACGACACCCTCGTGTTTCTGACCAGTCTTGGTGGAGATAGTAACGGTAGTACCCTGGGTGCATCCGAGAATCAGTAGGTGAACACAGCAGGAATCACACAGGCGCGTACGATCAAACCGGTAAGGGACTGCAGGATGCGGTCGGTCTCCTGAGGACGAGCGCCATTCTGCTGGTTCAAAGGAGGAAACGAGCCAGAGTCTTTGGGTTGTTGTGATGGAGGTGGCCCGTTCGGTAGGCGGCCAGAGTTCGAGGCAGGTGAGAAGGTCGGGGAGGCGCGTGAGCCACCAGTCCAGGCATTACGGCTAAGGGGACGATTTACATCGAGATGAATGGAAACTCGTGACAGGGCAGGGGATGGAGAGAGGGTAATCGGCCAAAGACGTACCGCGGGCCTGAATCGGGCATACCCTTCCTCTGCGGCTTAGTATGACGGTTTGAAGAGGCCATGATAAAGATAACGCCGACAGAGAGAATGGAGAATGAAATGAGATGGAAAAGAAATGAATTTCACAGGAAAGAGGTCGTTGCTTGAGGAAGATAAGAGGAAAGACCACCAGTCGAATGGGTGACTGTCAAGGACGGTCTGGGGCTTGAGATGAAGATTATAATCCCGAATCTCTTTGATGGGCGAGAACGTCGGGGGAGCTGTGGCGAAACCGCTGCTCGACAAGCTGGGCGGGGGAAGGGGGAATGGGAGGCGGGGAGAGCACGGACACAGTGAAGAACGTGTTGTGCGGAAGTCAAGACTTGGTCCAACTCCCTCTCAAACAAATGCGCCAGACCGGACTCCGGACACCCCGCAGCCACAGCCACCCCACGTGGCGCTCAGTTTCACCCTCTCCCAAACCATTTGCGCCGGTGTCAATTTATTTTCTCTTGGGGAGGACGTATCTAATCGTTTATAGAGGATATCACCCCGAGGAAACTGGCCAGGAAATCACTGCGCTGTTGCCACAGACAGAGGTCAGCTATGGTGGTCCTCCGGGGTCCCACACCACGTGACCACCGGTGCTTCGCAACCACTCATCGTTCCGCGGGCCGCTTGGTATCCAACGGGTCAAATGGAGCCCAAGCGAAGTCACTCGCGACTTGCAGGCTCTCGTTGCGAGTTGCGATTCACGAGAGGCCTGTGGCGGTCGTCTCACAAGTTCTCACGAGTGCTCCACCTGATTGTGACATCGGAACCAGTGTCGATCACAGACGGGGTGTCTATTAACGGCGCATTGAAACATACCAGGTGAAAGCATGTCACATTACCAAGACACACGCATTATGCAGCTGAGGTGACAGCGGAGAAGTTGTGTTTGTGTGCGTGGTTGTCCCCCGCGGGTTGCTTGGATCTCCCCACGTCGGGTCAACGATGAACACCGATTCTCGCAACCATCATACTTGGTAATCGCCAAATCGATTCCCTTTGGAAACGGGGAACACAGTGTTCATCGTGTCGTCAGGAGCACCGGGGAAGGAACATGATCAGTGGGATGCTCAGGTTAAGACGATTGAAATTCACCAAGGAGTCTACAGGAGACAAAATTTCCCGCATGCTTTCAGCGATGTCGAGTCGAAAGTCCCCGGTTGCTGGAAGCTTGTTAGTGACCGCTCTTTACTGTTCGCGTCTCCCAGCCAGGGAAATTCTGCAGAGGGAACACCTGACCTTGAAGCTTGACCCCGTGTCCCCTTCTCCTCCGAGTCCATGCCGTCACCAATGACGTTACGATGTCCATCAAGCGCAAGTTCTGGGCCACGCAGATGCGGTTCTGTGAGTCCCTCGCAGCGTAACACCTTGTTCTCTAAGAACCACGGGAGATGTGTTTGAGTTTGAAAATGAAGCCGATAGACAGGGTAGAATCGGAGTTCGTGTTGTAGGGTCGGTGGGGTCTAGACCCAGGTGACAAACATTGACTCCGCCGCTCGACAGTAGGGCCGCGGCGCTCTGGCGGACAGGTCAAGGGCATTGGGTTACGACCCGTCCCAAATATCAAACCCTGAGGATCCAGGCGAATCCACGGCATCTGGCCCGAGAGTGTTTTGCAATTGGATCACTTAGACTGCCCGAAACACCGGCCGCGAAGGGGACTATTCGCGACCTCTCCTCGACACCGTTGGCGTAGGAGCTACTCACCTAGAGTAGTCTTCTGAATGCTTAACGCGGAACATGCTGTTAGTGTGGGTACGGCTTAGTTGCATTCATACCGCACGGTGTCTTGGAAAGTTCACCCCGGCTCCAGGAGGTGCCTTCGCATTCACAATGTTTGGCAGGAGGAGATCGAGACTTAGCTTGATTCCGGTGAATTCCGATCAGGGAAACTTTGCTACATGCCGCTCCCTAGGCCATCAGTAAACGTGACGAATACTTGTTTCTCACTTATTCAGCACTTCTCTCGATTATTTGTTGTTGCATAGCATATGTTCACAAATTATGCAATTTTGAGGGGTATAAATGGCAGGGAACTGGCATGAGTATTGAAGGTCAAATAAGATCAAATAAGAGTAGTAAGTAAATAAGCAGAGTGGCTCCTTTTCTGATGCCAGTATATTCATCCTGAAGAGTTGCAAGGTGTTGAATGTCAATACCATCAACTTCCCTTGCTAACATACTCTGCCATGTCCTCAGGCTGTTGATTTTATTGTTTATCTGACCTCAAAGGTTACATCAGCAATGGTGAGAGTTGCTCTCTCAAGGAGAATGGATTTATGGGATGAACTTTAGTAGGTTCCCTGTAGATTATGATGCACCCTTGTCAAGTAGTGAATATATCCTGCTCTGCCACAATGGGTCAGTAAGTTGTGAAGGGGAGTAGGAAAGGGAAAAGAGAGTGAGGTTTAGGAAGTTGGTTATGAACAAAAGTGGATGAATGGAAGAGGAGATTGGAAGGGACAGGGTCATTTTCCAAGTGTAGTGAACATTCACAATTGTTGATAAGTTACCACAGCTAGCATGATGACAACATACAGCCCCTTTGAAGAGGCTCAATGTTTACTGTCCTGATACTTTTGAAGTCTCATTGGATTATTCTTATGAATGCAATTTTGGTGGGTGCCTCAAGCTGCCAATATAAGCTTGACAGAGGGAATAAAGGTGGCGATCAGGAAAACATGGCTGGAGGGTGGATGTTTTCTGTTTCAAATTTAGCTATAGGTCATGCTACTTACAAATACTACTGATGATCTTCCTGTATGTAATGTCTAACTTATACTCAAGAGGGATATAACTATTGCCCGATAGAAGGTTCTGGAATAGATAGACAACTCTCAGTGAAGGCACACTTTATACAGGTAAATACAATCATAGGATGATACACAGATTACATATCTCTACTAAAGAAGCATATGACTGAAATCCAGAACAAAGACTTCCCCTGACCCAAAACCAGCAATCAAATAATGACCATCCCACTGTATAGCAGAAGGTTTTCCATATGTACTCTCAAATGGGAAAACCACCTTTCCAGTGACCCTATCTTCAATCCCAACTGTCATCACGCTCAATTTTTGGACTACTTTTTCTCTATGTCTCTACATCTTTTGGACTTTTTTATTCCTTATCACCCCACACTCTTTATTCATTTCACAATTCACACTTCATGACCAGATACCAAGATCAATATTGGACTATTCAGGGACATTAGGAAGCATGAGATGGGCATCTACAAGGGTATCTACCATCCACTCCATCTCAGCCTCCTGATGCACAGCCTCTTGGAACTCAGCATAGGAAGACCATCTAAGGACATTGTACCCTAGCAAGACCCTCTCTACCTTGTACCTACTAGGCAGACCATGCTCAGGTAACTCCCCCAGATGACCTGGACTCTCCACCCTGAGAGGAGTCACTGGTGGAGAGTCCTCTAGACGTCCCTGGTCAACCACCCTCTGACAATGCTGATTGCTGCTGGAAGGACGATCTACCTGACACCACGTACCCAATCAGTGGATCCCCACGATGACCACGGTGAAAAGCCCTCTGTCCAGTATGAACCGGATGAACCTCTGCCATCACAGGCAAGGGGTTAGGAGATGGAGCACTTGAAGGCTCCCCAGTACACCCAGAACAGTGGGCCATGTCCAATCCCAACACCGGTTGCTCTTCGGACATGGCAGGATAGGAGGTGTACTCCAACTCGTCATCCAGGACCTATTGATAATGTCAACACCACCGCATCATAAAGGAAGTGTTGGACACCATCACCTCAATAGGAACCTCCCTGCTCCCGGACAACCCACACTTGGAGACCTGGTCCTAGAAATGTTTGTTGTCAACAAAAGAGGCTAAAACACCTTGAAGAAATGAACGGACCTGCAAGGCTTCAACGCGTCCACGCAACTCCATGGTGAACTGTTCCTCTGCCACCCAGAGCTTCTCCAACTTGACCAAACAATTGCCAAGCTCCCTGTTCTGACGAATCACATTGTCCATGTCCAAGGCCTGCTTCTTGATGGCCTCCTCCATCTCCTTGCGCTCAGCATGCTCTCGATGTACCTATAAAGAAGGAAGTCAGTTCAATGCTTCAATACATTGAATCAGCTCTCCCCACCTCCTTCTCTATCACATCAATATGGCTGAGCAGCCAACTCCCAATTGAGGACGCGTGCCTCATCAACAAACTTGTAGGCAAACTCCTCCCCCTGCTGGACATACCTGGTTCATACCTCTCATCAGTATTCTGCACCCCCAACGTGATCAAACGATCCAACACCCTATCTCTCTTCAGCTGCAAGATCCTTTGGTCACTCTGAAGCCAAGCAGTCTGGATGGCAGTCCCCCACAAGAAGTCCTCATTGTAGAGGTCGAGCATGGGGTTGTCAATGTAACCAACCCCCTCACCATCCAGACGATCAATGATGGTGGTGTTCTTGGGATAGGGCGTCACAACGTTGGCGTGGGAATGGGGATAACATCCCTGGTTGGTATGAGAGACAGACACATCATAAATATGATAGGTGTCTTGGGTGATTCTAGGCATGGTGATAGGTGATGAGAAGATGAGGAGATGATAGAAGGAAGCTAGGTTTGTTGGTTTTGGAAGACAAGTGGATGATGAGTTGGCACCCTAGGACACCTCCTTTTATCCACCTCTTCCCAACCAGGGCACATCACACCTGATTCCATCAGTTTCCCTGACAACTCAAGTGGTACCACTTTCCCTATTTTCCTATTGGTCATTCCTACGCTCCCCCATCAGTCTCCTTGACAACAATGGTGTCACTTCTTTTCCTTTTTCTTATTGGCTGATCCCACACTTCTCAGCTCCCCCTCTGTCATGAAATTCTCATGATCCCTTTTCCCTTTGTTCCAATTTTCCCATGACCCACATTTGTTCCTTTAATGACTCATTATGACTTTAGGTCATCCCCTTGACTCAGTGTTACTTGTCACTTGTCACAGGCCACTCTGGTAGTATATAAGGACCTCAGATAGTGCTTGTATTTGTTAGTTTTGTTATTACAGGATTTCCTCTGCCTGAAGACTATTTTCGGACAAGCTCAGAGACTTACTGTAAGATACAGGATATCAGGCCTGTTCTCTTCCACTCCATTACCTCTTTTTCTCTACCAGTGCATCCACTGCCACCTCGATCCATCATCCAGCGTTATGCAAGGCCCTGCCTCACCTCCCCTCTATTGGTTTGAAGACCTCTATCCACCTTTGTGGCTCATTGTTGTCTCTGTTCAGCAAGGGCAAGCTACTCAAGAAACAGTTAGTGACTCTCAGTAAAGAGTCATCTCCTGTAGAAGGTCTTGGTGCAGAGTGGCCCTGACACCAACCAGCTCAGTAGTTGTCACACATGTACCACCAATAAAATACAGATGGGGCCTGTTTGAGGATGTTGGTACTATCTCAGTTGGGGTTGGGCCTGGAATACCAAAGTCCAAGCTTAGAGTTGATGACTCCTCACAGTGAACTAAGACTTTTAACCCATCTATCCAAAGGGGGTCAAGGAGGTATGGATGCTTTGACCTCAGTGATGCCCTGCCTGTAGGCACCCCTGTCTGTATAGACCAGGCTTGAATGTTCTCATTATCCACACAAAAAACCCTAGACCCATCCCCTGATATCCTAAGACCCCTGGGTGGGATGCTGGTTATATCCGTTGTTTGAAGTTCACCATCCTCAGCATCCCAGGTATGGATTTGGAGTTCATCATTTTTATCATCCCAGATATGAACTGTCCAACCCTGAACATAACCTCATTTGCACCCAACAATAACCAATCTATCACCAATCAATTGTATGTCTCCTATGAAGATGTCTTTGGCTTGTGTTTCAAAGGATTCCTTGCAGAGGCCAGTCAAGGTACTCCAGGTTCTCACTACCCCTGCTGAATCAACTGAGAAAGCCAACCCATCCTTTGCTTAGACTGACAGCTCTGATTGGGGCTGAGGTGAGTGATATGGACTTTGTGTGATGTACAACTGGGTTTGCTAATGAGACTCCAATGTCCCAGAACTTGATTGATCTATCCTCAGATGCTGAGATGAGGGTAAGGGAAGAGGAGAAGACAAGGGAGGTGATACCTCCCACATGGCCAAAAAAGGTCTTGACAAGGTGAGGGTCTGGGCTAGTGATGTTCCAAAGGTAGACGGTATGATGAGCAGCACAAGCAATGAACCCCCCATCAGGGGAGGGGCAGCAATGGCTGGCTGAAGCATGGTCTAGGTGGAATACTGTTACAGTTTCCCCAGAATCAGTGTTCTAAATGGTAACAGCTGTCCCTTCACATGAAACAAACTGAGTGCCATCTGGAGAGAATGCAACATGGGAACCAGTGATTGGAGAACCAATCTGATGACCATCTATGCCCCACTTCTGCACAGCACTATCATTGGATACAGACAGGAGAAGTTGGGAGTTGATGGGGGAGAAGCTGACAATTGTAATAGCAGAACTGTGTCCCTCCATAACATGGCACTCCCCTGTTCCAATTTTCCACAGATGAATTGTGTTATCTGAAGATCCTGAAGCAATCATGGTGTTACATGCTGAGATGGAAACAGAATAGATTCCATAGGTGTGGCCATAGAAACTTTTGACAATTCCACCAGTCTGGACATCCCAGAGCTTAGTGACTTTATCTAAACCCCCAGATACAAGTAATGTTCCATCTGATGAGAAGGTAAGACATAGAATATATCCTTTTTACCTTTCAACACATTCCAGTCCAGTCCTTACCAGGAATGTAGTGACAGTGTCTTGCATATATTACCTGTCCTACCACTGTAAGTGTCACGAACACATGATCTGGTTAATCAAATCAAACAGATCACTATTGAGATTCGTGACATAAAGGAGAGGAAGAAAATCAAGATCGATTCGTCAAATGAAACTACGAATACAGTCAGTGTTTACAACCACACTTTGAGTGGTCCTCTACAAGAAGGTCGTGAAGGACATGATGAGCATGATGTACACTACAAGGACAGTACACAAATTGTCCATCTACTACCTTGCAGTGTGAACAACCGAATACATTGTGTTCCAGCTCAATACCCAGTTCCAACAAGACCCATCTCATCGCCTCCACTGCCTCCTGAACTCCATCCCTCATCACCAAGTAGTGAAAGTCCTTCAAGGCCTGCTTCATTGATGACTCCTTGGTAAAAGAGGCCAAACAATCCCAAGTCTCCTGGGAACGAGGGAGACAACGTTGGCGGGGTGGTTGATCTTCTTTGTACGATGAACGGGACAACTTCTGGCGGTGTGAATGACGCTGTTCCCTGTGATGATTGTTGTCAGCGCGTTTGCTGTCATGAAGAAAAACCCCGTTAAAAATTTTATAAATCAACAAACACAAAACACTCAAGATACTCTGACGACCAACTCGATCATCACTCTCCCTTCAATTTCCATTTCCCTTCTTTCTTACGACACACGATGCAAAAAGACAAAACAATGAAGACATTATATTGGAACACTAGGGTCAATTGCCCTCCACAACCGATACACGAGTACACTAGTCATCATCAAGATTCCCCTCGAAGTCATGGACCTCTCCCTGGTCCTCGGCAAGAACACTTTCGGCTACTTCCTCAGCCAAGATCCCTCCTTCCAAAACTCCAGCTCCATCCGATACCTCGTCCATCGCCATGAGACCGCTTCGCGCAAGCAGCAAGAGTTGTTGGATCTGGATTTGATCCATCACCTGGCTCAACAATTCGAGAACTTGCCGGATCATCAAGCCTCTCTGGCTCGAGTGAAGAACGACTGCTCTCAACTCCTGAGCATTCATCGTCCGCCTCCCTTCCACTCCTGCGATAGTCGGAACGTCCAGTTCTTCTTGCTCGAAGATAGTTGGTACGGAATGCCTCTGATGAGGGAAAACTGCGGAGTTGCCCTTTGAAGTAGTTCGAACGGACATAAGGATGGTACTTTGCCAAAGGAAGAACCCCAGCTGAGCGGATGCAGCGTTGCCCACTCACAGAAGACCCAAGGATAGGTTGCTCATCAAGGACCCGCGTCATCAAGTCGAATTCCTCTTGAGACACGATGGGGAGAACTTCTTCTTCCTGATGAAGCGGCGACATCGACCTTTCCTCAGCGGAACTGGCATCCTGGGTTCAGATGTTTAGTCCAGAAACAAAAGGACTAGACTAACCCCCTGAACCTACCTGGTTCACAGTCACTTCCAGCTCACCCATAGGCACCATCAGGATCCTACCCGCTCCAGCCAAGGGCACATCATGATACGACGAATCCGAGGAATACTCCAATCCCGATTCCTCAGTGGGAACCTCAACCGACTGCTACTAAGAGTCAACGTTGTGGTTAAGGTCACAACAAGAAGACTCTTACCTTGTCACCACAGGAACAGAGTCTGCTCTGCATGTGCCCCATCAGATTTGTCAAGTCGTCAAGCCTCCCTTCCAAAGCCTCGATCCTCTGAGCGTCCACAGCGCTGTTCGACTCAAAGAAGGCGACGTCTGTCTGTAAGGACTCGATCAAGTTCAGCTGAGCCCTCCGTCCCTGCTCCAGCTCATGAACTCGAAACAAGACCTTGCTGTAATCATCTTCGAAGCTCTTGATCATCGCCTCGTGACCTTCCAACTTATGTTCATCAAGGCCGACCCGACCTCCTAACGCGGACAAGTCCTTATCGATCCGACCGAAGACAGCAGTAGCATCAGTCACATTTTGACGCCACTCTCGTTCCAAGGCATCTCGCTGATGGTTCATCAGTTAGGATTTAATTATCCCAAACTTGATGGACCTACCTGTTCTTGGATCTCCATGACTCTTGTCCAGATCCGGACACTGGTAGCCGTCCCCAAGCGCACAGCTTGCTTCGCCTGGTTCATCAATTTGTCTTCGCCCTCCCAGTTGAACGATCCCATCCTAAACAACAAAGCTAGGACAGGATCTCTCCATTGTTCCCTATCGCTCGTTCTCCATGTCTCGGCGGTCCTGATCGCGTAACCCCAGAGCCTATCATCGTAGTGACACTCTCCGAGGATGTCATTGACATCTCCGGAGCGCATCCGGCCCATGATCTGCTCAAAGAGGTTAGCCTTCAGACCACTCGAGAACAACAGGAGTATACTCGCCTCGATGGGACTGGGATAGCCGGCATTAGGATCGATCCGACTCCGCGTGTGGCCTCGATTGTCACAATGGGTGATTTCTCCCCGATTGTCGGGAGCGACGTACACGGCACAAGAACCAACAGTATTATCAGTGCTGGCAGCATTGCGAATAGACATGAAGAGGTAAGGTGTTGCTGCGGTTGGTGAAGTGGTAAAAAGGTTTGATGGGGATTGATCGCATATCCATCCTGTTATATGCTTTCCAATCATTCCCTGGACGCTACCTTCGGTCCGACCTTTCTTCCCACCATCAAGGGTTCACTCTATTCCCCATCACCGCCCATATCTTGCAACACCGCTCGCTCGAGCTCATCACCGCTCATGTCTTATCTTGCCGCCCACTTTGGTTCTCCCGCCCAGGCCTCTGACGTCATCATGACATCAGTCTACTCCACCATCGTCACCAATGACTTCATTCATTCGTCATCATTGCATCATTATGACACGTTTATGACCTCACGACCTGGACTCTCATTCTGGACACTCTCGAACATGTTTTGGACTTATCTTTGATGCTCCTTCACATTCATTTCTCTTACGCGTTTCACATTCATCCGCATCATTGATCTTTACCCCCTGTTTCACATCGATCACTCCCTTATCGATTCCGATCACTGCCTTTCCTTTTTTGGTACTTGTTACCCTTTTTGGTTTTGGTAGTTCCCACACACTCACTCATTTCTATTCTTTCTCTCCTTTCTCTCCCTTACACTGGTTTCGCATTGTTACGGTCACATCTGTCACTATCACGCCCACTCTTCCTATATAGGTAGATAGATTGTGGCTGGTGTCTCCTTAGCTTTGCAATTCCAGGAAATCCTCTCCCCTTCTCAGCCCTCTTGCGCTGTTACGGACAAGCGAGTCTTTTTCCTTTGGAAGAAACCCCAGCCCCTTCTTGCTCTCCTCCACTCAGTTCTGATCACTTAATCGACGTTTACCCTTCACTCTTCGGCAGAGTCAAGACCGTCGCTCTTCGTGATAAGCCCTCGGTTTGAGGCACACATCCCACACTCGGGCTCGTGATTGTCCTATCTGGTTAACCCAGTTGTGCAGCAGGAACACCTACCGGAAGAAGCGACCACTAAAAGCTGTTTGTGGTTGTGGTTTGTCTCTGGGTTGATATTGGCCCCAGTAGACTCCACCTTTGGCGCAGTAGAGCTAAGGGTGAAGAGTGGCCCTGACAATTGTAGGAAGGCAGGGGAGTAGTAGATCAAGTCGATGGAAGAGGAGGAGACAGACTCGAGTGAGGGGAGGGAAGTAGTACTGGGAGATTCATATGTTCCCTTAAGGATAGCCCCTGCATCTGAGAGATCACAGGGTCCATAAGGTGGGGAGCCGGTAACGAGCTGACAGGAAGCAAAGGATCCGATCTGTCCCAAAAATCCAGCAATAGGAATCCAGTGAGATTCCACGTAATGAGTCACCACAGATTGGGACATTACTGACAAAGCATGTGCTTCCTCCACCTTTGCCACCAAATCCTCAACCCGCCTACGGAGGCCATGAACCACTAAACCCATCCCGTCAACTTGACGCTCTAACTCCAAAATACGAGCGGCCTGAGTATCTTGAATGTTAATGGTGTTCGCATGAAGTTGACCAGCAACTATTTCGTTCATACGAAGACAAAGAATCTCCGCAGAAGCCTCGGAGATGGTTGAAGGAGGATGTTGGAACACGCTCTCTCCGGCGCGGTAAGAAAGGTCAATCTAACATGAAGTTAAGCTCCAGGACAAATCCCTAGAGGCTTCACCACACGTACCAATGGATCGGAGCCATCAAAGAAGTCCACACTATCGTGGCCCCATACCTCGTCCTGAGATCCCATAGTGATGGGGAGAGTAAGATTGATGTTGACGGAGGGAGCGGACATGGTGACGATTGGGGAAGAACTTTAAGAGAGGAGGAGCAGATGATTGATGGGGGGAAAGGAAAAGTGAACTGAGGAAAGAAACCAGCTATTGACCAATCATTAAATAGATGGTAATAACCCTAACCCTGAAACACCAGATCTTAGATTCCATCAGACCCTTCCATCAAATATTACTAAAAGAAGCCATAATTGGAGGGGAGTTTTAGATCCGGGGATTTCTCCCTGAAACACCATCAAACTTCTCAGAAACACAGCCCATCAATACGCAGCCCTCACATCACATCAATTAGAAGGATGTTCCACCTATCAATTGGAAATCAGAAAGTACCAGACGGAATCATCTACAGTCCCTATGACTAAGGATGAGTCACATCCGGTCATCATTAGACGCTTCCAAGGGAAGAGCAGACTTAGCCACAGAAAGTAGTAGATCATGTGATCAGGATATGGGAGTATATAAGGACGAGCCCCTCCGGCTCTCTTTTCCCCTTATCCTCAATCTTCTCTGTAACCCACTACTCCAACTAGTAAGTTGGATACTCTCCAATAAACCGCTTTACTCTTTACTAAAAACATACTTAGCAGGAGTTTCCTGCTATTGTATGTTGCCACCCACTCTCCCAAACCCCAATCTCCTCTCCCCTTTCCCACTCCCTCCAATCGAAGACATAAGACCTTATTTGTGGAGTCAACGCTTGCTGACAAGCCTCAGTGTTAACCAGACCAGAGGCCAGCTCGTGCACTGTCCCTACTATAAGCCTTTCTCATCATTGGATTCAGGAGCACCCTCCCCACCTTTCCTCACCACCGCCGATCACTACTTCGAGTAGAGATCAATTTACACTAATCACACGTTAGCAGTGATCACCTTCATCGTTCACCCTGCTTACTCACAAGAAAAGCCTCTTGTCACCTACGACAAGCACCCTGTATTCTTCTGTGAGTCTTGCGTTGTTAGCTGGTGGGACTTCCCTACTGCACTTCCTGGAGAAGTCATCGCTTGGTTAGAAGTTCAAGCCGAACTCTACCCTCAAGAAGAAAGTTTTTGGCTTTTCACCCACGCTCTCGCCGACTTTGTAGCCAGGTTCTGGAAACCTGTCTACCCCTACGATCATCACTCACCCAACCTCAGACCCGACCACGCTCCCAAACTTCCCCTCACCCCTAACCACCCATCGCTTACTACACCTCTGGTGTCCATTGACAGGTAAGCAGGCATTCAACCCTAACAGTAAGTCTGTTTATTGTCAGGGCCACTCTGCGCCGAGACCACTCCAGGAAACGACTCGTCAATACGAGTCACTAACCGTTTCTTGAGTAGCTTGCCCTTGCTAACAGAGACAACAATGAACCACTAAGTGGGTAGAGGTCTTCAAACCAGTAGGGGAGGTGAGGCAGGGCCTTGCACAACGCTAGACGATGGGTCGAGGAGGCAGTGGGTGCGCGTGATAGATGAGAGGAGGGATAGAGTAGAAGAGAGCAGATCTGAGGTCTGATTTCTTGCAGTAAGTCTCTGAGCTTGTCCGAAGAGTGTCTTCAGGCAGAGGAAATCCTGTAATAACAAAACTAAAGAATACAAGTACTATCTGAAGTCCTTATATACTACCAGAGTGGCCTGTGACATGTGACCGTGACATGAGATCATAATCGGAGTAAGTGTGGGTCGTGGGAATGTTATGATATCATGATCGGAGTGAAAGTGGGTCGTGAGAAAATAAGAACAAAGGGAAATGAATCATGGGAATATTCATGACCAAGAAGAACTGCGGAACGTGAGAACGTCCAATAGGAAAATAGAAAAGAAAGTGACACCATCATCGTCAGGGAGACTGATGGGGGAGCGTGGGAACAGCCAATGAGAAAATAGGGAGAGTGGTACCACTTGTGTCGTCAGGGAAACTGATGGGATCAAGTGTGACATGTCCTGGTTGGGAAGAGGCGGATAAAAGGGGACGTCCTAGGGCGACAACTCATCATCCGCTCGTCTTCCAAAACCAACAAACCTAGCTTCCTTTAGCCCACTCCTCATCATCTCATCATGCCTAGAATCGCCCAAGACACCTATCGTATTCACGAGGTTTCTGTCTCTCGCACTGATCAGGGAAGGTACCCTCATTCCCGCGCCAATGTCCTCGACAAGTACCCCACACTGGGGACAAGGGGGTAAATACCCAGCAGGCACATGGTGAACACATTGTAATAACAGGCACAACTTTATCACAATGTGCCCAGCAATTAAAATTTGGGCACATTTTGAATGTTTGCTTGCCATGCAACCACAATGTTCCCAATGATTAAAAATTGGACACATTTTGAATGTTCACCTATCATGTGACCACAATGTGCCCAGTGATCATAAATCGCCCAACATTTTGAATGTCTGCCGAAATGCAATCACAATGTGCCCAGCAGTTAAAGGCTGGGAACATTTTGAATGTTCCTCTACAATGAGATCATGTTTCGCCTATGGTCGGAACATGATGATTACATGCAGAATATGCCCAAAATGTATGCGCAATGTGTCCAGCAACCAAATTCAGAATGTACATCAAATGCGACCAGTTTTTTGGGAAAATTGAGGTAACATTTTGAATGTGGTCGGATTCATGATGTGTCCACCATGTGTTCAAAATGTATCTGGCATATGAATTTGGGTATATTAAGGTCACATGACAGGGCACATTCAAAATGTGACAAGCATGTGTCACATAGTTACATTGAATTTACTTGGGGTGGGCACATTTTGATTTTTAACTGCTGGGCACATTGTGATTGCATTTTGAGACATTGAAAACATGAGGCGATTTTTGATCGCAGGGCACATTTTGGTCACATGATGGACTAACATTCAGAATGTGCCCAATTTTTAATCATTGCACACATATTGGTCGCATGGCAGGCAAACATTTAAAATGCGCCCAAGTTTTAATCACTGGGCACATTGTGATTGCATTTCGGCAGACATTCAAAATGTTGGGCGATTTATGATCACTGGGCACATTGTGGTCACATGATAGGTGAACATTCAAAATGTGTCCAATTTTTAATCATTGGGAACATTGTGGTTGCATGGCAAGCAAACATTCAAAATGTGCCCAAATTTTAATTGCTGGGCACATTGTGATAAAGTTGTGCCTGTTATTACAATGTGTTCACCATGTGCCTGCTGGGTATTTACCCCCTTGTCCCCAGTGCCAGGAACCCCACCATCATCGACCGTTTGGATGGTCCAGGGATGGGTTACCTCAACAACCCCATGCTCGACCTTTATAATGAAGACTTCTTATGGGGGACATCCATCCAGACTGCGCATCTTCAGAACGACCGAAGAGTTCTACATCCGAAGAGGGATAGGGTGTTGGATCGTTTGATTACGATGGGAGTGCGGAATGTGGACGAGAGGTACGAGCCCGGTATGTCTACTAGGGGGAAGAGTGTCCCCACCAGCTTGGAGATGCGTCATGCGTCTTCCATTGGGAGTCGGCTGCTCAGCCGGATTGATGTTCTCGAGAAAGAGGTGAGGGTGTCGAACGTCTTGTGACTTGACGTTGACTAACCCTTTCTTCAGGTGACTCGAGAGCGTGACAAGTGTAGGGAGATGGAGAAGGCCTTTATGGCACAGGCTTCGAAGGTGGAGGAGGTGTTCCAACAGAACCGGGACTTGTCCCAACGCTTGGTAGACCTGGAGAAGCTGTGGTGTGCTGAGGAACAGTTCACCATGGAGCTTCATGGACGTGTTGAGGTCTTGCAGGTGCGCTGGCACCTTTGGGGTGTTTGTACCCTTATTGATGTCCAACATTCTTTTAGGATCAGGTCTGCAAGTGTGGGTTGTCTGGGAGCAAGGAGGTTCCTATTGAGGTGATAATGTCCAACGCTTCCTTTGTGAGCGATAGTGTTGACGTTATCATTAATAGGTTCTAGATGACAAGTTGGAGTATGCCTCCATGTCCGAGGAGCAGCCGGTTCTGGGGCTTGACGTGGCGAGGTGTTCTGGGTGCACTGGAGAGTCTTCAAGTGCTCCATCTCCAGATCCCTTGCCTGTGATGGCGGAGGTCTTGCCGGTTCGTATCGGTCAGCGTGCTCGTCGTACTGGGCGTAGACAACCTCTGATGGGGTGTTCCTTTCTAGGCGAGTCGTCTTGGGAGCAGCGACAGGCGTCGTCGGAGGGTGGTCGACCAGGGATGTCGAGAGGACTGTCCTGTGGTGACTCCTCCCAGGGCGGAGAGTCCGGGTCGTCTGGGAGAGTTGCCAGAGCTTGGTCCACCTAGTCGGTACGAGGTAGAGAGGGTCTTGTTAGGATTTGATGTCCTTATATGGTCCTCGTATGCTGAGTTCCGAGAGGCCGTACATCTCGAGGCAGAGATGGAGTGGATGGTCGATACCCTTATAGATACTCATATTGTTCTCCCTAATCTCCCCGAGTAGTCCAATGTGATCTTGATGTCTTGATGTGAAATGTGAAAGAAAATAAAAGAGTGTGGGGGGTTTTGAAGGTAAAAGAGTCCAAAAAGATGTAGAGACATAAAGAAAAGGAAGTCCAAAAATCGTGCGCGATGACATTTATTCTGTGGACACCCATTGCTATATGCCATGTCTAGTTCATAATGAGAGGGTTAAAATCAATTACTCAGCAGAGGGGGGTCAGAATGAGTTGATAATTGCCCAAAAAGGTATATATTGTACAGGTCATGAATATTGTTACAGGATTCTACATGATGTGTACTATAGATTCCTATCAAGGGAGCATAGTGCTGAAATCCAGAATCAATACCTCTCCTGTATCATAACCAGCAATCAGATAGCAACCATC
>Ga0307513_10005609_pt1 | contig 16541 bp, 17 predicted proteins | sample 15_EM_MG_FD_202174 | JGI IMG/M metagenome (GOLD analysis project Ga0307513, IMG submission 202174) | Populus trichocarpa ectomycorrhiza microbial communities from riparian zone in the Pacific Northwest, United States - 15_EM | ecosystem: Host-associated > Plants > Roots > Unclassified | place... | reverse complement strand
CGACTGGATCGAGCTCGACGCCTTCGCCGGCCGCCTGCACCTCGACATCAGCGACGCCGAACTGGCGCAGCGCCTGTCCACCTTCAAGGCACCGACACCCGGCATGACGGGTGGCTACCAGCGCCTTTACGTCGACCATGTGCTGCAGGCCGACGAGGGCTGCGATTTCGATTTCCTCGTCGGCTGCCGCGGCGATGCCGTGCCACGCCACTCTCACTGAAACATCATGAGCAATCCACGCTATCGCGGCATCTTCCCAGTCGCGCCGACCACCTTCACCGAGGCCGGTGAACTCGACCTCACCAGCCAGAAGCGTTGCATCGATTTCATGATCGACGCCGGCTCCGACGGCATCTGCATCCTCGCCAACTTCTCCGAGCAATTCTTGCTCGCCGACGACGAGCGCGAGCTGCTCACGAAGACCATCCTCGAGCACGTGGCCGGCCGCGTCCCGGTGATCGTGACGACCACGCACTTCAGCACCCAGGTCTGCATCGAGCGCAGCCGCCGCGCGCAGGCCATGGGCGCGGCGATGCTGATGGTGATGCCGCCGTACCACGGCGCCACCTTCCGCGTCGGCGAGCCGCAGATCCACGAGTTCTATGCGCGGCTGTCGGATGCCGTAGGCATTCCCATCATGATCCAGGACGCACCGGCGGCTGGCACGCCGCTATCGGCCGCGTTCCTCGCCCGCATGGCGCGCGAGATCGAGCATGTGTCTTACTTCAAGATCGAGACGGCCGGCGCCGCGTCGAAGCTGCGCGAACTCATCCGCCTTGGCGGCGACGCGATCGAAGGCCCGTGGGACGGCGAGGAAGCCATCACGCTGCTGCCCGACCTCGATGCCGGCGCGACGGGCTCGATGACCGGCGGCGCCTACATGGATGGCATTCGCCCCATCATCGAAGCGCACCGCAACGGCGACCGCGACACGGCCTATGCGCTTTACCAGCGGTGGCTGCCGCTCATCAACTACGAGAACCGCCAGGCCGGCCTGCTGGCCGCCAAGGCGCTGATGAAAGAAGGCGGCGTGATCGCCTGCGAAGCGCCACGCCATCCGTTCCCCGCGATGCACCCCGACACGCGTGCCGGCCTGATCGACACCGCCAGGAGGCTCGACCCGCTGGTGCTGCGCTGGAGCCCCCAGATCCGATAAGCGTTCCCCCTGTGGAAGAGGCGCCCCCGGCCTCTTCCGATCTCAACCGAAACCAAGAAATCAACCCGGAGACTGAACCCATGAAAACCATCCGCCAATTCGTGCCTCACGCACTGGCTCTCGCCGCTTCCATGGTCGCGTCGCAGGCATACGCCGTCGACTTTGACGGTTACTTCCGCACCGGCCCTGGGCTGACGTCCAAGAACTCGGCGCGTGCCTGCTATGACCTGGGCATCTCGGGTGGCCACTACCGCCTGGGCAACGAGTGCGACCTCTACGGCGAGTTCGGCCTGGCCCAGACCGGCACCACCGAAGGCGTGGCCTGGAAGGCCAAGGTCATGTTCAACGAGTACAACAACGGCACCGACGTCGGTGGCTCGGCTTCTTCGTTCGAGCAGATGTACGTCGAAGGCAAGGGCTTCGACATCGCCCCCGGCACCAACTTCTGGATCGGCAAGCGCTTCTACGGTCGCAAGGACGTGCACATCCTCGACACCTTCTTCGTGCGCATGGACGGCGTGGGCGCCGGTGCGGACGAGATCGCCCTGGGCGGTGGTGCCAAGCTGGGCGTGGCGGCGTTCACGAGCGACACCGGTTCGGGCTTCGGCGACGGCGGCAACGGCAAGTCGACCAACCCGGGTGCGCGCCTGAACGTCGACGTGCAGGAGATCCCGGTCGGCATGGGCGCCTTGCGCGTGACCGGCACCTACACCCAGGGCCGCTATGACAACGCGACCAACGGCAAGGGCACCAGCGGCTTCGGTCTGAGCCTGCAGCACACAGTCGACGTCGCCGCACTCGGCACGGGCAGCGGCAACACCCTGTGGCTGCAGTACGCCCAGGGCTCGGCCGGCCTGGACGGCAACTTCGGCACCATGACTGCGCCGAGCGGCGTGAAGAAGTGGCGCCTGGTGGAAAGCCTGACCTGGCAGCTGGGGGCCTTCGGTGGCCAGGCGGTGGCCTTGTACGGCCAGCACGACAAGGACGACGTGGCCGGCACGGCGAAGTTCAACGAAGCCTCGGTCGGTGGCCGGGCGTCGTACGCGCTGACGCGAAACTTCAAGCTCGTGAGCGAGCTGGGCTACATGCAGAAGAAGCCGAATGGCGAAGCCACGCAGAAGCTGACCAAGTTCACCTTCGCCCCGACGCTGTCGGCAGGCCCGGGCTTCTGGAACCGTCCGGAGCTGCGCCTGTACGTGACGACCGCCAAGTGGAACGACGCCGCCAATGCCGCCGCCGGCATCAACTCCGTCAGCGGCCTGCCCAACGGCTTGACCGGCTTGCAAAACGGCAAGACCAAGGGCACCAGCTTCGGCGCTCAAGCGGAAATCTGGTTCTGACCGGGTTCCGTTCCTGACTGTCGCCGTCCGCCGCGCTAGCGCATCCGCATGAGCCTGGATCAACTGATCGCGGTGGACTGGGGCACCAGCAGCCTGCGCGCCTGGCGCTTCGATGCGTCGGGCGCGGTGCTGGAGCAGCACCGCAGCGACCAGGGCCTGCTCAAGGTGGCGCCGGGGCGCTTTGCCGCGGTGCTGCGCACTGTCGTGGGTGACTGGGTGCGCGACGACAGCGTGGTGCTGATGAGCGGCATGGTCGGCAGCCGGCAAGGCTGGGCGGAGGCACCGTACGTGCCTGCGCCCAGCGGTGCCGGCGAACTGGCCGCTGCACTGATCGAAGTGCCCTTCGATTGCCGTTGCCACATCGTGCCTGGCGTGATGCTGCGTGGCAGCGCCGCACCCGATGTGATGCGCGGAGAAGAAACCCAGCTCGTCGGCCTCGACGACGACACCGCCGGCGGCGGCCTGTTGGCCGACAACGCCCCGGCCACCGGCCTGGCCGTGCTGCCCGGCACGCACAGCAAATGGGTCTGGCGCGAGAACGGGCGCATCACCTGGTTTCGTACCTTCATGACCGGCGAGCTGTTCGAGCTGCTCGGCCAGCACAGCCTGCTCGCCCGCTCGATGGCCGGCGAGCACATCGATGCCACCGGCTTTGCACTCGGCCTCGCGCAGGCGCGTGCACCGGGTGGTCTGCTCGAAAAACTGTTTGCGCTGCGCGCGCGCTGGCTGTGCGGCGAGCTCGGCGCCGACCAGCAACGCGGCTGCCTGTCGGGCCTGCTGCTCGGCACCGAACTCCACGACGCACTGGCCGCACTGGCCCGCGAGGCCGGCCCGGTTGCCGCCGCCGCTCAGCGCGCCGACCTGATCGCCAGCCCCACGCTCGCCGGGGTCTACGGCCCGCTGCTCGCATCGGCCGGCCTCGACGTCCACATCGCCGACGAACGCGTGGCCGCACGCGGCCTGCAACGCATCGCGCTGCAAGCACGGTTGATCTCTCACTGAAGGAGGCGCACCCATGGACACCATGAACACCGACCTCGCGAAGCACCTGCCGCTGATCGCGATCTTGCGTGGCGTGAAGCCCGACGAAGTGCTCGGCGTGGCCGACGCGCTGATGGCGCACGGCTTCACGCTGATCGAGGTGCCATTGAATTCCCCCTCGCCGCTGCAAAGCATCCAGGCCTTGGCGCGCCACGTCGGCACGCGGGCGCTGGTCGGTGCCGGCACCGTGATGACCGAAGCGCAGGTGCGCCAGGTGATGGAAGCCGGCGGCAAGCTGATCGTGATGCCGCATGCCGACGTGGCCGTGATCCGCGCTGCCAAGGCAGCCGGCCTCGTGTGCCTGCCGGGTGTCGCAACACCCACCGAAGCCTTTGCCGCGCTCGCTGCGGGGGCCGACGGTTTGAAGATCTTCCCCGCCGAGGCCATCGCCCCGCCCATCGTGAAGGCCTGGCGCGCCGTGCTGCCGGTCGAGACGCGCCTGTACCCCGTCGGCGGCATCCAGCCGCAGAGCATGCGGGCCTACCTCGACGCCGGCGTGGCCGGCTTCGGCCTCGGCTCGGCGCTCTACCGCCCCGGCGATTCGCCGGCCCAGGTCAGCGCGCATGCCGAACGCTTTGTCGAGACCTGGGTCGCCTGTTGCGGCCAGCCTGTCTCGCGACCCTGACCAGTCACGCCGATTTGCCACCCTGAATTCAACATGTCCGCTGACACCCCACCCAAACCCGTGCGACGCAAGCTGCGCTCCGAATCCTGGTTCGCCGGCACCGACAAGGATGCCTTCATCCACCGCAGCTGGATGAAGAACCAGGGCCTGCCCGACGACGCCTTCGACGGCCGGCCGGTCATCGGCATCTGCAACACCTGGAGCGAGCTCACGCCCTGCAACGCACACTTCCGCGACGTCGCCGAGCGCGTGAAGCGCGGCGTGCTCGAAGCCGGCGGCGTGGCCTACGAATTCCCGGTCATGTCGCTGGGCGAGACCAACTTGCGGCCCACCGCGATGCTGTTCCGCAACCTCGCCAGCATGGATGTCGAGGAGTCGATCCGCGGCAACCCGATCGACGGCGTGGTGCTGCTCGCCGGCTGCGACAAGACCACGCCCGCATTGCTGATGGGTGCGGCCAGCTGCGACCTGCCGACGCTCATGGTCTCGGGCGGGCCGATGCTGAACGGCAACTACAAGGGCGAACGCATCGGCTCGGGCACCCATGTGTGGCTGTTCTCGGAGAAGGTCAACGCCGGCGAGATGAGCGTCGACGATTTCATGCAGGCCGAGAGCTGCATGTCGCGCTCGGCCGGCCACTGCATGACCATGGGCACGGCCTCGACCATGGCCTCGATGGTCGAGGCGCTGGGCGTCACGCTGCCGGGCAACGCGGCCATCCCCGCAGTCGACTCGCGGCGCTACGCATTCGCGCAGATGTCGGGCCGGCGCATCGTCGACATGGTGCGAGAAGACCTGCGCCTGTCGAAGCTGCTGGTGCGAGACGCCTTCGTCAACGCGGTACGCACCAACGCCGCGATCGGCGGCTCGACCAACGCGGTGCTGCACCTGATGGCCATTGCCGGCCGCGTGCATGCCGACGCCGGCGCCAACCTGAACCTCGACGACTGGGATGCGCTGGGCCGCGACGTGCCCACGCTGGTCGACCTGATGCCCTCGGGCCGCTTCCTGATGGAAGACTTCTTCTACGCCGGCGGCCTGCCCACCGTGCTGCGCGCACTCGGCGACGCCGGCCTGTTGAACAAGGACGTTCTCACCGCCAACGGCAGCACGCTGTGGAACAACGTGAAGAACGCGCCCAACCACAACACCGAGGTGATCCGCCCGCTGACGAAGCCGCTGGTCGAGAGCGGCGGCATCGCCGTGCTGCGTGGCAACCTCGCACCGCTGGGCTGCGTGCTCAAGCCCTCGGCCGCCACGCCGGCGCTGATGCAGCACCGCGGCCGCGCGGTGGTGTTCGAGAACATCGAGCACTACAAGGAGCGCATCGTCGACGAGGCGCTCGACGTCGATGCCAACTCGATTCTGGTGCTGAAGAACTGCGGCCCCAAGGGCTACCCCGGCATGGCCGAGGTGGGCAACATGGGCCTGCCGCCCAAGGTGCTGCGCCAGGGCGTGACCGACATGATCCGCATCTCGGATGCGCGCATGAGCGGCACCGCCTACGGCACCGTGCTGCTGCACGTGGCGCCCGAAGCCGCGGCCGGCGGCCCGCTGGCACTGGTGCAAGACGGCGATTGGATCGAAGTCGACGTGGCCGGCCGCCGCCTGCACCTTGACGTGCCCGATGCCGAGCTCGCCGTGCGGCGCGCGAAGTGGAAGCCCGAGCCGGTGGCCATGCGCACCGGCTACCAGGGCCTGTACGTGGAGCGCGTGATGCAGGCCGACCAGGGCGCCGACCTCGACTTCCTCGTCGGCTGCCGCGGGCACGCGGTGCCGCGCGAGTCGCACTGAACGAACCTGCATGTCGCACATGACCTACACCGCCTCTTCCACTCGCTACGAAACGATGAGCTACCGCCGCTGCGGACGCAGCGGGCTCAAGCTGCCGCTGCTGTCGCTCGGCCTGTGGCACAACTTCGGCGACACGACGCCGCTTGCGTTGCAGCGCGAGATGCTGCGCACCGCCTTCGACCTCGGCATCACCCACTTCGACCTGGCCAACAACTACGGCCCGCCCTACGGCAGCGCCGAGAGCAATTTCGGCCGCCTGATGCGCGATGACTTTCGCCCCTACCGTGACGAGCTGGTCATCTCCACCAAAGCCGGCTACGACATGTGGCCCGGCCCGTACGGCCAGGGCGGCGGCTCGCGCAAGTACGTGCTGGCAAGCCTCGACCAGAGCCTGCAGCGCATGGGCCTCGACTACGTCGACATCTTCTATTCGCACCGCTTCGACGCCGCCACGCCGCTCGAAGAAACCGCCTCGGCGCTCGCCACCGCAGTGCAGTCGGGCAAGGCGCTGTACGTCGGCATCTCGTCGTACTCGGCCGGCAAGACGGCCGAGATGGCGAAGCTGCTGTGCGAGCGCGGCGTGCCCCTGCTGATCCACCAGCCCTCGTACAGCCTGCTCAACCGCTGGATCGAGAGCGGGCTGCTCGCCACGCTGGCCGACGAGGGCGTGGGCTGCATCGCCTTCAGCGCGCTCGCGCAGGGCCTGCTGACCGACAAGTACCTGAATGGCATCCCCACCGACGCGCGCATCAACCGGCCCGGCGGCGCAAGCCTGAAGGAAGAGCACCTTTCCGCGGCCAACATCGAGCGCGTGCGCGCGCTGCACCGCATCGCCCTGCAGCGCGGCCAGTCGATCGCCCAGATGGCGCTCGCGTGGGTGCTGCGCGACGAGCGCGTCACCACGGCGCTGATCGGCGCAAGCCGGCCCGAGCAGCTGCGCGAGAACGTCGCGGCACTCGAACGTCTGGATTTCAGCGCGGCCGAGCTGGCCGAGATCGACTTGCATGCGCAAGACGGCGGCCTCAATCTGTGGGAGCGCTCCAGCCGCGACGAAGCGTTCTGAACCGAAACCTGCTTGATCAGAGCGGGCCTTGGCCCTGTGCGCACGCGAAAGCATGGCGCACAGGGCCTTATTTGATTGGGGCGGCTCGCTACCGTGGCTCTGGATCGGGCCACTGGCTCAGCAGCATGTCCGGCAGCACGCGGATCAACAGTTCTTCGGACGTGGCGCCTTCGTGCATGTGCTGCAGCTTGCCGTCGAGCAGCAGGTGCGCAAAGCCATGCACCATCGACCAGGTGGCGAGCAGCGCGGACCGTGCGGGTTTGTCGAGCGCACGGCCCGGTGGGATCTTGCGCAACGCGCGCACGGTCTCTTCGAGCTGCGCCAACGCACGTTCTCCGGAGGCATGCAGGCGCTCGTGGGCCGGGTCGACGAGATCCTTGCGGAACATCAGCTGAAACCGCCCGGGGTGGGCGACGGCGAAACGCACGTAACCCAGGCCCTGTGCACGCAGACGCCGTGTCGGCGTGGTGGCACTCACCTGCAGGCGATCGCCCAGCTCCTCGAAGCCGAGTGCGGCCACCTCCGAGAGCAGGCCGGCCGAACCGCCGAAGTGATGCGTCGGCGCAGCCGGCGAGACACCGGCGCGGCGCGCCGCCTCGCGCAGGCTGAAGCCTGCCACCCCCTGCTCGGCCAGGATCTCGTCGGCCGCACGGATCAGCGCGGCCCGCAGGTCGCCATGGTGGTAACGAAGCTCTTCCGCCGGCGCCGGATCGGGCTTCATGCGCTTCTTCATTGTGGTCATGTGCTTTTATCTTTACGGTGTTCAGATTTATCTGTATTCTCTCATCTGAACAGTGTAAAGAAAAGGACGCTTCCATGGAACATGCAGCACCAACAATCCAGGCGACGCCTTCGCAGAACCCGCCGGCGCGACACCGCTGGGCCTTGCGAGACATGCCTGACCAGCACGGCCGGCGCGTCGTGGTCACCGGCGCCAACAGCGGGCTGGGCTTTCTGACCAGCCGCGAACTGGCGCGCCGAGGCGCCCACGTGATCATGACGGCGCGCGACATGACCAAGGGGCGCAACGCCGAAGCGGCCATCCGCGCGATGCGCCCGGCCGGCAGCGTCGAGCTGCGCGAGCTCGACCTGGCCGACCTGGCGCAGGTGCGCGCGTTCGGCACGCGGCTCTGGGCCGAAGGCCGTGCGGTGGACGTGCTCGTCAACAACGCCGGCATCATGATGCCGCCGCATTCGCTGACGCAGCAGGGCCACGAGCTGCAGTTCGGCGTCAACCACCTGGCGCACTTCCTCCTCACCGCCTTGCTGCTGCCTTGCCTTCGCGAGAGCCGCGACGGGCGCATCGTCACGGTGAGCTCAGACCTGCACAAGCGCGGCCACATCCACTTCGACGACCTGGCCGGCGAACGCGGCTACGGGCGCATTGCCTACTACGCCCAATCGAAGTTCGCCAACGTGCTGTTCGCGCTCGAACTCGACCGCCGGCTCAAGGCAAAGGGCCTGCCGACGAAGAGCGTGCTCGCGCACCCGGGCTACGCCGCGACCAACCTGCAGTTCAACGGACCGAGCGGCGTGCTGAAGCTCTTCATGCACATCGGCAACCGCTTCCTCGCGCAGCCGGCCGAGATGGGCGTGCTGCCGCAGCTGTATGCCGCGACAGCACCTGAAGTGGAAGGCGGGCAGTTCTTCGGGCCGGACGGCAAGAACGAGAAGAAGGGCCACCCGACGCTCGTGCAGCCCATCGATCGCGGGCGTGATGCCGAGATGGCGCGCCGGCTGTGGCTGGAGTCTGAGCGCCTGACAGGCGCCTCATTCCCATGACCCCCTGGCAACGCACCGCAGGCTGGATTTCGGCCGCCTGCATCACGGTCTTCGCGCAGTCGGCCTGCAGTTCACCGGCAGAGCGCGCGACGACGGACGCCGGGCTGGCGGTGCAGCACGTCGACGGCCAGTTTCTCAACCCCGTCGACAGCCCGGCATCGACCAGCAGCTGGGGCGAGATGATGTCGTTCTGGTGGTGGGCGTCGTTCGGCGCATCCAAGGAGGAACTGAGCCCGCCCGTGCCCCCGGGCCACGCGCTCACGCCCGAGCAGGCACAGGCTCAGCTCACCGCGCAGGGAGCGCACGACTCGCTGACGTGGCTGGGCCACGCCGCGTTCCTGATGCGCCTGGACGGCAAGAACATCCTCGTCGACCCGTTTCTCGGCGACCGTGCCTCTCCGGTGAGCGTGCTCGGCCCGCGCCGCTATGCCGGCCCGGGCCTCACCGTCGACCAGTTGCCGCCCATCGACACGCTGCTCATCTCGCACAACCACTACGACCACCTCGACCTGCGAACGCTCGGCCGCCTGCCCGGCAAAGACACCATGCAGGTGATCGTGCCCCGGGGCCTCGGCGCGTTGCTGCGCGAAACCGGCTTCACCCGCGTCACCGAAGTGAGCTGGGGCGATTCGCTGGCATCGGCCGGCGTGCGAATCACCAGTGTCCCGGCCGTCCATTTCTCGTCGCGTGGCCTGTTCGACCGCGATGAGACGCTGTGGTCGGGCTACGTGATCGAGTCGCCACACCAGCGCGTGTACTTCGCGGGCGACACCGCCTACCACCCCACGGTGTTCAAGCGGCTGCGCGAGACCTTCGGGCCGGTCGACCTCGCGCTGGTGCCGATCGGTGCGTATGCGCCGCGCACCTTGATGGCCGAGGTGCACGCCGACCCCGAAGAAGCCGTCGCACTCGCACGCGACATGGGCGCGCGCACCGCGGTGGCCATGCACTGGGGAACCATCGTGCTGTCACAGGAACCACCCTTCGAGCCGCCGCGGCGCTTCCGCGCTGCCGGCCGGGCGCTGGGCTATGCCGACGAGGCGCTGTGGGTGATGGCGATCGGCGAGAGCCGTTCGCTGCGCGCTTCTGCCGCACCGGATCGGCAGCTGCAACTGACGACAACGCAGCCCTGAACCGATGGAGGTCGCGGAAGGGTGCGACCTTGCGGACTGCCCGCGGCTCAAGCCTTGTTCAAGGCCACGGCGGCCCGGATGAGCGCCTTCAGGGCCTTCTTGTCGAGCTTGTCGCCTTCGTGGAAGTCGATGGCGCGTCGGGTGTTGCCTTCGAGGCTGGAATTGAAGAGGCCTGAAGGGTCCGCCAGGGAGGCTCCCTTGGCGAAGGTCGTCTTCACGACCTTCTTGTACGTCTCGCCGGTGCAGATCAGCCCGTTGTGCGACCAGACGGGAGTCCCCCACTTCCATTCCTCGACCACATCGGGGACGGCCTCCTTGATCAGCGCGCGGAGCCGGGAGAGCATCTCGCCCCGCCAGTCGCCCAGACCTTCGATCTTCGCGTCGATGAGGTCGGACGCGGACTCGGTGCTGTTCGACGGACTGGTCTTCATGTGGGTTGCCTCCCGGTGGATCGCTCTTGTCCCTTGCCGCCTCTGCCGCTGCGCCACTGGGTGACATGCGGCAGCACGAACAGGTACAGGCCGCTGAACAGCAGCAAGAAAAGCGGGAGCAGCGGCGAGTAGGTCACCCATGGCGGTGGTTCCATCCGTGCGCGGACGACGAAATTGGCGACGACGGTGACCGTGAAGGCCATCGACAGCCAGCGGTGGCTCTGCCGGATCCAGTGACTCCAGTTCATCGTGATCTCCTCAGCGGCGCGCCTGGATCATCTTCCAGCCGTTGCCCGACGGGTCGCGGAAACCGGCGTCCACGGTGCCGAAGCGGTCGATGGGCTCCTGAGTGAACTCCACCCCGCGCTCGCGCATCCGGTCGTACGCCGCGCGGCAATCGTCCACGGTCAGCACGAGCGGCGGCATCGCACCTTTGGCCACGATCGCGCGCAGCGTCTGTGCGGTCGCCGCGTCGAGAACGGGCGGCCCCGGCGTGAACAGGCCGAGCTGGAACGAGGGCTGGTCCGGGTGCTGCACCGTGAGCCAGCGATAGTCGCCATTGCGCACATCCGTGTGAGTACGGAAGCCGAGCTTCTCGACATAGAACACGAGCGCTTCATCCTGATCTCGCACGTACAAACCGACCACTTCGACACCTTGGTTCATGGAACCTCCTTTTCGTCAGACTCGTCAGTTCCGTTTATAGCGTCCGACATCCGGCGCCGCTTCTCCGAAACTGCGGTCGTGAGGTGGGGCCGGCGTGCAGCGCTAACGATGCAGGCGGGCACGCGGCCAAGGTCACTGGGGTGCCTGCGGGCTGCGCCCTCCGGTGTTCGCGCTGGGGGCGGCCCGGCGGGCTCATGCGCCGCTGCCCTCTCGCGCGAGCGGACGGCACCCGGGTTCTCGCCGGTGACGTCGCGGAAAGTGCGCCCGAAGGTGCCCAGGCTTTCCCAGCCCGTCTGGAAGGCAATCTCGGTGATGGGCAGGTCGGTGTCGCGCAGCAGCGCCATCGCGCGCTCGATGCGCCGCGTGAGCAGGTAACGGTGCGGCGGGGTGCCGAAGGCCTGCTTGAACGATCGCGCAAAGTGGGCCTCGGAGACGCTGCTCACCTGCGCCAGCCGCTGCACGGGCCAGGCCTCGTGCGAGGCGGCGTCCATCCGGTCTTTTGCGCGCAGCAGGCGGCGCAACAGCTCGGGGTCCTGGCTTGTAGGGTCTTCACTCATGCCAGTTCCAGACGCACGACAGCAAGCATTCGAGCCTCCCGGAGATCGCTCAACTGACCTCGCAGACAGCGTGCATTCATATCGCCTCTCATGCAGCCGCCACTCAGGGCGGCCCGCCACCCACGCGATGAAGCGGGTGTGGCGTGCATACCTTCGGACGAGTGCATTGGCTCCATAGGTCGACCTCCACATGGCACTTTAGCCTGCAGCCAGCTGGCGGACGACCGGCCGACGGCACCAAGCCCGCTGTGGAACGGATTGGCGACTTGCCCTAGAGCGTGGCTCCGCCGTAGCGCGCGGATGACCCGCCGTCCCAGCCGGGGATGGCGGCCGCCTGCCTGATCCAGGCCACCAGTTGCTTCTCGTCGAGCTCGTCCGATTCGCGCAAGTCCAGGGAACGCACGTCCTTGAATTGGCCGATAGGCGGAACGGGCTCGAGCGAGCTTCCCTTGAAGAAGCTGAGCTTGACGTGGCGCTGGAAGGCCGCGAAGGCGAGGAACCAGCCCTGCCCCTCCACGCCGTAAAACGGGCTGTGCCACCTCACGGCCTTGCGGACGCCGGGCACGTGCTTCACGACGAGCGCGTCGACGCGCTTGGCAATGGCAGCCTGCCACGGCTCCATGCTCGCGATGTAGGCCTGCACGCCCGCGTCCCCATCGGACTTGGGCAGCACCGCGGGTTTGCGGGCCTTGCGGGGCAAGCCCTTCGCAGCGCCCGGGGAGTTGGACGTCTTCGCTTTCGCCGCAACCGGCTTCTTGGCGGACACCGTTGTGGGCTTGGACGCCGCGGCGGGCGCGACGGGGCGGGCGGAGTGGGGTTTGGAAGTTGGCATCGGTGCTCCCGAAGTGCTCGATTCTCGGCCAGCCCGCACTCGGCCAGCGGGATTCGGTAAGCCTGACGCTGAACGAACAAAGACGGGTTGGCTGCGCAGCAGACGAGGTTCGAGGCATGGCCGCCTGTTGCGAACCGAACGGCCTTTGGATATTTCAACCAAAGGACAACGTCGGCCATCAACGGTCCTTCAGATCGCCAGGCTAAATGCCGGCTTCGTCACATTCTCTTCGCCGCTCAGGAGAGCCACGGAGCCATTCCGATCTGGTCAACAATGCCTTCATGCACGCCACGCCGTGAATGCTGATAGGTCGCCTGCTACTTCCCAGAGGCGTAGATGCCACCATCGCGCCGCTGCTGGTCGCGCGAGCATTGCGTGCGATCGGTGACGGTTATATGGCCGTGCTGCTGCCGGCCTATCTGCTGTCGATCGGGCTCGGCACCTTGCAAGTCGGCATCGTCAGCACCGCCACCATGCTCGGGTCGGCGCTTGCCACGCTGGCGGTAGGTGTCTGGGGGCACCTGATTGCCGTCAACAGATTGATGCGTGTGGCGGCGACCGTCATGGCGGCCACCGGTCTCGGCTTCGCCAGTTTGTCGTCGTTCTGGCCGCTGCTGGTCGTCGCATTCTTCGGCACGCTCAATCCGAGCTCCGGCGACGTGAGCGTATTCCTGCCCCTGGAGCACTCCCGTTTGGCGGCCGCCGCGCAAGGCAGCACGCGGACGGCGCTGTTTGCTCGCTACAGCGTTCTCGGCGCTCTTTGCGCTGCGATCGGTGCACTGGCAGCCGGATTGCCGGACTGGCTTGCACGCGACGCCGGCATAGCACGCCACACGGGCTTTCGCGCAATGTTCATTCTTTACGCCTTGTTGGGTGTGCTCGTGTTCTGGCTCTACCGGCGCCTGCCCGCACCCACCGAGCGGGCTGAACATGCGGAGATCGGCCCGCTCGGTCCATCGGCCGGCATCGTCATGCGTCTGGCGGCACTCTTCAGCGTCGACGCGTTCGCTGGCGGCCTGGTCGTCAACTCGCTGCTGTCGCTCTGGCTCTTCGAACGCTTCGGCCTGTCGCTGGCACAGGCTGGTGGGTATTTCTTCGCGGCTGGCTTGCTCAGTGCCGCTTCCCAATTCGCGGCGCCATGGGTCGCAAGCCGCATCGGGCTGCTCAACACGATGGTCTTCACGCACATCCCGGCCAACATCTGCCTCATCCTCGCAGCGTTCGCGCCGACCTTGCCCCTGGCGCTCGGTCTGCTGTTCGTGCGCAGTGCCCTGTCGCAAATGGATGTACCGACACACTCCGCCTTCGTGATGGCTGTGGTCACCCCGAACGAACGCACCGCTGCGGCAAGCCTTACAGCAGTGCCGCGCAGTCTTGCCGCCGCGCTGAGTCCAACCTTGAGCGGGGCATTGTTCGCCACTGGTTGGATCGCACTTCCGCTCGTCGCTTGTGGCGCGCTCAAGATCGCCTACGACCTCGCGTTGTGGCGGGCGATGCGACGGCATCGGCCCGATGAGCAATGACGTTGTTGACGGCCACAATCTTCGCCCGGCTTCGATTCGCCCCACGATGACGGACTCGGGACCCACTCGCTGATTCGCTTGCCGGCGTTCCAGGCCTTCGTCGCCGACCTGCGAACACGCTGCGCCGCCATCGGCGATGCGCCGGTCGACCGCGAGCTGCCGGGCCACCAGGAAGGCTGACACCTCGGTGTTTCCCCCAGGGGTCCGCATGTCGATCCGGGCCCGTCCCGATCGTCGTACAGGTATTCATTCACTCAGGGGACATTGCATGATCGCCGCCACCTCTCCCGTTCTCGCCATCGACCGCAACTGGCCGCTGGTGGCCGCTGGCGCGCTGATGAGCTGCGTTGCCATTGGCGTCGTGTTCTCGCTGGCCGTGTTCCTCGACCCGATGGGCGTGGACACCGGCTGGTCGCGGGCAGGCATCTCGGCTGCGATGACGCTGGCCTTCCTTGCAATGGGATTCGCCGGTTTCGGCTGGGGCACGCTCAGCGACCGCATCGGCCCGCGCCGCGTGGTGCTCGCCGGGATCCTGCTGCTGGGCCTGGCGAGCATCCTCGCCAGCCGCGCGAGCAGCCTGCTCGCGTTCCAGGCCACCTTCGGCATCCTGATCGGCGTGGCGGCCGGCGCCTTCTTCGCGCCGATCATCGCGGCCACCAGCGTCTCGTTCGACAAGCGCCGCGGGCTGGCCATCGCACTCGTGTCCGCAGGCATGGGCGTGGCGCCGATGACGATCGCGCCATTGGCGGGCTGGCTGGTGACGCTGGTCGGCTGGCGCCAGACGATGCTGGGCATCGGCGTGGGCACCTGGGTGCTGTTGCTGCCTTTCGTGTATTTCATCCGCGCAGTGCCGGTGGCGGCCGCAGCACCCGGCACGCCTGCCAGCGACACCGCGACAATGAGCGCGAAGGACGCGCTGCGATCGCGCGCTTTCATCGTGCTGGCAGGCGCCTTCTTCGCGTGCTGCGCGGCGCACTCCGGCCCGATCTTCCATACCGTGAGCTACGCGATCGGCTGCGGCCTGCCGATGGTCGCGGCCGTCACGATCTACAGCATGGAAGGTGCAGCCGGGCTCGGCGGGCGCCTGCTGTTCGGCGTGCTGGCCGACAAGTACGGCGCCAAGCCGGTGCTGGTGGCCGGGCTGCTCGTGCAGGCGTTCGCTGCGGCGTCGTACATCGCGGTGAACCAGCTGACGGGCTTCTACGCGGTCGCCATCGTGTTCGGCGCGGCGTACGGCGGCACCATGCCGCTCTATGCGGCGCTGGCACGCGAGGCCTTCAGCCCGCGCATCCTTGGCACCGTGCTCGGTGCGGCGACGATGGTGTCCAGCCTGGGCATGGCGCTTGGCCCGTTCATCGGCGGCTGGCTCTATGACCGCTTCGGCAGCTACATGTGGCTGTACATCGGGTCGCTGATGGCAGGGCTGGCGGCGGCGGGCATCGCGACGATGTTCCCGCGGACCGCCAAGGAGTCGCCGCAGCAGCTCAAGATGGCTTAGATCGTCGATTTCCAGCAGGCCCGTTCGTCGACAAAGCAGAGGGCACCTTCGAGCGCTGGCTGCCACCGACGAGGCAGACTGTCACGCCGACCCAATCCGACATGGTCGGTCGCAATTCCATGCGGGCATTGTCGACCGCTTCTTGACCCTCAAGCTGCTTGAGACTCTACCGTGTCGGCATGGGTGTTCTGCCCATGCATTCGGAGACATGACATGAAACCTTGGAAAGCCGCTCTGGGCGTTGGCGTTGCCTGTGCCGCCTGCTGCGCGGTGCCGCTTCTCGGTGGCGCTGCCGCCCTGACGGCTGGCTCAGCGACCCTGGCTGCAGCGGGATCGGCTTTGCTGGCCTGCGCCGATGAGTTCGCTCCGCTCGCGATTGCACTGTTGGCACTGGCGGCCGGCGGCGGGGCCGCCATTCTGTGGCGGAAGCGAGCCCAACGCCTGACCCAGGTTGCTTCAAGCTGCGGAGGAAGCTGCAATGCAAACCGCTGACACGATGATCGTCTGCACTCTCTCCGCCAGTGCACTGCAAGAGCGAGTGATATGGATACGGAGGGTCACGAGTGAAAGCTTGGTGTCCCACGGCTTGGAAGGCACCACGCTGACCCTCACATACCGGCGTCAGGCCAAACCCGAACTCGAGAAGATCGTTGAAGGCGAGCAACAATGCTGCGCCTTCCTCCGGTTCTCGATGCGAGAGCTGGCAGACACGGTCGAGCTGGAGATCCAAGCGCCCAATGGCGGCGGCGAAGCGCGCTGGCTTTTCGATCAATTCCTGCCAGCCGCGGGACAAGTTGCCGCACCCAAGGCTTGCGGCTGTGCAAGCGGGAGATGCGGTTGACTAGGATGGCGGCATGAACGGGAAACTCTCCATCGGCCTCGTCGCCCGCCAGACCAGGTGCACGGTGCCGACCATCCGCTACTACGAAGAGATCGGCTTGCTGCCACCGGCCAGCCGGACGGAGTCCGGCCAACGCCACTATGACGAGCAGACGATTCGCCGCCTCACGTTCATTCGCAGGTGCAGAGACTTCGGCTTCTCCATCGACCAGGTGCGCGATCTGGTCGGGATGGTCGACCAACCGGACCGGCCTTGCGCC
>Ga0307513_10005608_pt1 | contig 16548 bp, 17 predicted proteins | sample 15_EM_MG_FD_202174 | JGI IMG/M metagenome (GOLD analysis project Ga0307513, IMG submission 202174) | Populus trichocarpa ectomycorrhiza microbial communities from riparian zone in the Pacific Northwest, United States - 15_EM | ecosystem: Host-associated > Plants > Roots > Unclassified | place... | reverse complement strand
CCTTGTACAATCGATCGCGGCGTATTGGACAATTTCTGTTTGCTCTTGTTATTTGTGAGATCATCGGCACTGTCCTAGCGAGGACTCTCCCGACTCCAGTCAGTGCACCAACCTTTATGCGTCATACTGGACGTAACCTGATGTGTGGATGGGTGTTATTCAGAAGGGTCTCCCGACAGTGCAGCTTGGTAAGATTTCAGTATTTGGGAGATCAAATTCTAACAACTTTGAAGCTCCTGAGAGTTTGACTGGATGTGGGCCTGAGAAACCAAAGGGGTTCTTTGCCTGCACATCTGCTATGGCTATGGAGGTGCGTCCAGCCGTCGATCTTGAGTATCAATATTAGTAACTTCTACTAGACGATCCTTTTGATTATGATCATTATCAAAGTATACCGGAGTTGGGCGCATCTTGGTCCTATATCGATTTTCCGGGCCTTAGTTGTGGATGGTGCAACCTACTATTTAATCTTCATCCTTGCCTACGGTTTGGAGATTGTCGCAAACTCGAGTGACATGGTAGGCAGACCCCACTTCGCCGTGTCTAATACTCATAGGATATAGCTTTATTATCCCATATCGGATACCAAGTACGCAGCAATACCTTCTGGTCACTCCATGCCCTGATCACACCAACAGCCTCGTAATATTCGTGGCCGTGGTAGCCTGCAACCATTTAATGCTGTCCCTGAGAGACGCTGCCGGTCGTCCCAATTCAACGGAGCCACCCTCCTACTCGCTTTCTCGATCTATTCGACCCACAACTGACGTCATATTCATACAACGAGCTTCATACGTCACTGGTTCCTATGATGATCAGTCGCAAATGGTTCTACCAGTTGAACACGATATATCTGCCGACTGGAATCACAAGCAGAGCGACCTGGGGCAGAATCCCGGTTTGTAGCATGAAATGCAATCCCCTGGTGATTCCACCGCGCCTGTGTCACTTAAAAAGGACTAGAGGCGCTGGTCGCATCCGTACTGTCCAGCCCATGTTAATGTATATCCATTCAACGACGTTCAAAATGTGGTGGATTTTCATACCGTTTTAAGAGGTGTATTTTCTCTCTTGGCATTAAATTGTCTGTGGCAAGGATGTTGATACTGTAACCCATACATCTTTCCATCTAGTCTTTCGCTTTTGGATGATTGGCGTCCCTTCGAATGAATGATATTGTTTCCAAGAAGACCCTAATACCCAGATAAACTTCCTTTGGGTTTATGCGTGAGCACGTGATACACAGATACCCACACACCAAATGGGCGCCTCCTAGTCCGCTTAGCAGATGCACTTGCACTAATATTACTAAGATATTGATTAGTGCTCGAAAGAGGACAGGCACTAGAGCGGATCAGGAGGTTGTGGTTGACTTTAGCCGGATTGTGGAAGCGCGGGAGACGTGAGGGAGACGTGAGGGAGGTTGAGTTTGAGTACATCCGAAGGGTTGGAACGAGTTACGGAGGCGGTGGTGTTCATGGGAATGAAAACGGAGTCGGAGATGTTGGGAGATCAGAGAGGGTTCAAAAGGGCAGTTATAAGTACAAACGGCATTTGGTGATTGCCAACCACCTGGACCCAATTAATGTTATTTTCCTTTGCATAGTGGTTTCCCGTGTGATCCGGACAAGAATATTAATACAGACGCACATGTTAATGCCAGGGCGAACCTGTTCGAGCTAGTGCGAGTCAAGAGGAGGAAGAAACGTGTTGTATAGAACATACCTAGTGCGAGTCAAGAGGAGGAAGAAACGTGAAGCTCTTCCTTCCTCTCGTCCCGCACATAAGTACCTAGCGATGTAACATGTGAATATGAGGTAAAGGGGAAAGACCAAACAGGAACATCTGAATGACGCAACAGGAGCGCCAACAGTCGGGCCCCCAGGTAATAGTGCCGTTGCCATTGAGTTTAGACCAGGTATCGTCCCACGCTGTAGTGCCATAGAAGGCTTCGGCGACATTGTGCCAACCTTCACCGTGACGGCCAAAGTATAGGAGCTTGTACTGCACGTTTGGCCCAGCCACGAGGTTGTAAAGAAAAATCGTGATCTTAAGCCAGGTCCAGCGGAGGTGGGATGAGTCGATGAGGCCGAAGCTGGGAGGGACCTAAAACGGGGAGAATAAAATCTCAAACAATGAACAACCTAAGGACTTACGGGTCCAGCCTGGGAGGGGTCAGTTGCAGGATCATCTTGGATGAATATTCCCGGCACCACCTGTTGCAAGCCGATCAGTGCAAGAGTTTATATGGGACAGATGATATGAACCTTGTATGTGAAGGTGGCCAGAGCGTCATCGCGAGACTCCAAAGAAGTTGCGAGTGCAGCGACCATGGCAAGACAAAAAACCGTAGAAACGAGTTGATTAGTGAGCCTCATGATGCGACTCGCTGCTTTGGTTAATGAAGGAAGGTGAGGCGGCGGAACAGTAGTCTTCGGAGAGCTTGCTTTGCCATATTGGTGCTACACGCCGGGCTTTATATAATATTTTTCTTGTTACTTTCACGCGTACACAAACGTTGTCCAGACCTTGTGTCTCGCTCATCTTCGCAGCCTTCTCGTCGGGAATGAATTGGCAGTTGAGGATGAACGTGCGATGGGACTTCCGCTTTTCCCTCGTCGTCAGAATTTCGAGAAACCGACCACATGCTCTGCCTGTGGTTGAGTGCGTGACTTTGCTTCAGCTGTAAAAGAGATGGCTAACTGCTTTCATTTAGAGGTCGCCCCTATTTCTGTCACACCCACACCAACCCAACCCAGCGCAGCGAAGCCGTGTGTCGGAAATCCGGACTCTCGGAGCGCTCCCTACGTTTGCCATGCCCGTTGACTAGGCAACACGACCAGTACAATGCCCGGTAGCCATCCAGGTCTCGGTCATATATTACAAACCAAGCCACCGCCAGTTGTACTCCCGCTCTCTATTTCATAAGTAGTTTGGGTAATCGTCTGCTATCGAATCAACAACGGACGGGCGTTCCCTTGTCTTCTTGGTTTTTCTTCGCCACTGGTCCGTTGACGTTTCAGTCGATCGTCTCGCCCTCCCCGCGAACTTTGGCCATATTGGGCTTTCTCACCATGAACTCGGGGATGCCCTCCTCAATGTTCTCAGTTGAGCCACCAAGCATTATATCGCTATTGGTCAAAGAAGACATTAAGGTCTACTCAAAACGCGGAGACTGACACATTCCACCTTGTTTTCCACTCTTGCAAACTGTTTTGCTTGTTGTGTGGCATGAAGTGGCGGTCAGATCAGGTCCACAGATCAGGATCAAACGGTAACTTGCATTATAGTGCAAAGTTGCGCAAAAATTGGAAAGCCCACATGATTAGGGTATATTGGGTTGATACTACCCGATCTTCTTCACCGTCACCCGACCGTGTCCTTGACGAGCCGTTCTGGCGGCAAGTGTTGTCTAGTATAGACGCAGGCTGGTTCGTTCTTATTAACAACTTGATGGATGCGCTAGTCCCGAACTGCAGATATGCGCCATGCCTGTGCTTCCTGACAGAAAACGAGTTAGCTTCTCGCGGTGCGGCTCGACATTGTCGCTAATTGTTGTGGCTGGTGTAGGTAGAATGGGTTGAGAGACGTGAGAGGATGTTGAAGCCGTCGGTGGTTCATTTATTGGCCAAGGTTGCGCCAGACTGTCGACGGTCGCGCCGTTCTCTGGCTTGAGAGGCGCGTTATCCTCATAGAAGGTAACGTCTCGTGCTTCCTTCAAACCCATCTTCGGGATCCAGACCCGATAATCGCCCTCATGCATATATCCGACTAGATATCCCATCACCACGCGATCGTCCAGTTTTCCCAGGTTTTCTGAAGGTAGCGTAACCTTCGTTATGCATCCGAATGGGCGTATATAGCTGACGTTGGGCTTTATGTGGTAGTATAGGTCGAATGGCGTCCTACCATCATTCGCCATTGTGGGTGAACGGTTCCGTAGGTGCATGAATGTCGTTATCGCTTCGGCCCAAAATCGAGGTGGAAGTCTTGCGTCGTGCAACATGGCACGGGTTCCTGTAGTTGTGATGCTGATGAGTCGTTCGGCGACGCCGTTGGATGACGGCGAATATGGAACAGTCGAGATGATCCGGACCCCTTCTGTTTGTGGCTGGGAAAGTGACAAAGAAAATCGGAGTATTCCCTCTGATTTCTGGAGTAATATATATACTACACAGTCCCTGTCTTCTGTTTCTTACCACTGTCAGCAGCATGGCTATTTTCATCTTTCTTTTCAAGCTCCACACACATGATCTGAATTTGAGTTGCCGTTGATAACTTCACTGTACAGGTACAATCTTAATAGCACCTTAGCAGTACTTTCAGGAAATGCCACACACCTATTCCTAACAAACTACCTGAAGATTTGCGTGTTTCCATCCCAAGCCAATGCTCCTATCCCAGCATGCGTAAGTGCACCCAGGAATTTCTTGTCCTCCAGCAGGTCTTGCTCATCCTTCAAATACAATTTGACCAATTTTTTCCTTTTATGTTCCTCTGGAGGAAGAATTGAGTGATAAAATACCCGGTCTTCGGAAGGGTGTGCGAATTTAATGGTGTGCAGTGGGTGTTGCGGAGGAATGGGTTTGTAAAGATGTAGAGGTGTATCGAACAGGGAGATATATTCAAGTGAGGGAAAGATTCCTTCAAGGTCAATGCGGTAGGACTGGATGACACGGTCTGGGTGGTGCATGCACTGTAGAAAGAGTGTCTTGATTCCTTTGGTAAATGGAAGGGGAACATTGAGATCCATAAAAGTAGTGGAATCTTGCCAGTCACTAACACAAATACTGAACATTGTCAAGCTAGGGAGATTCCAGCCTGAGAGATGGTGCTTGAAGGGTGTGGGCTTCCAAGAAAACCAAATGACAAGGGATCTTAGGTGAGGTAGTGAGAGTGGCTCTGCTGATGGCGTGACCCAGCCAATATGAAGGCTGATCAGACAAGTGCATGTGCCCAATAATAACCTGAACAAGTCTTTCCATGGGAAATTGTGCCTGGGCCCCAGGAGACATAGAGCCTGAAGGGAATGCTGTCCAGCAATCCAGTTTGTAATAGCTCGAAGGCAATTGGGGCCTGGAAAGGAGTGAATGTGAATGTGAATTGCTCTGCATGAAGGCGCTCCAAGGATGTCTGAGATATTAGGGAAGGTAGAAGGTGGGTTGGACCAATGCACGCAATGGTAGCCCACCCCAGACGAGATTCTTTCGGATGCAGTAACGCCCCTTATGGTGATTTTCTGCAGAATTCGCGCACACCGTTTGGTGATTGTCTTCCACAATTGGCACACAGCACGGAGCACTTTGTAAGTCCTTTGATCAAAGTGATGCTGATGCACAAGATTGCAATTGTATTCCTCAAACTTGATGGGATCACATATCGGATGCGCCATGCCATCATCAACAAGATATGAAAGGATCTTGATCCAGAGCTCGACTGGCATTCTTGCAACTGCCAAATCTTTAGAGGATATCGGCATTCAGATAATCTAGGGAATGAGTAGAATGTGTCTTACTGTCGGCCACCATGTACTGATGCAGCTAAGGCCAAATTGCCTGCTGGTCAACCACAAAAATGCCCATGGATGGGTGGTGAGTACCAATGTATGCTATGGTATCCCTACTATATTATAAAAATTGACTGAGAAGTCTGCGGCTTGGCCACGATTTGATACTGGATTTCTGCGGGAGGCAGCCAAAATTGGATTTCCCTGCCTAACGACTTGGGGGCTGTTCCTCAACCACCTGGTTGCACACAACCCTCAAACTCTTACCAAATACTCCAAGGCATGACTGTGGCTGGTTAAACAATCAATCGGGTTAAATATGTTGTAAGTACCTGTTCCACAATGCAAGAGAATTCTGCTGATTGACAAACATGTCCGGTTGCAATCCCAAACCTACAATTTTGCAACATACAATATGTTATACAATCATAGACATACTCTAGGTGTTCATATTCCCTCTCGCTGCATGTTATGGTTTGCAAGCTTGGGTCATCAAGGCCCCCCTACTTTGCCAAACAGGCAGAGTGTCGAGGTACTGTGACAACTGCACCCTGTAGTGTATAAGGTGAGTTCTTGCTATTCCTTCCAGTGTCCCTACATGCTGTCTTTGCTGGAGGCAATACTTGGACAGTGGTAACAGCGGGTTGCACTTGCTTTTTGGCCATGCGATGACCTCTAGAGCCAGTTGGAGCTTCTCCGATTGAGGCTTGCACACATCCTGCTGATACACCTTGAGTGTTATGTGCACGAGGGTCAGCAGGAAGGGCTGGAGCAGCGAAAGGGGTGGAATTGAAGTCATTATCACCTCTGTCCATCTCCTGCCAATCCCCATCTCCATCTTGATTCAGTGCAGAGCCATGGACTTGATGTCCTGTGCTACTGGATAATCCCAGGTCCTATTTCATCGTAATTTCATTTCTAGCCATCCATCTTGTAAGAACACTGACTTACTGTATCCCCTTTGTGGCAAAAGTAGCTTGCAGGTAAGTTGGTTGGCTTAGGTGCAAGTAAGTATGTGGTTTTGGTAATAACCAGAGAAGACAAAGTGAGGTTATTCATTGTCTAGGGTAGAGTATATATAGTAGAGTACAGTAGAGCTGACTAAAGGTAATGTATAGAGAAGTAAAGAGTGTGTCAAGGAGTGAGAACACTGAGTAAGAGAATGTATGGGAGTGGGTCATGGAGTGGGAACGAAGTGACTAAGAGTTGTATAGAGAAGTGGGAGTTGGTCATGGAGTGGGAACGCTGAGTAAGGGAGTGTATAGGAGTGTGTCATGGAGTGGGAACAGCATGACCAGGGGAATAGACTGAGGTAAAAGGTTATGGGGAGTTGGTCATTCACATGATGTATGATGTAATGTCATGTGATGACAAAGGTGGGGTGTCACATGACCGTAATATACAGAGGTCATGTGATAACAAAGCAAAAGTCGAAATGGGTACCAAAATGTAGGGAAAATGAGGGGAGTTTAATGGTGGTGGTGACTTTTGTCACACTCTTCTAACACAGTAAATGCTGCTGCTCTCTTGGTGGCTGCTCCTCGCACTTTGGCTGTCTTGTGAAGCTCAACAAATAATTTCTTCAACAATGGCCTTGCTGTTTGGTATCCAGCAACCCGAAGACCTTCAGAGGTAAGGTGACGTGCTCCTGTGTTCAGATATACCCCCTGATTTGATGTTTTTGACTTCTTGTTCAATTTTGTCATAACTTGCTGATTTTGCTTAAAGAAACATGCTTTCACTGCTGCATTGGCCTCAATTTGACATCCCATGAGGTTGCAAAGTCCCCTCAGCTGGTCAATCTGCTCCATCAGCTGGTTCTGTGTGGCCTGGAGTGGGAGGTGCTTCAGAATGGCAGACCTCTTGACTGGGGAGGGGATTTTCTGTGCAGTTTCCAGTGTATCTGGGGTGCCATTATGAGGTTCAATGTCTGGGAGGTTGAAAGAAGGAAGGTGTAGTGGTGAAAGGGCAGATCTGTGAGTCTGTATCACAGGACTTTCAGAGGAGGTGTGGAGGAATGGGGGAGTGGCAGCTTCACACAGTGACAAGGGAGGAGGTGAAGAGTCTATGGCTGGTGCTGGGCTACTGCGATTGGCCATGGCTGTGGCCGTGGCAATGGTGTTGGCAGGTAGTGGGTTGTCACTGGTGGGTAGAGGTGTGGGTGCCACAGAGAACTTGCTGTAACCAATGGTAGGGATGTCCAGGTAAAGCTCTGGAAGAGCTGCTTGTGTGGTGGTGTTCTCTGCTGGGGCACATGCCTCATCTGGGATAGCAGTATGGTCAAGTGGGTGGAGACCAGTCTTGCACCATGCAGTTTGAATGTTGTGTGGTGTAACTGCCCTATTTCGAGCCCTTGCATAGACCTGAAGGAAATTCTGCCTTGTCACGCCCTCCCCATTTGATTGCATTGCTGAAACTTCAGAGCGCCATGCAGCTGCCAGGGGTGAGAAGACACCAACATCACAGGGTTGAAGTGCGTGAGTTGTGTGGGGTGGAAGGCAAAGGATTTCGATGTGCTGTGATGCAGCATAGTTGAGAAAGTTACTTGAGCAGTGAGAATTATGGCCATCCAAGATGAGAAGCCAAACCCCATCACTCTTGTTAAGCTCAGAGGTTTGTGGGTTGAACATATCCTTGAGCCAAATGTAGCTGAGCTCTTGATCAGTCCACCCATTTGGTGAAACAGCCACCCTGAACCTGACTGTGTCAGTCAGCCATCCAGTGAACACTGCAATAAAGACTTATGATGCATTTGCAGGATTTGCACCAGGTTTGAACCAATATCCCTTGAAGATGGCTGTTGGCCACAGGGACACTCCTGTTGCTGAGATGCACTCCATGATGGTCACTGTCTCATGGTTTCCATCCTGAACCCTATGAACAGTCTTTTGGTTCTGGTCCACCAATACCCTGACCCGACCATCATCACCTAGGATTGCACCTTTCTCATCGGTGTTGTATACATTCTCAGGTGCGATATTGTACTCATTTGTCAAGAACTCCTTGAGGTCATAGGTTCCACTGGAGTTTGCTCTGTTAAGAGCCCCTGCACGGACAGACTGCAAGCCTGTAGTCAACTTGGTTGTGATGTCTGGATGCCGTTTTTCAAAGCATTCAGGCCAATTCTTGCCAAGGCTATGTCCACAGATGGCCTCAGCATACTGACGGACCATTGCCTTGGTCATTGGGACCCCACAGTGGCCGCAATATTTGAGCATTTGAACAAGGATTTGTTCTTGTGCTGCTGTCATGGCCTGCTGGCCCTCTCGTGCTTCCCCTCGAGTTGGAATTCCTGCTAATTGACGTCATAGAGCTGTAGGGTCAACACTACACACACGTGCGACCTCATGAATTGATCGCTGCTCAGCTTGTGGCAGATTTTGCTCAGCCTGGATGGTTGAGATGGCCTTTTGGATGGCAATCCCGTATTCCTGGAGCTGCTTGTGATTCGCAGTGGTCTTTGGCAGTTTCATGGGAGAAGTATGGTGAGTTGCTGGGTTGTGTAAGTGCTATTTTCAGGTGAGTGCTTCGAATATATGCATATTTCAGCTATGATATAATTTAATATGATAGGCCCTTGCTTCAGAATTGCACAGAACCCTTGCAGTGCACCCGAAGTGGCTTAATTGCACAACAGCACACACAACATGCTGGTACCTCATTTTCCTGGTGAGCGACTTTCTCTGGTCACTCATACACTTAGTGGAGCACTGAGTATATGCAACTGACATTCATTTCCTCCTAGTTGGCTCAGTGATTGCCTGGTGGGTGCATTCTTGCCAATCTGCACCTCTTGTATCCTGCATGGCTGGGTTGAATACATGCAGGGTTAGGGTCTCTGTAATGTATCTAGTAAATAATTAGTTAATTATGTACACTTCTCATGCGTTGCGCACTCATCTAGCTTAGTTTGTGGCCTCCTCAAGTGGGTCACACTTCTCTTAGCTTGATCGTGCAGGGTGTAGGGCACCTAAAGTCCCGAAAAAATCATTCTATGATCCCATTATATTTATCATTAATTAATGTCTATTGATAATAAATACAGCGCTACTGCATACGGTGGCAGAACGGCCTGCGTCGGTAGGTGGTGTGAGTCGGCAGGTGGTGAGACACAGTATGTGAAATCAGCGGCTCGATCAAGTATGTGCTCACGGGTTGGTTAAAAATTTAGCAAAGCAACGCAATTATGAGCACAAATACCATCGCATTCAGCAACAGAACAGCTACAAGGCTCCTCTCTACAACACTCAACCACAAATGCAGGATACAAGTGTGAATACCATCGGAAAGGGGGACAGGGTAATGAAACAAGGGGACCTCAGTCACGGTCTCATACGTTGACGACAGTAACAAGTCCTGGACAGACGATTGGGCCGTGAAGCCAAAATGCAAACCCTCAAGCCACGAACATGAGAATCACAGTCGAGGCCAAATGCTGGGAAGGATGGACAAACCCAGAGAATATGGTACGTGTAAAATAGGGGGGTTAATGGTTGCGAAGGGAGGCCGGACAGTGCATGGGACAAAACTAAGCGCGAAGGTGGAGAGGGTCCATGTGAATAAATACAGTCACGATCGCAATTGCAGTCAGGAGTCCAAAGAAGGAGTCCAAAAGGACCAATGGGCATCTATTTTGGTGTCTGCAGATCAAAGGTGGGACCATGAAGACGCCCATGGGGTAGGAAGGTAGGGGGAAATGATACCACCACCCCGCGTCCAAGTCCCTCTCGACCAAAAACTCGAGATCTGTCATGGTGGATGGTGGTGGTACCTCCCAGAGGACTTCATACCCGGTGCACGGGAGAGGGTCGTTCATCCCCTGCTCAAACTTTTGCTTCTCTCGTTTGCGTTCCTCGGCCATCCGCTTTTGTTTTTGTTGGGCAGTGCTTGAGGTGGGTTGAGGGAATATGGTATGCAAAGAGTGCGAAGGGAGAGGTGCAGAGAACATGAAAGCACTCTCAAACTCGTCCCGCCAGTCGTGCGAGCCTGAGGTGGATTTATATTCTCCTCCTACCTCTCCTTCCTCGTCACTTATCTCCTCGTCGTCACTTTCCTCTTCGTCACTTCCATCCTCAATGCTATGCCCGGCGCTAAAGAAGACCCCCACCAAATTCAACGGCTGACTACCCTTGATCGGTGCTGCGGCAGTCGTCGTCACTAGGCGTAGTAGACATCACACTTTCTACCGTCTCCTGGGTATCATTTGTCCCACGACTATGCCCACCAGACGAACATTCCCCGTCCGAGAGAACATCCACGGTGAGGTGGCGCTTTTTTTGTGTATCGAGGTGGCAAGCCGTGGAGGCTGATGGTGATAGCATGAAGCAAGGTAACCCCGCCCCCATGTACACCCTCGCTGGACTTCGTGCCATTCGACATTGGCTATTTCCCATGCCGCGCGGACTAACTCGTCCTTCTCCCACTGGTGTTCGCCTTCATCCTTGTCGAGGGTATCCCGCCAAACGCTAGCAAGACGGTTGTCGTTCTTAATGCGCGGGGAGGACCCAAGTATTCGAATTTTCGACCCAAAGAGGGAGTATTCCACCACCCTCATCGTTGTCGTTGCCGTTGTCATCGGTAGACGACGAAGGGGAACGGAGGAAGCCAGGAACGGCGGCGACCATCCATTGTGGACAACACCCGCAAAGTCCCAATCCACCATACCAGTGACCCTGACTTGCTCCTCCCCATCATCGTCCTCTTCGACTTGGACAAGCACGTCCGCAGCATCCCATCCAACACGGCCAAGGACAAGGGGCTCGTCTCGTGGTGTTCATGCGTTCCTACAACCTTGCGTACAATATCCTTTGAGCGCCTTAAGCCCCGCTGAGTACCCATCCCAGCCGTGATTTCGTCCACATTGGGCAAGGCGCAGCATATTATTATTGAAGCACCGCACCGCAGCGGGTTGGTGCTCATCCAGGAAGGCGAGCTCGACATCCAAGGCGGCGTGGAACATCTCCAGCGTGGTTGATGGCAGGTCGGTTGCGGTGACTTGGACTGCATTCGTAGACGGACGGCGGAAAGGCTTGGTAGTCTCTAGCCCCGCCGGCGTAAGATTCGAAACCGAAAGGGAAAGTGTCGGAGGTGGGGGTGGAGGATGCGTTTGGGCCGCAACGGGCGAGAGCGCGGACGTCGAGGCAAATGAAATAGCGAAGATGTCCTCGATAGCCGAATCACCCTCGTCATCAAGCAGTACTCATGGGAGTCGATTATGAGGTCTCCTTGGGCGAATTCGAGGCGGAAGGGAGGTCCCATAGGGCAAGGGAAGCGTAGATCCCGTCCCCATCGCCTTGTTGGCGGGCCGGATCTCCTTGAAGATCTTCCGTGGAGGAATCTTCGGCCTGTACCAACATGAGTAATTGGTGCATTAGTAACGGTCTGAGTAAGCAGCGGCGGCCCGACACATCTCGATTATGACAATCTCTGGCATGCCACTCATAACACCAGCCAGCCAATCCTCACACGACTTGACCGTCTCCGAGCTGCCCGCAGGGAAGAACTGGGCACGGATGGGACTCGAGGGTGGCGAGGATGTAGGGAACAAGACTTCGCAACACGAGAGGTAATCGTCGTCGTCATCGTCGTCACCGAGGGGGAGGAGAGCCGACGTAGCAGGAGGTTCCGCTTGTGGCTGTAGGTAAGGGAAACTTGATAAAAATATTGGTGTAGTTGTTGATCTTGGAAAGGCGCGTATTGGGCAACAATTGCATGGAGCGTTGTGTGGAGTAGAAGGTTGCCAGTGTGCTAGTAGCCCCTGGATCTGTAGCCCTGGCGAGTCGAGGATGAGTCCAACTTTTGAAACCGAAAACAAACAAACAACAAACGCCCTTTACACTTTACGCCCGGTCGTCGCGAAGCTCAACTTCTCAACGTCCCCAAAGGCAGCTATGACGACCCACTAACCACTAACCACTAACCATTATCCATTATCCGCCACCCCGGGGATCTACCACTCTAACCACCTAACCACCCAACCTTATCCTCATTCCGTCTATTCGATTCGATTCGACACCAGATCGAGGTCCAGACGCTCGGCCATTGCATCAGAAAAGGACCTCCTTCTTGTCCCCCTGACAGGAGCCGTAGTCCTAACCGAGCTCGGAGTTATGCTCCATAAGTCTCGCAATCTGACCACCTGAATTATCCACTCCTTACCGTTACGACTACGACAAATGGCTTACGCGCCACTCTGCAATTCTGAAGCCCGTATACCCTCATAATGGCCAGCAGAGGTTTGGGTGGAACGACCCCTCTGCGTTCTGGGGACAAAGCCCTCGGGAGAATGCATCACTGCATATCAGAGATCTGTTGTACTTGGTAATATGCCACGCCCCTCCCCTCTGCTGTCACAGGCCTTTTGTAAGACACAGGATGAAGGCTCCCCAGCTCCTCGGCCTTCTCGGTCCCCCAACTATATCGCTATCCTCCCATTTACCTCACCTCCAATTTCCGTGTTCGCGTTTTTTGCCTTCATAGCCTAGTCGTTTTCTGTCCAGGGCTTTGTGTCGTCGGCATATGAGTGGCCCATTTACATTCAAACGTGTGCGGTTCAGATTGATGTACGTGTAGCATTGTAGCTAATGTATTGTTCTTATGAACAAAATATATGTCACCCACACCACCACTTCGACAAGTCATCGCGTACACAAATCACATAAACCGCGTGTTATTCCATCGTTAAATTATCTAAATGTCAATATCCGCACGAACACCTATTCTCAGGTACAAACTATTTATGTCTATGTCAGAAACGCCCTAACCTCATCATCCGAATAATCACGATGCATTCCTCCATCCACGAATGCTCAACACCTGAACACCTGGAACCCACAGCCTCCATTACATTGAACATGCAGATAATAATTTTGTCGGAGTAGTCCAAGCACCTATCACACTACTTTCTTCATGATCTGCCCCTGCCCATTCTTATTCTTATATAATTCCTGTCATAGTTCACCTTGGAGGTCTTCAACATGGTACTATAATGGATTGGCGCTGTCAACGCTGGAACTGTGACAACGGAGCTGCGTTTGGAAACACCACCAGCCATAAGGACAACACCTCCACAATATATGGACTCGCCCTTGGGAATCTGTACAAGGATGTAGTATCTCTTCCCTGGAGGAGGGCCCCCATTAAAATAGACGCACTCGACTATAGTCGAAAATCGGATCAGTTATCTCAAGAAAGGAAGAAGCAATTCTTCCGCACCATCTACCCACGATGGACTATTGCATACGCATCCTTGTTGCCTTTCCTGTTGCCTTCTTGCCGGCTTTTGTCGGCGACACTTTTGATTGGTTGGGCTGAGACCCCTCAGCGCGGTTCTGAGACCCTCTCCGCGCCTGTGGCAATGTTCTGGGTAATTGGTGACACCAGGAGCTGGTGGACCTATGGTTCACCTGCATCTTGGGGGTTGGCATGTCTTCTTCACCGCTGTAAGCACTGCCCTCTTCACCATCCTCATCCTCGACACTATCAGTACGTCTCGCCACACTTCTCCTCTTGCGCTCTGGTATGTTGTCAGTACATGATCACCCCAGGATAAGTGCACGTACTGCTGCGCCTGGGTGACTGGCCAACCAACTCAACTCATCTACTGCCATTGTATCGTCCACAAGCGGCGTGTGGCCTAGAGAGATCAGTGTTCATAGGTACTGCGCGTGGGTGGCTGGCCAAACTCACCCAACCGATTATCATAGTCTACCATTGTATCATCCTCAAGCGGTGTGCGGCCTAGAGAGATCAGCCTTCACGCATCCAATGGTTACCAGTGTTACTTACCATCGTCCAGCTCAAGGGTATAGAAAGTGAACACAGACTGCGATCGTGGTGCTACACACTCGAACTTCTGGCCCTTGGGAATGACGAAGACAAAGCAGTAATCTTTCGTTTTTACATTCGCCGACAGTCGCTTGTTGAGTATGTTAAGGCCAGACGGAGCGACAGAGTGCGTGGTCGCCAAAGTCATTTGTAGACCTATTCCTTCTTCCTTAGATCGACAGAACGCATCGAATGTTGCATTATTTTTCTCGTTGGGGACGTAGTACTTCGTAGAGTCGACGGTGAATTTCAGTGTATCCTTTATGGTGTAAATCTGATGGGTCAAGGAACCAATCGAGATGGACCTCGTGTCCTCGCCCTGGACTAGTTTTCCTTTCCGATGGACCATTCGGATTAGATCAAGGCGCCTTAGTTTGGGGATTTCTTCGTGGCACCACATTTCCCACATCCCCCCTCTCGCTGAAGCGGCGCCTCCAATCCTCCCATAGAGACTGGCCGTGAACCTTATTGTCCTATGGAACTCCGCACCGTAGCGACGGAGGAGGGCTCTATATACGACAGCGCCAGCGAAGGTGCGGGAGACGGGGTCCGATTCGGTGTAGCTACTATCGCTTGGATCAGGCTGTTGAATGCACAGGGACGTAATCAATGTGTGGGACGTTTGAGCATCGATGTCGGCCTCCAACATCCTCTTGACGGCGGCGAGGTCAAGGCTGGCGAGCTTTGCCTCTATTCTGTTGTCAACCGCCTGACGGCCGCTGCGGAGAACCTGTAAAATACTGCGCATATTGTTGCCATAGTCTCCTATGGCAGACTTGATTCTCTCGGCTTCAGCAAAGCCGTGTAACCCAAGTCTGAAATCAGAACCAGTCAGCGTCAGTGGTATTAAAGAAGAGAATAAACCAGACGCTTGAATAATTTCTTCTTCTTCAGGAGGGTTGAGCACAAACTCGCGAATACCAGGTCGACGCTTTGTCCACTCCTTGTGTCTTGGGTCGGGCGATGCAGCCTGTATGACGAACAGGTTATAGTCCACCATCACGTCCAGGGGTAGATGATATTGCCCCATTGATTCCATTGAATCAACAAGGCAGATTGTTCCGCGGTATGGGTCACCGAACCGGCCGATTTTTTGGTGGGTGGTATCCATGTAAAAGATATTCGGCCCGTCGAAGATAAAGAGTTCTTGGCCCGCCCAGTAAATGACGCGATTCCCCATAGCGGCTTCCCAACCGAGGATATAGCCAAGGAAGGTGGATTTGCCTACAGAAGCCATTAGACGAATATAATGGAGTAGAGCGAATCCTACCAATTCCCGGTGTGCCAGTTACGATGGCTCCATCCACGCCCGAGGGAGTTGGTATGGAACGAAGTTGATCAATTCGCTTTTTCATATAGACGTATTGCTTAAAGAAGTAAAGCCTTGAATCCGTGTATTGCAACTGCTCAGAGTGGAGCTCGAGGATGTCTCCTGCATTGAGGTTGGTGATTTTGGCTTGCTTGAGGCAGTAAGCGCTATAAATAAGGGCAGGGGGGTGCATATGGTATGTCGAAGGATGGAGTATCTTAAATCCTCTCGGTATGGTCCCAACTAAAGCATGGTCTCAGCGACAACACCACAGTAGCCATAACGCCTCCACAGTACATGGACTTACTCTCAGGAACCCTCACAATGATATAGTATTTCTTCTCAGGAGGAGGGCTGCCATTAAGATATTCCATCACTTGCACCCGAACGTCAAAGAGCTCCGGCCACTCATTCAACTCCCGGGACAATCGTTCAAGGACATCGATGAGCTTCTTTATATCACAGGATGTATCGACTTCGACTCGGTACAGCTTGAGGTCGTGGGCGGCAATGTCGTTCAACTTTGGCTTTGTCCGCTTTTTGATCTTCTCCTTCAAGTCGACCACCAACTCAGTCTCGTCGATGCTAACTCGGAAGATAGAGTGGTCGCCGGATATGAAGCCGAATAGATCGTATGGCATTCTCGGTGGATGGTGGATAGGTTTGAGTAAGCTTTAACACCTGCCACTCTTCCGAATCCTTGAACGACTGGTCCCGTTCAAGTGCTCGGAGCTGCTCTGCTTTAACTATAATCCGCTCACGCCCGGTGCATTGCTCGATAATGTTATGGTTAGAGCGCAACTAGGGGTAAGATTTATATGAAAACAATTCTACATTTCGATGGCCTAAACGAAAGGGGTTTTATAGTACTTTTGGCGGTCGATATATTAATCTGATGTGAGACAGA
>Ga0307513_10005607_pt1 | contig 16550 bp, 16 predicted proteins | sample 15_EM_MG_FD_202174 | JGI IMG/M metagenome (GOLD analysis project Ga0307513, IMG submission 202174) | Populus trichocarpa ectomycorrhiza microbial communities from riparian zone in the Pacific Northwest, United States - 15_EM | ecosystem: Host-associated > Plants > Roots > Unclassified | place... | reverse complement strand
CGTACACATGCATATGAAGATTTATATTCAAAGATGGACATCATCTCTAACCCAAAAATCTATACTACGGAGTTTCTATATATATGCATCTTATGTTTTCTATTTTCTTTAGGATTTTTTTTTCCCGTCTTCATTTATTCATGCTACATATCTTATGGCTAATGACAAACAGTGGATACTGCATGACTGGAGTGATGAAGACTGCGTGAAAATACTTAAACGATGCAAACAAGCAATTATGAGTAAGGGACAGCAGAAAGCTGGGAAGGTGATAATTATAGATATGGTGAGAGAGAACCTGAATGGAGACAAGGGGTCAATTGAAACGCAGCTGTTTTTTGATCTACAATTGATGGTGGTTGTTAGTGGCATGCAAAGAAATGAAAAGGAGTGGGCTAAGCTCTTCTTTGATGCTGGTTTCCTCAATTATAAGATACACCCTGTGCTAGGCACAAGAGCTCTCATTGAGCTTTATCCATGATAAGATCTTAGTAATGTTTTGCTTTTGGTATGCTTAAGTGTGAAAATTCATGATATTATGGTTTTGTGAAAATTCATGATATTATGGTTGTCCAAAATAATGTTTTTGTAAAATAATAAAGTTGTTGTTGTTGTGGTCATCATCATAATAAATTCTTTATCCTTAATGTTTTATTGTTCCTCACTTAATGCAACTAAGATGTTTACAATATATATTTTAAGATTCCAACAACATCATTTTATTTAGACTTAATTATCTCTTAATAAAATTGAGTCTAAACTCTAGATTAGGAGGAAAAACAAAGTTCAAAAAGTGCAAAGATAACTTTAAAAACTAAGGTGAGAAAGAATATATAAAATCAAGATAAACAATGCAGGAAACTCTTCATTCACCTTTTTTTTATAATGGATTTTGGAATTAAAACTGATAAATAATTAATAATGATGATTACTAGAATTGATTTCCACCATTATTAACTTTGATTAACCGTCATAAAATCAAAATTATACCTGAATATTTTGGCTTTAAATATTTGATGATTCTAAGTTGAAAAAACTAATACGATTTAAAGAAACTCTTCTTGAAAAAAACTGATTAGATTCATGGGCTGGATTGGGCAAAACAATGGGCTAGAAAAAAATAATTATTTATGAGCCAAAGAGTTATTTTATAATAAACCCAAATTCAAGATCAAAATATGTTAGTAAAAAATAACCCAAAATCAAGACTAAGGACCTAAAACCTAGAACAAGGAGCTCGAGCCATAGCTTAGTTGATTTGATCACGTGTTTGTGGGTTAAACTCATACTACTTTGCTAAGACTCATTTATGACTCCCCAACATCGCATTATATAATCTAAAAAAAAAGAAAATTCTTTCTTATGTTGCATAGAGGATGTTTGGTTTTATAAAAACATGTCAACTAATTATTCTTTGAGATCAATTCTCATTTACCCATAACTTATTTTAATAATGCTAATGTTCCATATTAATAAAGTTTTGTTGGAGAATAATTTTTAATAAAGTTTTGACCCTTAAAAGTGAGTGGATTCCACTTTAAATTTAACTTAGATATGCCTTTTAATCATGTTTTATTAAAAAAAAATTCAACAATCCTCTATATGAATGAAAATTGTCTGGCTGGTATAAAAGACTTGAAAATTTATAGAGAGATACTACATCAGATAGGTTTCTTTTAACTTTGAACATTTCTTAGTGAAAAACTATCAGATTTACTCGATTAAATAGGGAATATAATGTCTTAAATTATTCAACCTTTTGTGTAAATCAAGACAATAATATTCACTGTTTTTTACCGAAATATTTACTTTGGTTCTCATTATTATGTTTATTTTGGCCTTAAACAAATCCTGGATTTATGGATGTTTTTATAGAAATTTGCCTTTATCAAAGTTCTCAAAGAAATGACCACATTTTCCACTTACATTGGTGATATTTCATTAAGAGTATTCATTTATATTCTACTTGGTATACCAATATATAAAAATAAATAAGAGCACAACTCAACATCTTATTACACTAGAGCTAGCACCTATTTCATAAGAGGAATAAACATGAAATAATAATTTTTTAATGCTACAAAAAATATAATATGACTTAGTTTTTTATTTGAACCTAGATTTTGGGATTTCTAATCAACTAGTTATGGTAATCATCATTACACTCTTTTATATTTAAAGTTTTTAAACCTATTCCCTTTGATGAATTATACATAAGATCTATCAATAAATCTTTGGTCAATGGCTTTGTAATATTTTACTTTGGATTTTCATATTCAATGAAAATAATTTCATTTGAGAACAAGTATTTAATGCCTTTATATCTATGATGTATATGTCTAGATTGAGCATTATATATTGCTTTCAACTCAAGACTAGTCGCAATGGACATAAATTATCGGCATTGATTTTGGCCAACATAGAATATCCTCTAAGCAATTTCAAAGCCTCTCGACTATCTTTCCACCTTTATCAAGAGAAATAAACTCTGATTCCATCCTGTATCTTATGATACAATTTTTCTTAGAGGATTTTTATGACACAATTACTCGACTAAGTGTGAAGACATATCCGCTAATGTATTTTGAATCCTTAGTGTTAGATATCTAATATGCATCACTATGCCCTTCTAGTACTGTTAGGTAACCAACATAATATTGTCCGTAGTCTAATGTGTACCCGAAATATTTGAGTACCTTTTCTATTGCTTTCAAATGTTCCATAATCAGATTATTGGTAAATTTTCTTAAAAAAAAGTCATTAGTTGGTTGCTCCTTGTTGTGTTTGTCATAACCCAATTTTGACCCTTTGGCTTTTAATTTAATTTTTACAGGGTTTTAAAATGAAAAATTAAAAGATCAGAGATTTATTTTGATGAAAAGTGTGATTTGTCAACTTCCGTGAAAATTAAGGACTACAATGTGCTTTTGTCATTCTATCTTTATCTTTAAGATAATCCCTATCTTCAAGATAATCTTTATCTTCGAGATAATCCTTGTCTTTAAGATAATGATAATTATCCGCTTTCAAATTTGATTCTTAATCAAATTCAAACTTCAAAAAAGAGAATGAGTTTGATTGAAACTTGGTTTCTCATACGTGAAGGGACTCTAGCACTATAAATACATATCTTAGAAGGACGATAAAGAGGGATGAGAAACAGAAAAAAAAACCCCAGAAAAAGACCATTACCAGAAACTCTACAAAAAAAAAAATACAAAAAAAGACATTTACAAAAAAGAGGGGGCGCGGCCAAATCCTAGACTAGCCGCCGCTGCCCCCTCCCCCAGCTTTCCTCCTCTTCTTCCCCGGTCACCAAGAAGACAGAGCAAGCCCTCCGTGACTTTTCTTTTCATCTCTGTCTTGAAACCAAAACCGCCATCTTCACCATTTGTTCTCGTTTCATAAACAAAGAAGAAAACCAGAATCCCTCCCCTGGTTGGGTTTTAGCTCCATCACAGTCTCCTTTCTCTCATCCACCACGCGACACCAGCTCCCCTACAGTTCGGCCGGTGCTACAATACCCTCTCTTCTCCCAGACAGCAGCAGCAACGCCCTCTCCATGCACCATGAGCATGCATGAGTCGTCCAGCATGCGCTCCTCCAACAACAGCAGGTTTCCAAAGCATGAACAGTAGCTTTGTCTTCAACCGTGGAAGTCTTTCAGTTCAAACCCAGCACCTGGAGTTTTTCTCTTCTCCATTGAAGCAGTGACAGCGGGTGCTCTTTAGCCACCATTTCCTCTTTCTGCAGCAGCTCAGTCCGGCAATAGCAGCGGCTACTGTCTTTCTTCACAGCATCATACGTAACCTAGTTGCAACATTCAACCGCAGTCCATCGGCGCAGTTTCTCAGCAACAAGAGCGCAGCAGAACCAAAAAAAAAAACGGAGAGGCAGAGCACAAGCCGAAACAAACACAAGGGGGGACGAGCTGGAGGACATACAGAGAGAGAGTCAAGAGAACAGAGAAAACAGAACACAGCAAGGGGAACAGAAACAGAACAACAGAAAAAGAAAGAGCAAGGAGCATGACTGGAGCTTCGCCCAGCGCCTGTTGATTCGTGCAAAGTCTCTACAAAACCGGTCTTCCTTCACCAGCGTCTTCATGGCCAGCATCAGGTAAGTTCTTTGCTTCCCTCCTCCTGTATTATAATTCACGCTACAGTAGCTGTGAATTATAGTGCACTTGCTACTGTAGCAAGTGAATTCTAATTCACTTGTTTTGTTTCTGTAGACAACGCACGCCTGCTACTTAGCCGGGTCACTGGTATAGGCCAGTGACCAAACCAGGGAAAATAAATAATAAAAAAAGGTTTTCTCTTTTTAAAAAATTTAATTTTTACGGATTTATTCACTGGCGCCAGAATCAGGAATATTACTGTATTTTTTTGGGTTACCCAATATTTACCAACGCCAGAGTTGGAAATATTCGTAAGCGAATATTCACTGATGCCAGAGTCGAGAATATTATAGGATGAACATAAAAACAGAAAAAAAAACCTTTAGCAATTTAAGACAAAACCAGCAATGCAGCCTGTCTCAGGCAGGACGTTTAAGGGGTGATAATACCTTCCCTTTTACGTAACCAGTCCCGGACCATAGAATCTCTGTTGACCAGTTAGGGTTCCTAGTGACCATAATACTAGGTGGCGACTCCTTAAACAAGATATTTTCCCTTAAAAGAACAAGATGCCAGATATCTGTTCTTTTCTCCAATTGAGTACTTTTATTTTTAAGGCCGCCGCGATGTCGGGTGCGACAGTGTTATATGTGCCATTAGTGAAAATATCGATAGTTAAATACTAGAAAATAACCATTAGCTAGAAAAGTGATGTTCAAACTAGATATATATTGTTATCCATTTTGGTTCCCTACATAAAAAAGAGATTTTTTTTTTGAAGAAAACCAAAAAAATATATATCAATGAGAAGAAGACACAAGGGTGCCCAGAAAATAGCCAAAGATTGGTTGAGAGAGTTCAAAAATACAAAGATTAAAATTTGACAGTATATTTTTGACAGATGAAGGCTCTATTGAAAAAAAAAATTTAATTTGAGGAAGAAAAGTCTGAAATAGATTTGGTTGAAAGATTAATTGAGTTTATGAAGGGTTTGATTGCAAGAAAAATTGATTTTTAAATATATTTAGTCTTTAATTGGAAGAAATTAAAGTTTAGGATCGAATTACAATTTTTAAGAGTTAATTTGGTCAAATCAAGGGCTTAATTACAAAATATTAAAGTTTGATGGACAATTAGGGACTTGATTGGAGAAATTTAAAACCAAGGACCAAACTAGAAGGGGCTGAAATGGACCGAATCTAGGGCCAAAATTGGAAGTTTGATGATCAATTGAGGGTAAAATTGCACAAATTCAAAATCAATGATCAAAGTGAAAAAGACGGTCAACTTTAGGGCTGACATTTTAATTTGACACAGATGCATTTGAATTGATTCTTAAAATCAAAATCTCAATTGAGGGCTTGATTGAAAAAATTAAAAATTAAGGACTGATTTGGAAACAAAAACTTTTTGGCCTCATTTTCTTTTAAATGAAACGACACGTTTTGTTCAAAACGACACTTTGACAGACCCAAATTACTTGGGTCTGTTGGTGCCAAACCCAAATTCCTTGGGTATGGTATCCCCTGTCAGACCCAATTAACATGGGTTTGGTGTCCCTGCTAGACCCATGACGTTCCAGACCCAAGGCGCTGGGGTTTGGTAGTCATGCCTGACCCAAGCACCTGAGGTGTGGTTGCTTTGCCAGACCCGAGCGCCTAGGGTTTGGTAGACATGCCTAGCCCAATGCTAGGTGTTTGACAGCCATGTAATTCTCTAGTGCCTGGGGTTTGACAACCATGTTTATTTTTCTTGAGAAGACAAAATAAGGCCCCAACCCAATTGTTAAAATTTTGAGCCCTGAAGGGCAAATCAGTATCTATATTGCACTCCAAAAAACATAAATGAACCATTCTTTCAAATTCCAAATGTATTCCATAGAAAAGATAACCCCACCCCTAATTGCATGCTTAGTAAGTTTATTTGGCAATGACAATTACATCATTACACTACTCCAATCCATAATGATTTATATCTTGATGAACATTAAAAAGATAAACAACAAAACACTAATCTTATTTAGTATATCATATAATGATGTGATTAATAGTAAAAACACAATTTCTTTTGTTTTTAGTTAATAAATATAATCTCTCTAATCTCTCGTATTGAAATTCTACCTCTGCAATTTCTTATATCTACTGTCGCACGTCACCTGCGAGGCGTCGGCTGGCAATTTTTTCATTGCGTTTGATTTGGTTGGTTCGTTGGAGTCGCCACCTAGTAATTGATTGAGGGCTACTAGGAAACCGGATGTACTAGTCTTGTCAAAGATTCGCGGGTAAGGGATTGGTTGTGGTCAGGGAAGGTATTAGCACCCCTAACGCACCCTACCTGAGGTAAGCTGCTTCATGGCTTTGATGTGTTAAAGAAGTTTTAAAAAATTTTGTCTTTTCATCGGATATTAGAAATACAACTTACATATAAGTTAATAATTCTAGACCGTGAACAACTCAAAATATTAAATTCTTCTTTATTCTTTGCAATTTTATCATAAATAATAACAAAAAAAAACATTCATAAAACAAATGCAAACACAAACATACACTTTTACTATATTTTTCCTTTTTTCTTTTTTTTTCTTACATACTACAAGTTATAAAAAATAAAAAAAAACTAAGCAAAAATTACATTAAACACTTTAAAAATTACAAAACAGACCCCCAAAAATCCTTAACAGTGTTGGGAAACATTTTGGACCTGTATGAACAGTGGTAGCGTGTCTCCTCCGCGCGCCGCCGCACAAAAAACTTGGAAACCGGGTGGGTCTGGCTCAGCTTCATCTCCTCTTCCTTTCCCTGCCGGCGGTGAGGGTCTTCATCACCTGCAAAAAAATAAAACACCCAAGCCAGTTGATTTTATTTTTTCTTTCTTTTTCGGATCTGTTTCGGTCTTCTCCTTTTTAGATCTGATTCACCTTAGATCTTTCTTTTGTTTACATCTTCTTCTCTTTCGCTTTAGGTGGCCGGCAGTTGGGCTGCGCTGCAGTGTGCAGAGGGCGGCGGTGAATCTGTGGCCTGGTGTGGACGGCGCTGCCGGCTGACAGTGTGGACGGCGCTGATGGCTCTATGTGCGTGCTGCTGGATGGTCTTCACTCCTAACGGTGGTAGCGGCTTGTGATGGTTGCCGGTCGGTCGGCTGCCTCTGGAAGGCTGGTCGATGGAGACGGGGGAAACGATTCTGTGGTGTGCTGGTGCTGGGCAGGGGGAAAGGATGATCGGTTGAGAGGGGAAGTGGAGGCTTGAGCGGGCTGGAAGAAGTGGGGTTGAGGGGGAGATGGCCGGGGGGCGTGGCCGATTCTAGTTTCTTTTGGCAAAGGGGTTATGAGCGGCTACTGGGTGAGGGAGAAGAAGATAGGGCTACAATGCTGTTGTTGTTGGGGTTGTCTAGGTATGGTTGGCGGTTAGAAGGGAAATGTAATGGTTGAGAGGGAGAAAGCAGATGGGGAAAGAAGATGGAGGGGTGGGGGCGGCGGCTCCAAGAGAAAGGAGAAAGGGAGGGGGGCGTCGACCCTTTGAAAAGAGCTGCTTTTAGGGTTAGGGTTTTTTTTTGTATTTTTTTTTCTAGTGTTTCAAAATTGCTTCGCCTCCTCTTTAGTGTGTGTTGAAGGCTACTATTTATAGACAGAATGTTGCTTGGGCCTCAAAATTGGTCCCTCAACTTCTTTTTTTGTAAATTTTGATTTTTTTTCTTATTTTTTTGGATTTTTCTTATCAACATCGCCTCGAATGAGGAAAATCGGTGATTTTAAAAAAAAACACGTTAAAAATCAAACGCATTCTCAAGATCTTTGAAAATTTAAATCCTTTTGAGATGATGCTAAAAATGCTAAAATGACGAAAATATATTAAAAAAACATATTTTTTGGATTTTTGTTGTTTTTCTCTATTTTTGGATTTTTCTGAAAATTTATCAAAACATGGGTCAAAAATTGGGTAGCAACAGATGCCCCCTTTTTACAATGTTTACGAAGCAAAACTCCTCAATGTTTTGCATAGTAAGCTTTGTAAAGAAAACTTGTCTTCTTGTCTTAACTTGCTGGGTGCTCCACTCATCTAAGGACCTTACTTTTTTTTTCTTTTTCTATTTCTTTCTCTTTTCTTTCTCTCCTTTCTCTCTCTTTTTTCTCTCTTCTTTTTCTGTTAACTTGAGATCCCATCTGGCGACCTCCTTTAACCAAAACCAAAGAATGTGTGTAGCTCGGTCAATTTGAAATCCCATTTGGCGATTCCCTTCAACCAAAGCCACCTGAGATCCCATCTAGCGACCTCATTCAATTGGAACTAAAAAATATGTGTAGCTCGGTCAACCTAAAATCCCATCTGGCGATTCCTTTTAACCAAAGCCACCAGAGATCCCATCTGGCGGCCTCATTCAACTGGAACTAAAAAAATATGTGTGTAGCTCGGTCAACCTGAAATCCCATCTGGCGATTCCCTTTAACCAAAGCCACCTAAGATCTCATCTGGCGACCTCATTCAACTGGAACTAAAAAATATGTGTAGCTCGGTCAACCTGAAATCCCATCTAGCAATTCCTTTTAACCAAAGCCACTTGAGATACCATCTGGAGACCTCATTCAACTGGAACTAAAAAATGTGTGTAGCTCGGTCAACCTTAAATCCCATCTAGCGATTCCTTTTAACCAAAGCTACCTGAGACCCCATCTGGCGATCTCATTTAACCAAAACAAAAAAATGTGTAAATAGTGGTCTTATTTGTAATGGGTGACCTACCTAGGTGGAAAGAATGTGAAAAACGGTCTCATTATGATGGATGACCTACCAGATGGAAAAAATGTGAAGTGTGGTCTCATTGTAATGGGTGACCTACCCAAGTGGAAGAATGGCCTCATTGTAATAGGTGACCTACCCAGGTAAAAAAAACATGGAGAATCGGTAACATTGTAATGGGTGACCTACCCAGAAAAATGTTGGTATGGAGAATTGGTCGCATTGTAATGGGTGACCTACCCAGAAAAATATTGGTGATGGCTCAAAGGCGCATTCGAAAGGAGGTAGAGTTAGAAAATGCACTACCTGATAAGTGAGGGCTCAAAGGCGTACTTGAAATGTGGTAGGGTTAGAAAACGCACTACCTGAGAAATGATGGCTCAAAGTCGCATACAAAAGGAAGTGAGAGCTCAAAGGCGCACTCGAAATGAGGTAGGGTTAGAAAATACGCTACCCCAAAAGGTGATGATGAAACACCGATCTGACAATGTTGAAAATAATACATTATGATCAATATGCATGTATACTTACCTGAGAAATATAGGTCCCCATTTCTTCATGGTGTCTTTCTTTTCTTAAAAGTTGAGTGTTGGTAGTAAACTTCGATGGCTTTTTCGCTTTTACTTACTCGAGTCAACTCTTATGATCTTGGCCTTTAGGAAGAACTTGATATCATCATACTTCTTTGTCCTTCGCCCTTTATCTCAAAGGTTGCCAATTTTGCCCGGCATTTTTCTTAGAAAGGGAATCATGGAGCTGGTCCTACCAGGAGTTTTTTTATTGCCTCCCAGCTTGATCATATCCCCAAGTATTCAATTCGGGTTTGGGGATGAGGCTCTGCGAAGTAAGGTTTGACAAGGAATTGTTTTCATGTAGAAATTTTTGGAATTTCAAAGCTATTCCAGACACAAAAAATATTTTGACATCGATTCAAAGCAAACTCATTCTGAAGAAATTCAAGTGATTCCTATTGAGAGGTTTTCAGAAGTGATGAAAACTTTTCTGTTTTGCTTTTGGTGAACAATGTGAAGTGATGCTTGGTTGGTCAAAAAATGGTTCAAATTTCAATTTGAGGGTTACAGAGAACCGATTTTCAAAGCATTTATTTTATTTGCATAAATAATGATTTTGTTTTCCATGAGAAAGCATTGCCTACCGATCCAAATTGCTTGCCTTTGATCAGAAAGGGCTTAATGAGGCACGTAATGTAGGTTTGGGCTCTTGGTTATGAAGAAAAGGATATTTGTAGGCTCAAAAGGTGTTTAAGAGATTTCAAGACTAAGGATCACTTGTGTTTGTTTCTTAACCTTTTGTCATTTGAATGTCTTTTCCAAAATTATCTATCATGCCCCCCAGTGTTGGGCTTGGACTGTTTCTCTTTATTTTTGTGTTTGTTTTCTTCATTTGATTTTGAGCATCATTGCATTGGTTTTTTTTTTAGCTCAAAATATTTGGATCCTTTGGATTTTTCTTCATGCCCCCTAGCTTTGTTCGGGCACCTTTGATGATTGAGAATTTTTTTTTATGCCCCCTAGTGTTGCTTGGACACTTTCAATCATTGAGGTTTTTTCTATGTCTCTTACACTTGCCCCCTAGTGTGGGGTGTGATCCTAGCCAAGGTTATTTATCTCAAGAAAACATTAGGCTCAAAAGGGGATTGCAAATGATATATTTTAGCCTCGTGAATGGATTATCAAAAAATGACCTTTCCTCATCTCAAACACATGCACTTTGGATCGGTAAGCCTTGCTTTCATGCGAGTATGCAACGTGATTTCTCATTATTCATTCAAATAAAACTCAACTTTTGAGTCACTTCATGGTGTGTTTTTGGTTTTTTTTTCAAAAAATTTTCTTATTTCTATTTTTTTCAGGTTTTCTAGGTGTCTGGTTACCTTTCTAAGGAATCACTTGAATTTCCAGAACTTGTTTATTTGGACAAACACTAATATGATTTCTGTCTTATACCCAAAACTTTGAATTCCCAAAAAATCTTTGTGAACATGTACGATCATGCATAGTTTTAGAAGAAAAAGGAAACACACCAAAAGATTCTTGGCGCAATGGTTTCATGCTTAAAGGTTTTGCTTAATGTTATTTGCATGAAACAACAATAAAATGAAGGTATGTCAAGAACACAGGAAAACACATGATCATATTAACAAGAAAGACTCATTTGATAGAGAAAGTCTGTGGCATTATGAGCTTACCAACAAGACTGAAATAGGTTGAAACAAAAAATCAAGAAGCTTTGAAGGCATGATCGAACATAGGTAGTTATTTTTTGGCAGAACAAGAACAGGCTCCATTCTGCAATGGCGGTGCAATTCCCCTTCAGATTGTGTTGAGGCTCTTGACCATGTTTGCCCCCAATTTCTTTGGGCTGAGTCGTTGTTGAGGTTTGAACAAAGATGATAGGTTGGTTGGAAGGAAATTCCCTAGAGTTATTTCTCAGTATTTGCTCGAGTAAGCTAGAGGCAAGTCAAGCTTTTGTTCAGAGACTCCAACTCTTCTTGAAAATGGACGCTACGGCGAACACGCTCTTTATCTTCCATGTTTTTCGCTCAAAATTGGGTGTTGTAGACTCATAGGGGATCCACATTTCATTCCGGTGCATGCATGACAAATGTATGAACATGTAATCTATATGATGGACTTACCCTTCGATGGGTGACATATGATCGTAACTCTTGCATGATGAAACAAGAATATTGATTCTTGCCCAAACTCTACAATGAAAATTTTCTGAGTGACGGTCATTCTGTCACCCACAAGTCTTGAGTTCAAGATGCTTCAAGAAGGGTTTGCCCTGATGCAAATAAAAATAGCACATACAATCTAAGGACAGGTTTTATTCATTATGTGAACATAGGTAGGTTTTCTACCTGGTCTCAAAAGGGTCTCAGATCTGCACAGTGACGATCTTCGTAAAGACAGTATAGGGGCGTTGCAAGAAATAGTTAAGGCACGTATACCCACCATTATCAAGCAGGCACTCAAATATGAGTTGGTTTTTCACGCATCTGAACCCTGACCAATAGTCATAGGGCAGACCGCTAATTCACCACCTAACTTAGAAGCTTGTGTGTGCTTTCAAAAAATAAATACAGGTGATCCATGAGACAATTCTATAAAATGCATGGAAAAAAATATTAACAAAAAGATAAAAATGGAAAAACTTAAACACATCAAATACACAAAGTTTAGTCCAATATTGTCGGAAACAGTACCTTCCCCAGCGGAGTTGCCATTTTGTCGCACGTCACCCGCGCGGCGTCGGCTGGCGATTTTTTCATTGCGTTTGATTTGGTTGGTTCGTTGGAGTCGCCACCTAGTAATTGATTGAGGGCTACTAGGAAACCGGATGTACTGGTCTTGTCAGAGATTCGCGGGTAAGGGACTGGTTGTGGTCAGGAAAGGTATTAGCACCCCTAACGCACCCTACCTGAGGTAAGCTGCTTCGTGGCTTTGATGTGTTAAAGAAGTTTTAAAAATTGTTATCTTTTCATCGGATATTAGAAATACAACTTACATATAAGTTAATAATTCTAGACCGTGAACAAATCAAAATATTAAATTCTTCTTTATTCTTTGCAATTTTATCATAAATAATAATAATAAAAAACATTCATAAAACAAATGCAAACACACACATACACTTTTACTATATTTTTCCTTTTTTCTTTTTTCTTTTTTCTTACATACTACAAATTATACAAATTCAAAAAAAAAACTAAGCAAAAATTACATTAAACACTTTAAAAATTACAAAACAGACCCCCAAAAATCCTTAACAGTGTTGGGAAACATTCTGGACCTGCATGAACAGTGGTGGCGTGTCTCCTCCGCGCGCCGCCGCACAAAAAACTTGGAAACCGGGTGGGTCTGGCTCAGCTTCATCTCCTCTTCCCTTCCCTGCCGGCGGTGAGGGTCTTCATCACCTGCAAAAAAATAAAACACCCAAGCCAGTTGATTTTAATTTTTCTTTCTTTTTCGGATCTGTTTCGGTCTTCTCCTTTTTAGATCTGATTCACCTTAGATCTTTCTTTTGTTTACATCTTCTTCTCTTTCGCTTTAGGTGGCCAGCAGTTGGGCGGCGCTGCAGTGTGCAGAGGGTGGCGGTGAATCTGTGGCCCGGTGTGGACGGCGCTGCCGGCTGACAGTGTGGATGGCGCTGATGGCTCTGTGTGCGTGCTGCTGGATGGTCTTCACTCCTGTCGGTGGTAGCAACCTGTGATGGTTGCCGGTCGGTCGGTTGCCTCTAGAAGGCTGGTCGATGGAGACGGGGGAAACGGTTCTATGGTGTGCTGGTGCTGGGCAGGGAGAAAGGATGATCGGTTGAGAGGGGAAATGGAGGCTTGAGCGGGCTAGGAAAAGTGGGGTTGAGGGGGAGATGGTCGGGGGCGCGCGACCGATTTTGGTTTCTTTTGGCAAAGGGGTTGTGAGCTGTTGCTGGGTGAGGGAGAAGAAGATGGGGCTATAGTGCTGTTGTTGTTGTTGGGGTTGTCTAGGTATGGCTGGCGGCTGGAAAGGAAATGTAATGGTTGAGAGGGAGAAAGCAGATGGGGAAAGAAGATGGAAGGATGGGGGCGGCGGCTCCGAGACAAAGGAGAAAGGGAGGGGGGCGCTGCCCCCTTTGAAAAGAGCTGCTTTTAGGGTTATGGTTTTTTTTTTGTATTTTTTTTCTAGTGTTTCAAAATTGTTTCCCCTCCTCTTTTGTGTGTGTTGAAGGCTACTATTTATAGGCAAAATGTTGCTTGGGCCTCAAAATTGGTCCCTCAACTTCTTTTTTTGAAAATTTTGATTTTTTCTTATTTTTTTGGATTTTTCTTATCAACATCGTCTCGAATGAGGAAAATCGATGATTTTTAAAAATAACGCGTTAAAAGTCGAACTCATTCTCAAGATCTTTGAAAATTTAAATTCTTTTGAGACGATGCTAAAAATGCTAAAATGACGAAAATATATTAAAAAACATATTTTTTGGATTTTCGTTGTTTTTCTCTATTTTTGAATTTTTCTGAAAATTCATCAAAACATGGGTCAAAAATTGGATAGCAACATCTACAAAGAATTTTAATGAAAAGAATGAGGTGCCGTGGAAAATCACACAATTCATCCCTTTTTGTGTTTATTTGTCAAGCTTTGGTTGAAAATACCATTTTAGTATAAAAAATATAAAAATAAATCTTCTGGCCAAATACGGTAGGTGGGTGAAAAAAAGTTGTCGATGCTGTGATTTATTGCTATTCATGGCCAAGTTGGGATATAATGGCATTTTTACCCTAATTGTGATATATTGTTATTACGATAATAATTATATTTAAAAATATATTAAAATAAGTTTTTATATTTCAAAATTTATTTTTAACTTATATTCAAACGATATAAAAATACTATAAAAAAAATTTTAAGTAAAAAAAAATTAAATTAAAAACTTGACAAATAACATTTTAACTGCAATACCAAAACTAGTGTTATTAAACCCGGGTCGACCCGGGACCCGGTCGACCCGGTGGATGGACTGGTCCGGGTTTACTAAAAGATCGGCTGGGGCAACAGCCCGATCAAATTCGGGCAACCCGGCGGGTCTACCCATGACCTGGGCGAACTCGGGTGAGACTCGGTTTTTTTTTCTTTCCAAATGTGACATTTGAAACCCATTAGTATATAATTATATATACTCTATGTTTCCAAGAAAAAAGTCATGTTTTTTCAATGTGGGATAAAAAACCTTTTGGTTTAAATATTTCAACTTAAAAGGATAACAAATATCTTTTTAATGTGGGATTTGAAACCCTTTTGTATATATACTCTATGTTCCCATGAAAAAGTTATGTTTTTTCAATGTGGGATTTGAAACCCATTCATATATATACTCTATGTTCCCAAGAAAAAAATCATGTTTTTTCAATGTGGGATAAAAAACCTTTTGGTTTAAATACTTCAACTTAAAAGGATAACATAGTATCTTCTCAATATGAGATTTGAAGCCCTTTCGTATATATACTCTATGTTCCCATGAAAGAAGTTATGTTTTTTCAATGTGGGATTTGAAACCTATTAGTTTATATACTCTATGTTCTCAAGAAAAAAGTTATGTTTGTTCGATGTGGGATAAAAAACTTTTTTGGTTTAAATACTTCAACTTAAAAGCTTAACGTAATATCTTTTTAATGTGAGATAAAAAAAACTTTTTAAAATATTCTTTTAAACTTCATTGTTTATAATATGTATAACCTATATTTACATGGATTTTTTCGTATGAAATATTAAAACTTTAATTTAAAAAAAAAATTTCCAGGTTGATCCGGGTTGACCCGAGTTGACCCATAAAACCCGGGACCCGGCCCCTTGGCCGGGTCAACCCTCGAGCCGGGTTTAATAACTATGACCAAAACACTTTAAAACATCCACTATCAATTTGATAAATGATAAATCTTGTACTTGAATTATGATGTTTTTAACAAATACTAACTGTTTTTAAATATAGTATTTTTAACTGAAATTCTTTATAGATGCCAATGAAAATTTAATTCACTTTTGCAAATAGTTTAAAAATTCTTTGAAGTAAAAATGTAGGTTTTTTTCTTAAGAATACAAATTCAATAAATTATATATATATATATATATGCTGAAATTATCTCAATTATTTTCGAAGCTCTAAGAAGATCATATGAATTTAAATATGTAATTTTAGTGCGGTTCTGAAAATATTTGCACATGTTATTCCCAAATAAAGATGACAAACCTCCATAATTCTCAAATTTTTAACCACCAAACCATGTACCACGAATGATTGAACACAACAGGATAGCGATTTGTAACTTATAATTCAATAAAATGTATGCTAGTGTTTGCCCTTTCAAAATATAGGCTTGACACTCTTAGTCTTGGAAGGCTAGCCCTGCATGCCTAGTATTTGTTTTTTTTTTTAAATGTGAACAACGTATTGTTTGTCTAGAAAAATAACATATCATCCATTGTAACACTTTCCAGCTACCTCTAGCTAGTAATCAAAAGGATCCCTGAAATCTAAATTTAACATATTTTTACAAAAAAAAAATCTTAAAAATCTCTATAATTCAATTTTCAAAACACACACCCTTTAATCAAACTAAGGACCCAAAATCAAACAAACTTTTTGAATTTTCACTACCAGAAATTCGCTAAATACCAACGGATTTACCGACGGAATATTTCTGTCGGTATTTTGAGGTCGAAATTACACGGAAACTTTCCGTCTGTAATTCAGTCTGTAAGTACCGACGGAAACTTTGCCGTCCGTAATTCAGTCGGTAAACGGAAATTTTCCGTCGGTAGTTACCGACTGAATTACGGACGGAAAAGTTTCCGAATATAAAAAAAGGCGGGTCGCTGATGTGGATGTTTTGGCGGGTTATTTGTTTCCGACGGAATCACCGACGGATTCAAAACGACAGCCCGTACAGTGCCCGTATAGTGATGTGACCGGTTCGCCGTTTAAATTGCCGACGGACTCACCGAGGGATTTGAAATGGCAAATCCGTATGGTGACGTGTCTATGTTTCCGTCAGAATCACCGACGTAATAACCGATGGAGTTTCCGTCGGTGAAACTGTCGGAAAAAGTTAATATATGACAGCTCTGCGGACCCTCTCCTCCCCTATTTCTCCTTCTTCTTCTTCATCCAAACTCTCCCCATCTGCAAATAACCAA
>Ga0307513_10005606_pt1 | contig 16557 bp, 14 predicted proteins | sample 15_EM_MG_FD_202174 | JGI IMG/M metagenome (GOLD analysis project Ga0307513, IMG submission 202174) | Populus trichocarpa ectomycorrhiza microbial communities from riparian zone in the Pacific Northwest, United States - 15_EM | ecosystem: Host-associated > Plants > Roots > Unclassified | place... | reverse complement strand
TCAGCCGCCCCTGGCGCAGGACATCGCGGTTGCGGACCGGTTCCAGGCCGGGCGGGGCCACCTTGAGGACCACCCGCTCGTGTCCGGCGGGGACGCCCGACAGTACGGCGACGTAGGTGAGGCTCGATGTGCCGCCGGTGAGCGGTTCGACCGACTCCACCCTGCCCTCGGGGGCCCAGCCGCGCAGCGCGATGGCGGTGCGCTGCGTCAACTCCGCTGTCGGATCAGTGCTGTTGGCGACGGTGCTCATGGGCCGGTCTCTCATCCTTGTCGGCCGACGGGCCTGACAGCCGTTCGTCGGTCTGCGGTCAGCGCCTCGACGATGTCGCGGCGCACGAGCTTGCCGGTCGGGGTGCGCGGCAGTTCGGGCCAGCGGGTGATGCGTTCCGGTGTCTTCGAGCCGCGCAGGGTGCCGCGTACCTGTGCGCGCAGGTCGCCGGCGTCGATCTCCGCGCCGTCGCGGACCACGACGACGGCCTCGATCCGCTGGCCCCATTCCTCGTCCGGTACGCCGACGACGACCGCGTCCAGCACGTCCGGGTGGAGCAGCAGGACGTCCTCGATCTCGGCGGGCGCGATGTTCTCGGCGCCCCGGATGATCGTGTCGTCGGCCCTGCCCTCGATGTGGAGGTAGCCGTCGGCGTCGACCCGGCCCTGGTCTCGCGTGTGGAAGAACCCGCGCTCGTCGACCGCCGAGCCCTGTCCCGCGTACTCGCCCGAGACCTGCTCGCCGCGTACCCAGATCTGGCCCGTCTCGCCGGGAGCGGCGACCGCGCCGTACGCGTCGCGGACCTCCAGTTCGACGCCCGGCACCGGCAGCCCGGCCGACCCGAGCCGGGCCCGTACGGCGGGATCCTCGCTGGCGACGGCCGTGCGGTGCTCCTGCGGGCCCAGGATCGTGATGGTGGACGAGGTCTCCGTCAGGCCGTAGGCGTTCACGAAGTCGATGTGCGGCCAGGTGCGCAGCGCGGTCTCGATCACCCGTACGGGCATCCTGGCGCCGCCGTAGGCGAGTGCGCGCAGCGAGGGCACCGAGCGGTCCAGGCCGTCCGTGTCCATGATGCGGGCGAGCATCGTCGGCACCACCATCGCGTTGGTGACGCCCTGTTGGCGTACGAGGTCCAGCCAGGACTCCGGTGTGAACTGGTCGAGGCTCAGGGCGCGGCGTCCCGCGTACAGGTTGGTGAGGATGTTGGACACGGCGGCGATGTGGTACGGCGGGACGCTCACCAGGGCCGCCTCGTCCGGGTCGGCGCCGGCGAACTCCACCGTGCCGAGCACGTACGACACGAGGTTGTGGTGCCGTAGGACCACGCCCTTCGGCGTCGAGGTCGTGCCGCTCGTGTAGATGAGGACCGCCGGGGAGTCGGAGGGCTCCTGCGTCGGCTCGTCGTCGCCCGGGGAGGGGGCTGTGGCCTTGGCCGCCTGCTGGAGCCACTCCTCCGGGCTTCGTACCGCCAGGCCTGCCCTGCACAGTGCCTCGCCGTGTTCCGGGTCGGCGATGCCCAGGGCGCGGGGGTGGTTCGCGAGCAGCGCGTCCAACTGGGCTTCACCCAGGCGGTAGTTGACCGGGATCAGCGGGACTCCGGCATGGGCGGCGGCGAACAGCGCGACCGGGAGGGCCGGGCCGTTCACCGCCAGGTACACGATCGCGTCGGCGTCGGCCTCGCGCACCAAGTGCGCCCCGCCGACGGCCAGTTCGCGCAGGCGCGGGGCGGTCAGTCCGTCGTCCGTGCGCCCGATCACGATCCGGTCGCCGAAGCCCTCGGCGGCCATGTCCAGCAGCATCGATATGTTCACCGGGCAGTCCCCGCCTCTCAGTCCGAGGCCGGGAGCGGCTTGGCGCTCTTCAGCGGCAGCGGTACGCCGTTCAGTGCCAGCGTGCCCTGTCCCGGCTTGGTGCAGAGCAGTTCCAGGCCGAGGTCCTCGTCGGCGTACCGCTTGCCGAGCAGGGAGCCGCCCATCTGGTCGGGGTCGGCGGTGCCGGTGGCGGCGGGTCCCGGTCCGTTCGCCTCCGTCATGGCCGCCCCGCCGCAGGTGATGTCCAACTCGCTGTCCGGGCAGCGGACGACGACCACCGCCGTCGTGTCGACCGTACTGGCGAGCATCTGCCCCACACGTGGCCTCATCGCAGGTTCCTCCGCGGATCTTGTTCCGTTCCGGCGCCCTAAGACCAGAAAAAAGTATACTACTTACCTCGATCACGTCGAGACGACGAACCAAGGCAACGTGACGGCAAGGCAACGTGACGAACGGAGTGCCGGATGGAACTCAAGACCGTCCTGTTCGAGGTGGCCGACCATGTCGCCACGATCACCCTGAACCGGCCCGAGGCCATGAACGGCTTCAACCAGGAGATGCTGGAGGAGTTCGCCGCCATCTGGCAGACCGTGAAAGCCGACGACGACGTGCACGTCGTCGTGTTGCGGGGCGCGGGCGAGCGGGCGTTCTGCACGGGCATGGACGTCAAGGAGGGCATCGACCGCCACCCCAACGTCTGGTCGCAGACCGACCCCGGCGAGTACCTCTCGCCGAAGCTGAACCAGGTGTGGAAACCCCTGGTCTGCGCCGTGCACGGGATGGCCGCCGGCGGCGCCTTCTACTGGCTGAACGAGGCCGACATCGTGATGTGCTCGGAGGACGCCACGTTCTTCGACCCGCATGTCAGCTACGGGCTCACGGCGGCCCTGGAGCCGATCGGCCTCGCCCGGCGCATCCCCCTCGGCGAGGCGCTGCGGATCGCGCTGCTCGGCCTGGACGAGCGAGTGTCGGCGGCGCGCGCCCTGCAGATCGGCCTGGTCAGCGAGGTGCTCCCGCGCGAGGAGCTGTGGGACCGGGCCGACGACGTCGCCCGCATCATCGCCGCCAAACCGCCCGCCGCGATCCAGGGCACCGTCCGGGCGATCTGGGAGTCGCTGGACTCGACGCGCACCCAGGCGCTGCGCACCGGACTGTCGTACACCCAGCTCGGCAACCCGATCGGGAAGGCAGAGGTCGACCGGTCCGCCGTACCCCGGAGGCAGTGGACACTGCGCTGACACTCCCCTAGCCTGCATAAAAAGAGTGCACTTTATAAGCTCTACCTGGTCCATCAACTCTGCAAGGCTCATCAGCTCTACAAGGGGAGGCTCCCTATGCTGTTCGGCATGCCCTGGCCCGGCCGGGACGTCGCGCGGGAGGCCGAGCAGGCCGGTGTCGGTGCCTTCTGCGCCGGGGAGTTCGCCGACCACGACGCCTACCTCACCGTGGCCGACATCGTGGCGAACACCGAGCACGCCCTGGCGGGCCCCGCCATCGCCTACGCGTTCGCCCGCACCCCGTACGCGCATGCCACCGCCCTGCGCCAGCTGCACGCCCGGGCGCCGGGGCGGCTGTTCCTCGGGCTGGGCAGCGCCGCCTTCCGGATCAACCGGGACTGGCTGGGCGTACCCGGTGAGCGCCCGGTGGCCCGGATCGCCGAGACCGTCGGCGCGGTGCGGGCCTGGCTGCATGCGGAGAACGGCGAGAAGGTCCGCTACTCCGGTGAGTTCTACTCGCTCGACGCCGATGTCCGCGCCCCGGTGCTCGGCCGGCTGGACATCCCCGTCCTGCTCGCCGCGTTCAACACCGGGATGGCCGCCGCCGCGGGCCGGGTCGCCGACGGTGTCATCGGGCACGGGCTGTTCACCTCCTCCTGGTGGAACGACGTCGTACGGCCCTCGGTGGAGCGCGGCGCGGGCGACGGCGACCCGCAGGCGCGGTTCCTCGAACACGGCTGGGTCATCACGGCCGTCGACGACTCCGCGCCCGAGCGTGCCGTCGCCGACGCCCGCCGGATGATCGCCTTCTACCTCACGGTGAAGACGTACGACCCCTATGTGGCCCACCACGGCTGGGAGGAGCCGGTCGCCCGGTTGCGTGCCGCGTTCCGGGCGGGCGACACCGACGCCATGGCCCGCGCGGTCACCGACGAGATGGTCACCGAGATCGCCGTGTGCGGGACGACCGCCGAGGCGAAGGACGCCCTCGTCCGCCGCGCCGGCTCGCTCCCCCGCGACGTCGGCTACTTCGCGCCCCCGAGTTTCCTGGTGAGCCCGAGGCGGCGGGCCGCGTACGCCCGGGCCGCCCTCGCACTGATCGGCGCGGTTCCGGACGTACGGGACCGAGGATGACGCACCCGGTACGGATGCGACCGGCCCCGGAGCGTGGATGCTCCGGGGCCGGTCGTCCGGGGATCAGCCGCTTGCCGGAGCCGGGTCAGGCGTCCTGGGGCAGCGGTGCGAGCTTCTTGCTCTTGTCGAAGTGCACGATGTCGGCCAGCGTGCCGCCGAGGATGGCCACGCGGTCCGCGTCGGGAACGCCCACGAAGTTCTCCGCGATGCATTCGGCGCTGTCGCGGAAGGTGCCCTCCGCGTGGGGGTAGTCGTTGCCCCACATGATCGTCGACAGCCCGGTGATGTTACGGCACTTGACGGCCGTGGGGTCGTCGGCGAACTGCACGTGGATCTGACGGCGGACGTACTCGCTGGGCTTGAGGGGCCAGGGCCACCTCTGGTTGACGGCGAACATCCGCCCCATGGTCGGCTGGTCCTTCGGCGAGCGGCTGTCGTCCCAGAACCCGAGCCACCAGTCGGGGTCCTGGCCGGTGCCGGTCTTCCAGAGCTTGTCCATGAAGCCCATGTAGGACACCAGCCAGCCCGCGCTGTACTCGATCAGGTTGAAGTGCAGGTTCGGGAAGCGCTCGCAGACGCCGCCGGCCACCAGGTCGGCGATGATGCCCTGCGGACCGGCCGCCCCACTGCCACCCGCGCTCATGGTCCTGCTCGCGACCATGGCGTCCGTCAGCTGCCCCTTGCCCATGTTCATGGACGACACCATGCCCCTGACGGTGGTCGCCGTCGCGGAGCTGCTCTCCTTGACCTTGACCCCGCCGGTCGCGACGTGGAAGAACACCGGCGTCCCGTGCGCCTCGGCCGCCGCCCACACCGGGTCGTACTCCTTCGACCAGTACGGCAGGTCGGGCGGGACGTCGGGCAGCAGGATCGCACCGATCCCCAGCCGCGCGACCCGCTCGATCTCGGCGACCGCGTCGGGGATGTGGGTCAGCGGGATCGCCGCCGTCGGGCGCAGCCGGTCCTTGTAGGGGAGGTACCGCTCGACGACGTAGTCGTTCCACACCCGGGCGTGGGCCATGGACAGCTCGTGGTCGTCCGTGAACAGGACGAACAGCGAGAGGTTCGGGAACATCACCGAGGCGTCGACGCCGTCGATGTTCATGTCCCGGATGATGTGCTCGGGATCGCCGTCCGGGGTCTCCCCGCCGGTCTGGCGGTACTTGGAGATCGTCCAGCCGTCGAAGCCGATGGTGTGCAGTTTCTTGAACTCCGTGTGCCCGCCCGGCACGATCGGCTCGTCGAGCGTGAACTCCTCTTCCCAGAGGGCTCGTTCACGCAGGTTTTTGGGGAGCCGGGTCTTGAAGAGATCGACCGGCTCGATGATGTGCGAATCGCCGGAGACGACAAATTCCTTGAACACAGGCGGTACCTCTTTCGAACATCGTCGTTCGCGCAGAATCCACCCCGCGGATGAAGCCGAAGTTACCTGTACCGATCGGTCTAGTCAACGATTCAGCGTCCGGATTGACCGCCCGAGCCGCGTCAAGAATCCTGACAGACGCCTGACCCAGGGACGATCAACGCACCCCCTTCCCTGCCGCCCCTAATTAAGTACACTCAACTTCATGAAGACGGCTTACTCGTTCTCTTCGCAGCTCTACATCGCCGGGCGCCGTACGGACGGCGATGCGGACGCGTCCCTGGTCGTGCGCAATCCGGCGACGGAGGAACCGATCGCCGAGGTTCCCCAGTCCTCGCCCACGGATGTGCGGCGCGCCGTCGAGGCGGCACGCCGGGCCTTCGACGAGGGTCCGTGGCCCCGGCTGAAGCCCGCCGAACGGGCCGCGGTGCTGCTGCGCATGGCCGAGGAGATGGAACGCCGGCTCCCGGACCTCGTCGCCGTCAACATCGCCGAGGCGGGATCGGTCCGCGCGCTCGCGGAGAGTCTGCAGACCCGGGTCCCGGTGGCGCATCTGCGCGACATGGCGGAGCGGGTGATGCCGGCCTTCGCCTGGGAGCGCCCGATGGAGCCGACCGTCGCGCCGGGCATCGGCATCTCCCAAGGAGTGCTGCGCCGCGAGCCGTTCGGCGTGTGCGCCCTGATCTCCGCCTACAACTTCCCCTTCTTCCTCAGCATGATGAAGGTGATCCCGGCCCTCGCGGCGGGCTGCACCGCCGTACTCAAGCCCGCGCCCGCGACTCCCCTGGAGTCCCTGCTGATCGGCGACTTCGCCGACGCCGCCGGACTGCCGCCGGGCGTGCTGAACATCGTGACCGGCGACATCGAGGCCGGCCGCGAGCTGACCACCCACCCCATGGTGGACCTGGTCAGCTTCACCGGCTCCGACACGGTCGGGCGCACGGTCTACGCCCAGGCAGCGGCCTCCCTCAAGAAGGTCGTCCTCGAACTCGGCGGCAAGTCGGCGAGCATCGTCCGCGCCGACGGCGACCTCGACGGCGCCGTACGGTCCGCGCTGATCGGCATCACCACCCACGCCGGCCAGGGCTGTTCGCTGCTGACCCGCACCCTCGTGCACGAGTCCGTCCACGACGAACTGGTCGCCCGGCTGAGCGAGGGCCTCGCCGCGATCAGGGTCGGCGACCCGGCCGACCCGGCCACCACCATGGGCCCGCTGATCAGCGAGGCCCAGCGCGACAAGGTCGAGAAGCTGATCCGGATCGGTGAGGAGGAGGGGGCGCGGCTCGTCCTCGGCGGCAGACGCCCGGCGGGCCTCGACCGTGGCTGGTACGTGGAACCCACCCTGTTCACCGGCGTCGACAACGCGATGACCATCGCGCGTACGGAGTTCTTCGGGCCGGTCGGTGTCGTCATCCCGTTCGCCGACGACGAGGAGGCGGTACGGATCGCGAACGACAGTCCGTACGGGCTCGCTGCGGCTGTGTGGAGCGCGGATCCCGTGGCCGCGCTCGGGATTGCGTCCCGTGTCCGGGCCGGTGGGGTGGCGATCAATGGTGGCAGTGCGGGAGTTAATCCGCGGGCGGCTTTTGGTGGGTACAAGCAGAGTGGGCTCGGGCGGGAGTGGGGGGAGTTCGGGTTGGAGGAGTATCTGCAGACGAAGACGGTCAGTTGGGCGGCTCGGTAGGGGTTCGGGGGGTCGTGATTCGTCTGCGGGTCAGTGGGGGCTGGTCGCGCAGTTCCCCGCGCCCCTTTGGGGCGCTCCACTCGGGGCGTTCTACTTGACCGTTACTTTCAGGCCGGGGATCTGTTCGCCGCAGGCAGGTGATCCCTGCGGGTCGGGGACGAACTTCTCGTCCTTCAGGATGGACACGAAGGTGCAGTCGCCGGGGCCCCCGACCGAATAGGTTCCCTTGTTCGCGAAGTCGGTGGGCTTCGGGAAGAGGCCACCGGCGGTCCAGGTCTTGTCGGCGCGCAGGGCGGCCATCAGTTTCTCCTGGCTCGCGGTGCAACCGGCCTTCTCCAGGCCGTAGATGAGCAGGTCCGCGCTGATCCAGCCGACGGCCTGGGAGAACGACGGGATGCCGGACGCCGACTTGGCGTACTTCTTGAGCGCCGCGGACCAGGTGCGGGTCGCCTCGGTGTCCATCTCGACCGGTGAGTACGAGGTCATGAAGCCGACCCCTTGTGCAACCTTCAGCGTGGGCGGCGACTTGAGCAGGTCGGCGCCGTAACCGGTGGCCAGCAGGATCGACTTCATCTCGACGCCGGCCCGGCGCAGCCCGGTGGCGAGCGCGAACCCGGTCTCGGGGATCACCGGGGCGTACAGCACGTCAGCTCCGGACTTCTTGATGCCGAGGACGATCGCGCCGACGTCGCTGCTCCCGAACGGGACGCGCTCGTTGACGTAGCCACGGGCCAGTCCGGCGTGTTCGGCCGACAGCGCGGCTCCCTCGGCGGCCTTGGCGGCGCTCGGTGTGTTGGAGGAGACGACGGCGACCTTGGTCCCGCCGAGCTTCTTCCAGTACGCGCCGAGCGTGGTCGCGGTCCGGTCGTAGTCGGTGCCGGACATCGCCGGGAAGAGGTTGTCGTACTTCGGGTTGAACCACTGCTCGCCGCCGTCGAACGCGCCCCCGAGGAACGGGGTGCCGCCACCGCCCGTACCGGCGTACTGTCCGGCGCCGTAGAAGTACGTGCTCACGGGCAGTACGGCGTACACGTGCTCCTGCTGCACCAGGCGCTGGGCCGCGGTCAGCGCGCCCTGCGGGGTGGACTGGTCGTCGGCCATGACCACGTCGAAGCCGCGCGCCGCGCACTTGCCGCCCGCCGCCTTGTAGGCCGCGAACCGGGCCTCGACACCGCTCTCCGTACCGGCGTAGTGCGCACCGGCCGCTCCGCTCAGCGCGGTCAGGACGCCGACCTTGACCGGTCCGCTCGTGTTGTCCACCCCGCTGGAACCGCCGCTGCCGCATCCGGCGAGCAGGAGTACCGCGGCGCTGGTCCAGGTGGCGATGGCACTGACTCTTCCCATGTGCACTCCTGACGTCCTCGGCCCGTCGCACGACGGTTCCGACAGGTGGTCCGCGAGGCACAGTGCAGCATATTAAGTATCCTTTGTCACCGGTTGAAGCGGCGATATCGCCCCTCAGGGTTGACGGGGACACCATATGAGCGCACTTTAATCCGTATCCGCTCCCCCTCCCGTCTCCCATCCGTCTCTCTCCCGGGCATCACTCTCCAGGAGGCCGTCGTTGCTCTCCTACGTCGTCGCGGGCCTCGCTCTCGGGGCCATCTACGCCATCGCCGCCGCCTCGCTCGTCGTCACCCATGTGTCGTCGGGCGTCTTCAACTTCGCGTTCGGCGCCATGGCGTTCGCCGTCGCCCGCTTCTACTACTTCCTGTACATCGAGCAGGGCTGGCCGCTGCCGCTGGCGGCCGTCGTCGCGATCGGCCTGTTCGGCCCGGCGCTGGGCGTGCTGCTGTACGCGGTGCTCTTCCGCCATCTGCGGCTGCGCTCACCACTCGTGAAGATCGCCGCCACGATCGGTCTGTCGGTCGCGCTGCCGCCCCTGGTCAACCTGGCCCTCGGGCAGCTGGTGAACGTCACGGCTCCGGGCCTCGCGCCCCAACCGGTCGCGGTGTTCCGGCCGTTCGGCACGGTCGTCGACATGAACCAGCTGATCACGTACGTCGGACTGGCCCTGGTCCTGGTCGTCGGCACCGCGCTCCTGCGGTTCACCGACACCGGGCTGAAGGTCCGCGCGCTGGTCGACTCCCCCGCCCTCACCGCGATGTCGGGGGTCAGCCCCGCGCGCGTGTCCCTCGGGGTGTGGGCGTTCAGCGCGCTGCTGGCGGGGCTCGCCGGAGTGCTGGTGGCGCCGACCGCCGGACTGTCCGTCGAGGGCATGACCTTCCTCATGGCGGCGGCGTTCGCGGCAGTGGTCGCGGCCCGGCTGCGCAGCCTGCCGACGGCCGTCGGGGTCGCCCTCGCGATGGGTGTCGTCACCAGCGTGATCCAGCGCTACCTCGATCCGGAGAGCGCGCTGTCGGCGCAGATCGTGCCCAGTGTGCCGTTCCTGTTCATGCTCGCCTTCCTGCTGGCCCACGCCCTGCGCGGCCGGGCGGGCGACGCGCCCACAGGCGGGGTTCTGGACCGCGCGATCCGTACGGAGAACACGGTCGCGCCCACCGCCACCACCGGGTCGGGATTCGTCGCTCCCCTGGTGACGATCGCCGTAGTGGCGTGTCTACCGCTGATCCTCGACGACTTCTGGACCGGTCTCGTGGCGACGGGCATCGCCCTGGCGACGGCGTTGCTGTCCTGCACGCTCGTCACCGGTGAGGGCGGCATGATCTGGCTGTGCCAGATCACCTTCGCGGGACTGGGCGCCCTGTTCGCCGCCGACCTCGCCGCGAACTCCGGATGGCCTCCGCTGGCGGCGGTCCTGGTGAGCGCGCTGTGTGTCGTACCGATCGGTGTGGTCCTCGGGTTGCTGACGATCCGGCTGGGCAATCTGTACGTCGCCCTGGTGACCCTGACCTTCGGTCTACTGGCCCAGAACCTGGTCTTCATGCGGGACCGCTTCTACAACTCGGGCCAGGGAATCTACATGCCCCGCCCCGAATGGGCCCTGGACAACAGGAGTTTCGCTCTCCTCACGCTGGCGGTCTTCTGCGCACTTGGCGTCTTCGTCGTCAACCTGCGGCGCTCGACAGCCGGGCTGGCGGTGACGGCGGTCCGGTGGAGCGAGACCGGTTCCCGCACGCTGGGCCTGGGCGTGGTGCCGGTCAAGGTGCTCGTGTCCGCCGTCGCCACGTTCGTCGCCGCGGTCGGCGGCGGTTTCCTCGCGCTGGCCTACCAGTCCGCGCTGCCCGACTCGTTCAGCCCGTTCACGGGCCTGGTCTGGCTGGCCGTCCTGGTGACCGTGGGCGCCCGGCCGGTCGTCGGGGCGCTCGTCGCCGGTCTGGCGTTCGCCGTACTGCCCAGCGTCTTCCAGACGTATCTGCCGACGCGGTGGGCGGAGATCCCGGTCATCATGTTCGGCTTCGGCGCAGTCATGCTGGCCCGCGATCCCGAGGGTGTCCTCGCCATGCACGGCCGGCAGGTGCGCGCGGTGAGCGGATGGTGGCGGGGCCGACGCGCGCCCGCCCCCGAGAAGTCCTCGACTGCGACTCCCCAGGGAGAACTCGTATGACCGCCCTCGCCGGTACGACTCCACCGCGCATCGAGGCCCGGGGCGTGACCGTCCGCTTCGGCGGGCTCGTCGCCCTCGACTCGGTGGATCTGGCGGTGCCGCAGGGTGCGGTGGTGGGGCTGGTCGGGCCGAACGGCGCGGGCAAGAGCACGCTGTTCGCCGTACTGTCGGGGCTGTTGCGGCCCGGCTCGGGCGCGGTGCTGATGGACGGCCGGGATGTCACCTCGGTCAGTGCGCAGGCGCGGGCGAGGCGTGGGCTGGCCCGTACGTTCCAGCATCCGGAGCTGTTCCCGGGGCTGACGGTGCGTGAGCACGTGGTGCTGGCGTACCGGCTGCGGCATGCTCGGCGGCGGATCTGGACCGACCTCGTCACCGCGGGCGGCTTCCGACGGGCGGGCGCCGAGGAGGACCGGCGGGTCGACGGGATTCTCGCGGCCCTGCGACTGACCCCGCACATCCATCTCCCGGTGTCGGGACTCCCGTTGGGGACAAGCCGCCTGCTGGAGATCGCGCGAGCACTGGCGGTGGATCCCCACGTCCTGCTCCTGGACGAGCCGTCGTCCGGGCTGGACTCGCGGGAGACCGACGAGTTGGCATCGACACTCTCCAATCTCGTCGCCGACCACGGGGTGTCCCTCCTCCTGGTCGAGCACGACGTCGAACTCGTCCTGGGGATGAGCGACGTCGTCCATGTCCTCGACTTCGGCGTCAAGATCAGCGAGGGCACACCGACCGAGGTACGGGCGGACCCGGCGGTACGCGCGGCATACCTGGGCACGGAGCACAACGAAGCCGAAGCCGAAGCCGAAAAGGACAGGGACAAGAACGAGGACGAGGAAAGGGCTTCCGCATGACCGTCACCGTCACGCCGTCTCCCCTGCTCACCGTCCAGGACCTGACCGTCCGGTACGGCACCGCCCAGGCGCTGCGCGACGTGTCCTTCACCGTGCCGCCGAACAGCGCGCTGGCGGTACTCGGCGCGAACGGCGCCGGCAAGAGCACGTTGGCGCGGGCCCTCTCGGGCCTGGTCCCGCCGGTCAGCGGCTCCGTGGTCCTCGACGGCCGCGACCTCACGGGCAGTCCCCCGGACACGATCCGCCGGGCCGGTCTCGTCCATCTCCCCGAGGGCCGGGGCGTGTTCCCCTCGCTGACGGTCATGGAGAACCTACGACTGGCCACCGCGGGCGACCGACGCGGCAGGCCGGCGGCCATCGACAGGGCCTACGAGATCTTCCCCGCACTACGGGACCGCCATCGCCAGGCAGCGGGCACCCTCTCCGGCGGCGAGCAACAGATGCTGTCCCTGGCCCGCGCCCTGATGATCGACCCCCGACTCGTGATCGCCGACGAACTCTCCCTGGGCCTCGCCCCGAAGATGGTCGACGTGGTCTTCGAGAGCCTCCACCGGGCCCGCTCGGCAGGCGTGGCCGTCATCATGATCGAACAGTTCGCCACCCGAGCCCTGACCTTCGCAGACACCTGCCTCCTCCTCCAACGAGGCCAAACAGCCTGGTCAGGCCCAACAACGGAGGCCGCCCCAGAACTACTACGCCGCTACTTGGGAGAGGCAACGGCAGCCTGACCTGCCTAAAGAAAAGGAGGCGGCGAAGCCGCTCTCCTTTTCTTTAGGGGCGCGGGGAACTGCGCGACCAGCCACAACGAACCCGCACCCGCCCACGAACAACAACCCCCCACCCCCTCACGCGCCATCCACCCGCAACCCAAACCGCCGAACCACCTCACCCACATCCCGCCGCCGCCCCAACTTCGCCTGCGCCTCCAACGCCAGCGCATGCGCAAGACTCGCCCCCTCCCCCGCCGAAAGCAGCGCAAGCGTCTCCCCCACAGCACCGACATCCGCCGCACACACCTGCGCAGCGATCTCATGCGCCCGCACGATCAACTGATCGTGCGCCACGACCTCGGTCACCAACCCCGCCCCGAACGCCCGCTCCGCATCGATCGGTTCACCCGTCAGCATCATCCGCCGAGCGAGCCGCACCCCGACCGCCCGCGGCAACAACGCACTCATCCCCCACCCCGCCGTCAGCCCGATCGCCGCATGCGTGTCAGCAAACACGGCCCGATCAGACGCGATGAGAAACGAACAGGACAGCGCCAACTCCAACGCCCCCGTATAACAAGCACCGTTGATCACACCAAGCACCGGAGTACGAGCGGCGCGCACCACCTCCGCAGGATCCGTACGCGCGCCACGAGGCGACCCCGACCCGTTCCCCAGCGCCTCCTTCAGGTCGATACCCGCCGAGAACGCGGGATCGGCCCCCGTCACCACAACCAACCGAGTCCCCACATCGGCGTCAGCCGCCCGCACCGCCTCGATCAGTCCCCGTCGCATCGCGATCGTCATCGCGTTGCGCGCCTGCGGACGGGCCAGCGTCAGCCACAGCACACCGTCCACCCAATGGCATCTCAGCCCCTCGGCCCCGACCGCGATCACGGCCGTCAGACCGTCAGGACCATGGCCGACCCCATGCCACCGCCCGCACACATGGCCGCGACCGCGGTCCCCCCGCCCCGACGACGCAACTCGTGCGCCAGCGTCACCACCATGCGAGTCCCGGTGGTCGCGATCGGATGCCCCAGGCTGCACCCGCTCCCGAACGGGTTCACCCGCTCCGGGTCGAGGCCCAGTTCACGGGTGGTGGCGACGGCCACCGCGGCGAAGGCCTCGTTGACCTCGAAGAGGTCGACGTCGTCGATGCCGAGCCCGGCGCGGTCGAGTGCCTTGCGGATCGCGGCGATCGGCGCCAGCCCCGTCTCGACCGGGTCGACGCCGACGCTCGCCCAGGACCGTATCGTCGCCAGCGGGGTGAGTCCGTGCGCGGCGGCGATGTCCGACCCGGCGACCACGACCGCCGCCGCGCCGTCGTTGACCCCGCTGGAGTTGCCCGCGGTGATGGAGAAGCCCTCGATCTCGGGGTGCAGCACCTTCAGCGCCGCCAGCTTCTCCCCGGTGGTGTCGCGCCGGGGATGCTCGTCGGTGTCGAAGACCGTGGTCACGCCGTCCCGGCCGGTGACCTTCACCGGCACGATCTCGTCGGTGAACCGGCCCTCGTCGATGGCCCGTACGGCCCGTTCGTGCGAGCGCAGCGCCCACGCGTCCATCTCCTCGCGGGTGAGGCCGGCCAGCCGGGCGGTGTTCCAGCCGACGAGGACGCCCATGTCGTTGTTGGGGGCCTCGGGCGTCGGCACATGGGTCGGCGCCATCCAGGGGTCCTGCCAGTCGTCCGTGCCCGGGGTCCGCCACCGGGCCACCGGTGCCGTGGACGAGGAGTGGGTGCCGCCCGCGACGACCACGCGGTCCATGCCGGCCCGCACACTCCCGGCGGCGGTCGCCACGCTGGCCAGCCCGGAGGCGCAGTGCCGGTTGTGCGCCAGACCCGGTACGTGGGTCAGCCCGGCCTGGAGTGCCGCGTACCGGGCGATGTCCCCGCCCCCGGCGAGGGATTCGCCGAGGACGACGTCGTCGATCGTGTCCAGCGGCAGCCCGCTGCGGTACGCGGCCTCGCGCACGACCAGGGTGGCGAGATCGAAGGCGCTGGTGTCCCGCAGGGTTCCCCGGCGGGCGGTTCCGATCGCGGTACGGCACGCGGAGAGAAGCACGGCATCAACCATGCAATTCAGAGTACTTAAATCCAGGAGGGATCAACAGGCCGACCAGGAAATCGGCCCACCATCAGCCATTCATCAGCAGATCGTCTCGACCCAATCCCTAAAAGAGGATACCTTGTTCGGGTGAACTTCCAGCTCAGCGAGGAGCAGGGCATGTTGCGCGAAGCCTCGCGCGACCTGCTGTCGGACCGGGCCCCGATCGAGCACGTACGGGCGTGGATGGACCGCGACGGAGACGACGGGGACGTCGACCCCGAGGTGTGGCGGCTGACCGCCGATCTCGGCTGGCCCGGGCTCGGGCTGCCCGAGGAGTACGGCGGCAGCGGCCAGGGACTGGTGGAACTCGCGCTCGTCGCCGAGGAGATGGGGCGTGCCCTCGGGCGGGGGCCGTTCGCGCCCACCGCGATCGTCGGCCGAGCCCTCACGGCCGCCGGGTCGCCCGGCCTGCGGTCCGAGGTGCTGCCCGAGCTGGCCGCCGGATCGGCCTGGGCCACCTGGGCGTTCGCCGAACCGCGGGCCCCCTGGTCCCTCGACGGTGTCCGTGCCACCGCCCGCGCCGACGGGGGCACGTTCGTCCTCGACGGCGTGAAGACGGCCGTACAGGACGCCGGTGGTGCCCGCTGGCTCCTCGTCACCGCACTGCACGACGGCGTTCCGGCGTCGTTCCTCGTCGAACGTGCCGCGCCGGGCGTCACCGTCCGACGCCAACGCACCCTCGATCCGACGCGCGCGTTCTACGAGGTCCGGCTGGAAGGCGTACGCGTCCCGCACGACCGTCGTCTCACCGCCGGGCCCGGCGAGATCCAGCGGCTGCTCGACGAGGCGTCGGTGCTGCGGTGTGCCGACGCGCTCGGGGTGATGCGGCGCCTGCTGGAGCTGACCGTCGAACACACCACGACCCGCGTGCAGTTCGGGCAGCCGATCGGCGCCTTCCAGGCCGTCAAGCACTCCGCCGCCGACATGGCACTCCTCGTGCACGGCGCCCACGCTGCCACCCACTACGCGGCGATGGCCGCCGACGCGGACACCGACGACGCGGCCCGCGCGGCCTGTGCCGCCGCCTCGTACGTCTCGGCGGGCGCCGGCGAGGTCGCGGCCCGGGCGCTCCAACTGCACGGCGGCATCGGCTTCACCTGGGAGCACGACCTGCACCTCTATCTGCGCCGCGCCAGGGCCGACAGCGTGCTGTACGGCGACGCGGCCGTCCACCGCGACCGGCTGTGCACGCTCCTGCGCCCCTCCCCCACAGCCGCCGACTCCTGAGCCGCTGAAGAGACCCGAAAGGTTCCCCATGGAGATCAAGGGCAAGAAGGCCGTGGTGTTCGGCGGAGCTTCCGGCATGGGCCGGGCCACCGCCGAGCTGCTCGCGGCGCGTGGCGCCGAGGTCGCCGTGCTCGACCGTCCGGCGTCGGCGGGCGCCGAGGTCGCCGGCGCGCTCGGCGGGAGCTTCCATCCCGTCGACGTGACCGACTTCGAGGCGACGGTGAGCGCGTTGGGCGCAGCCGTGGAAGCCCTGGGCGGGCTGCATGTGTCGGTCACGACGGCGGGCGGCGGCAGCGTACGGCGCACGCTCGGCAAGGACGGGCCGCACGACCTGGAGACCTTCCGCCGGGTGCTCGACCTCAACGCCGTCGCCACCTTCAACATCAGCCGGCTGGCCGCCGCGCACATGAGCCGCAACGAGCCAGAGGAGCCGGACGGCGAGCGGGGCGTCATCGTCAACACGTCGTCGATCGCCGCCTTCGAGGGGCAGATCGGCCAGGTCGCCTACTCGGCCGCGAAGGCGGCGATCGCCGGGATGAGCCTCACCATGGCCCGCGATCTCGGCTCGCTCGGCATCCGCGTCGTCGCCATCGCGCCCAGCCTGTTCGAGACGGGCGCCACCGAGAAGATCCCCGCCGAGGTACGGGCGGCGCTGGTCAAGGACGCCGCGTTCCCCCGGCGCCTGGGCCGCCCCGAGGAGTACGCCAAGCTCGCGCTCGCCGTCGTCGACAACCCGATGCTGAACGGCCAGTGCCTGCGTCTCGACGCGGGCCAGCGGTTCGGCCCGAAGTGAGGTCGAGAACCTGATGCCGGACATCTCTCAAGACGCCGAACACCAGGGCAAGGTCGCCCTGATCACCGGCGGCGGCCGGGGCTTCGGCAAGGCGTTCGGGGAGGCCCTGTCGGCTCTCGGCGCCCATGTCGTGCTCGCCGACATCGACGGCGCCGCCGC
>Ga0307513_10005605_pt1 | contig 16557 bp, 19 predicted proteins | sample 15_EM_MG_FD_202174 | JGI IMG/M metagenome (GOLD analysis project Ga0307513, IMG submission 202174) | Populus trichocarpa ectomycorrhiza microbial communities from riparian zone in the Pacific Northwest, United States - 15_EM | ecosystem: Host-associated > Plants > Roots > Unclassified | place... | reverse complement strand
AAGAGATGCAAAATGCGGCCATGGGAATGACCTTCCCGATGTGATAGTAGCTGCTATTACTTAATAGCAGCTGCTATCGCTTTAGGCAAAAGATTTCCAGGCCTTCGCTTTGTAATAGCAGCTGCTATTATGTAATAGCAGCTGCTACCAGCCACAAACATCGCCACTCTGCCACTTTATGTCCCCCCGCCTCATGGGCTAACTAATGAAGATTAGGGTTATGCTTTATTTTAGACTCTCTGTGCTCATGTAGATGTTAGGGTAAATCGCAAAATGCATTCATTGAGCTAATATACTACATCAAAGGATACTACATATATTGTAAAAGAGGGAGCGATCTCATAGCTCCTCACAAGAGAGGGAGGAGACCCCCAGCACCCAGATGTACAAAGCACCTGGGCTTCACCAAGATTCCCCACCATTGACCCATGACAGCCAAGTTTGCGTGCGTTCGGTTTTGATTTTCCTGGGGCAGTGGGGCACTGCTTGAGTCTGCGCCTGGGAGCGTCCTACAGTTCGTCAGCCTCGCTAGAGGTGGTGGGGTTCTTGTGCTGTTGCTTGCTGGAACGGGGGGTGGTGTCTGGGTCAGTCTCCCCTTGTGGCACCCATGAGGTTGTGAGGTAGGAATAAAAAAGGGGGGAATGGACGTACTTAATATGGCATGCACCTCTCCCTTGCCTCTATCCTTTACAGTTGCGGGATTCTGGGGATTTCACTGGCCCTTCTCCATGTCCATGGTACTCAGGATATCGCATTGGCCACTCCTGGTTTCTGGATACCTTCAACAGCATGGAAGGGGGGAATGCTTAGCCAGCATTGCGAGTGTCTCTGCCATATGTCTGATGAGAAGGATATGTATGATGGGGTCGGTAGGGAGAGAATGCAGAGCCGTGGGCGATCGATGGTGGTGGTAATAAAGAGAGAGGATTGTGATGAGTGATATTGCATTCGTCACACCTGTAACCTTGCGAATTGATAAGCGACACACTCAAAAATGCGAAATGCTGATGTGCAACATAACATTGCCTGGTGTGTCGTCTTTTATATTGTGTGTTGTGATTCTCACTTGCATGAGTGTCCTATCTTGTACGTCCTCTTAAGAAATTTAGTGGAAACTTTAATACCAAGTCAAGATCGTACATAAATATGGTCTAGCTCAGCCAATTCTCATCCAATTTGGGTTTTAAAAACAGTTTTGGAACCGCCTCCATCAGGGCTTCAATTATGCAGCAATTAGAGGAAATTTAAATAATGAGAGTAAGTCCTTGTGTGTCCTCCTGGTCCCTGGAGTACTTAAATTCCCCATTTCATACAAAGGTTTTCAGCACATAAAATTGTTATTATTCCTGAACTACACCGGAAAGTCTCACATTTAACCATAAATCGACTTAAATACAGGTATATGGAGGCCGACGGTAGAGCAATACTCTAATGCACAATGCACACGTGTCACGCGACGGGAGGGCGTGCAAGTCACGTGATTTTTATTTAGTGGGCACATGACATGAGCAGAACCTAGGGTTAAGGCTAGTCTCTCCTAGACAGACACTGCGATATATGTGATGTACCCTACGGCTCACGATACTGTAGTATTTCGTTCAATTCGGCAGTAACGCGTCACGCAGCCCTCAAAATCGCTGAAATGTAATGCAGGTAACGCTAATTTTGGTCAAGTGCTGAAATCATCTGAAAATTCAAAGAAAATGCATTAAAAATATGAAAAAATTTCCGGAGACTCGCCTATTGCATTTATGTGGTGTATGTAACTGATATGTTTGCTATTCAAGCTGCTGTGGGAAGTTGGGGGGGAAGGTGAAACTTTAAGAAGTCGGTGACAGATGAATAAATTGCTGTATTTCGGGTGGGTGGACACTGCACCGGTTCTTATCCGGTCAGTTGAATGTTAGTTATCCACATTCTTGGAACCTTTTATTTCCCTCACTTGCAATGATATTAATACCTTAATTGTCTGCCTATGCTGGTACAGACCATCAGCACACATTTCACTGACTTCCAGCAAAAAATTTACCATCCCTGCCGAAAATAATTGGATGTCACGGTCAAATCTGAGGCCTGCCGAAATCAAAATTTCGGCAGGCTGGTAACGCGTCACGCTAGGTGACGAATTGAATGAAATACTACAGTATATGAAGTCTGTTTATTACACCCTCCGAACCGTGTCAGAAAGTTGTTAGGTAATCTTCAGACTTTGAAACCCCGGTCCGACCTAGTCGCGTCAATATTCCTCCTTCTCAACTTCCTCTTGACGTGATAATATGCGCAATCCTCCCATTCTAACTCTCCTTTTCACAATTTTCTTCTCGAAAGGTCTCAAACCTATTATGAGTACACATAAATGCCTTCAGGACACCGCTGGCAGGATCCGGTCAGCCTAGAGACAATTACTGATATCGTGAAGAAGATTGTACCAGCCTGGACAAATGGACTGCATCCGATTCAGCTTGAGCTTGTTTCTGGCATCCTTGACGGGAGAGATATACTTTGCTGCACTGCAACTGGGGATGGAAAATCAGCTGCTTTCGCTATTCCTTGTCTTGTTCTCCTCGAATACAACAAAAACCCTCAGGCATATCCCCACGGTCTTCCTACTCGAGCAAGACCTATCAGAAATGTAATCACGCCAACAAAGGGGCTTGCTAGTAATACTGTATGTTTTCTTTTCACCCTCTCCGGATTCCTCACTCATGGCTCTCTAGATTCATGAACTGTCAAAACTGAACGTATCGGCTTTCTCTTACTGTGCACAAACTTTAACTGAGGCAAGGAAGACTGGAGTCCGTTTAGCAGTCGAGATAAAGGAGTGCATTTGATGGCAAGTGGTGTGTGTGGACCCAGAGCACCTGCGCGACAAGGAGTGGAGAGAAATCACCGAGAGTCCCACCTTTCGAAGCAACGTGCTCTTCGCATGCATTGACGAAGTCCACCTCATCAACACCTGGGGAATGTCCTTTCGTTCAGCATTTAGCCTCATTGGAACTTTCCTGCGTGGCCGCTTTCCTTCTTCAATATCTGTTGTCGGTCTATCTGCCACCCTCGAACCTGGTCTGCCGACTGTCTCCGTTTGCAAGAGCCTAGGTTTCTTTGAGGGAAGCTTCAAACTTATCAGGAGATCGAACGAGCGCCCAAATACCCAATTCACCATTCAATTTCTTGCTCATGGGACGAATTCTGAGAATTTTCCAGAGCTGCTTCCATACTTGGCCAGCGGAAGGAAGACGATCATACATTGTCAAACACTTAAGCAGGTCTTGCACGTATATAATTATCTCTGGCGATCTCAACCCGATGGTGCTGATAAGCTCATACGAGCTCGAATGTATCATGCAATCTGCCCCCCCGAGTACAACAAGGAGACAATACACCTGATCGAGACCGATCCACAGTGTCAAATCATCATCCCCACTGTTGCTTTCTCTAATGGGCTCAATGTGACAACACTTCTTGATAGTCTGTCCTTGGAATTTGCTTCGACACTCGATGAGTCCTGGCAGGAGAAGGGGTGCATAGGAAGGAACCCAGACACGATCAGCCGGGGTGTTATCTTCGCCCATCGCAGTACATTTAAAACGGCAGAAAACTATCTTGCATGTGAGTTTTGTGTTTCCGTCACTGTGTATGTACATCACAGTTTTTTTGTTCAGCTCTCACCGCTCCACCAAACAATCTTCCAAAAACAAACAAAGCACCACGCATTTTAGATAAATCAAAAGCACTTGTTCTTACGGAAAAGTCTTGCTATATCGCGTGCATCAACATCTGCTATGGGAATCCTTCTTTGGATCCATCTCATCCTAATTTGTCTCGCTTGGACTGCCTCGCTGCTGGTTGCCGCCTACCTTGCTTGCTCTGTTTATCACGGCAAGGAAGGACTATTACTTTCCCCCCATCTCCATCACCAGAAGGCTCACCATTGTTACCAATCTTAATGCCTCGAAAGGTTGTCGCTCTTCAAAAATTACAGATCCCGAAGAAAGACAAGTTGACAAAGGCTGAACGGGTCCTTGCAGAAAAACATTTTCTAGAATTCGGATTGTCTGTCCGCCAGCTAGAAAGGAACTCCGACGATCACAACTTGTATCTCCCGCGTTCATCGTATTTTCCACCCCATATCATATCCACAATACTCGAACAGCTTCTTATCATTCATTTTCCTTCTCAACTCGAAGATATCGTCAAGAACTCCTGGATGTATTACTCGAATCATAGAGCTGCTCTCTTCGACTCTATAATTATGATTCAGATACGCATCAATACTCAACGGAGCAGTAAACGGGGAACTGGGACTGCCAAGCAACGCGACAAACTTGAACGACGTCAAGCTACAGCTGCTACACACCTTACTTCTGATGAAAGCGACTCCAATCATCAACCATCGTCACCAGCTGACGTTGAAAAACCTGTAAAGCGATCCTCGACTCACAAACGCAGAGCTCCAGAAGACATAACCAACACTGCCAAGCGATGCCGAGCTCCCAGAGCCTCTCAACCTAGTGTCGCTCAAGCATTTGAAGAATTTGGACCAAAGTATTGCACACGCCGACGTGGTATAGTCACAGAAGCAGCTTCAGAAGCAGGTGGTAAGGAAAATTTATCTCAACCGATTCAGTCCTCTTTACAAAAACCTTGAGCGATCTCTATTCATTCGTTCTTCAACTGTTGTAACTACTTATTGTTCTAGTCTGAATCATATGAGTAATCATCGTCCCCGCTACGTTCACCATCTGAAAATGGACCATGGTCAGAATCTTGTACCTCGTCTTCCTCATCACTTGAATTATCTGCCTCATCCCCTTGCTCATAGTACCATGCTCGGTGCGTCAACCCATCCTCTGAGATATACATATCATAATCCGAGCCACTAACCAAATGGTTATTGCTAGGGTCAACCTCCTGCAGGTCGTAAGCTTCGGATCGAGCACTAGATGACGATGACAAGCTGGAGGGCCCCGACTCAGGAGAGCTAGAGGTATTGGATTCGCTAGGAGGTGGGTCGGTGATTGAGTTGTCGATGTCAATATTGTCTTGGGAATAGCAAGATTCACGAGCCTGTTCCTCGGAGTCGGAGTGAGGGATATCCGTGTCGTTGGCTCGTTTACAGGCCTGAATATCAGTGATAACGTCCGCGTAGGCCGTTGTCGTGGAGATGAAGTCATCAATTTTTTCTTTTTGTAGTCGATCGTATCCCTGGTCAAATTGATTTATTGCTGCGTGCCCTAGCGTCCGTCCAGCGCAGAAGAGGTGAAGGTTTTCTTCTTTATACAGAGCTAAGAGAAGTTGAAGCTCATCACGTAGATGAGGGGAGGTGTGTGTTTTTCCGCGACTCGAAAGGTCAAATGCGTTCTCGATTTCCTCCTTGATTTGTAAAAAATGATTGACGTTAGGAGACAGTGTGTTCCGGTAAAATTTGTCATCGAAATCGCCACCCCGTTTCTTGACCATGTCCTCAAGCCAACGATTATAATGTTCTTGGAGCAAATCACCTTCGATCCATTTTCCGAGCTCTCCAGTAATGTTCACGAGCCAGTTGTTGAGGATTGCATCGCGAAGGTCTTCTGACGCCTCATATCGTAAGAGACAGTATACTTCAAGGAGATATGTCATGTAATTTTGATGAGACGATCCAGCGAATGTAAATATCCACACCTGTTAATTTTTTAGAATCTGTGCCGTGAATCCATGAAAATGAACCTCTTCCTCACCTTCATAATCTCAAAGACACGGCCAATATCACCCTCTGGAACCGCATATGCAATCTCAGTCCACCAGCCAAAATCTTGCAGGAAAAGAATACTATTGGCGAGAACCCGATCCCCGTCGAAATTCTCTGCCTCTTTATGGACCTTGGGGATATTCTCAGTCGGAAGAAAGGGTAGATCGGCTTCCAGGTTTTCACTAGATATTCCTGTATCAAGCAATGACGTGTTGGCGTTGGTAGAATGCGAGTTTTCGGATGTGAATGGTGGACCCGATTTGACTTTCAGCGGTGCCGGTGCATTAGTCGATTCAGCACTGGATAGCGCCTGTTCGTAGGCGTCCTGGGAGGCATAGCGACCCACAAGAATATTTGCGTGGTGTAGCAATACGTCGAGAGAAGGCAGTTCCTTTTTGGTTGCCAGACTTGCGAAATGTGAAAGAAGGTCCGGGTTCGCGTCGAGATGTACCCTAAAATAAAATGTATCAAAAAAATAGTCAGCGGAAATGTAGGATACAGAATTACCTCCAACAGTCCAGAACTTGGGCCTCCCAGATCAAAGTCATACTTCGCACAGTCAGATAGTAATCACAACTACTGAGGTTACTTGGACGTTTGAAACCAGCCAGGCTTGAGCTGCGAGAAAGCGAAGAGGGGTCTTTGCTCGTTGCCGGTCCATAATGATTCGCTGCTATCGAGTTAATCGCTGTGGCCTTTGCATGCCAAATTTCCGGCGTAGCAATGCGATTTCGAAACGATTGGTGGTTATCGGGAATAGCGCATAGATACTTCTGTAGACGAAGTGTTGTTGCATACGAAGCGCCATCCCCGCGAACCCAGGAAATTAAATTTTCTGCGGCTTCGGGCCCCAAACCCATCTGTTCATCAAAGTCGAGGATAGCTCGTGCCATTCCTTGGGTCTCTATCTCTCTCTCAGCATTAGTTCCTAAGGGCTGAACCATGGTCTTCCGTCCTTCGCGCATGCGATGCTTGGCAAGAGGCGGTAAGCGAAACCGTGATGAGATCTCTGCAGACATGAAATTTAGCTCGGGAATGTAGCCCGCCAGAACGCGAACCCAGTGGAGCGCCTGGACAGTTCGCAGATGCTGCCAGTCGATATCGGTCCATAGTGTTTCAACAGTCATTTTTGTACGTTCTTTCTGAGCCAGGCGCAAGAGGTGACTCTGTAAATCAAAAGCGCCAGGCTTGCAGTCGTCGAGCCGTATGGCAGTAGCCGCAGTTCCAACCTTCAGGATACTCTGCCGTGCAATTCCTCCCTCGTAGACAGGACAATACTCCTGGACATTATCAAGAATCAAACACCATTCTGTTTCTCCTCGAGCTGTTGCATCTTGAACCGACGCTTGCAGGATACGAAGACTTGAGCCTGTAAGGGAGTTAAGAGCGTCCCGGACGGTGGTGTCGCTAACAATGTTTCCAAACCGGCTGTAGACGCGCTTGACGTCGACATGCGACTTAGCCGCAAAATGCCACACGCCCAATGCCATTGCAAGATCTCCATTTGCATAGCGGTTGCGTGAGAGTATGAAGGCGCTAATGGCGCCAACTTGAACCTAAATAGTAGATAAATACTCAATACTAATTGCTAACAAGTAGACGAGTTAAATACTCACAATCGGATGTGGGCGTCGCTTCTTTATAATCACAATGCCGTTCTTGCGCGAAGCAGCCATAGACTCTGTCAGATGCCAAGAAACAGGTGCGCGAGTCTTGTATTTTTCGCAGAGAGCATCAATGCTAAACTTTCCCAGTGCTTCCCAGGTTACAAGGTTAACACGGTCAGGACGGCGACCATTCGTCGACGCTCGAAGATGAGTATCGCCCTCTTTGACAGTAAGTTCATGAATCTCGCGGTGAATGTGATTAGCAACGAGGTTTGTTGCCCATGAGAATAAAGAAGGACGAGCATGGAATATTTCCGTAGGAGCGACTGACGGTGAGAACGGCGCATGGCGTTCAGAATAATGTGGTGACGCTGGTGAAGGTGAACTGTGCTTGTGACCGTAGATGAGGGAAATAATATCGGACATCTTGATCTTGTTGCGTCCTTGGAGAAACCAAGCAACAGCCTTCGCATGGAAGAGACTTCGAGGATCAGACTGCCCAGGGATGCGACTCGGATTGTAGAAAAGAATTTCCAAAAATTCACCAATAGAATCAAATCCCGAATCCTTAATAAGCCTCTCCATTCTCTCGAATTTGTCGGCCAACTTTTGTGTGTCGCTCTGCCGGGACTGACGCACTCGTGGTTGACTCGACGATCCATCCATCCAGCCGGGCATATCGAACGGAGAGCCAAGCAGAGGCGATGCGGTCAATGGCAATTCTCCCAGATCATTTGGGGATAATGGGAGCGAGGAACTCGACGCCGATGACAGAAGATTTTTGAGGTAAGCTGGGGTTTCTGGCACTATGATGACGGGGCGTTTCTTGTAAGGTCGAACACTTCTGATGTTTCCTTCCATCGAGGTTGATGTTCCTATGGAATTTGAATTAAATTTGCGATGACAGGGAGTGTTGTGAAGGTATAAACGCGTCAAGAGTAGAAGGACTGCATTGCAATATTGACATTTCAAAGTCCGAAGATTACATAACAAGTTTCTGACACGGTTCGGAGGGCGCGGTAAAAAAAGGACTACACATATCTAGTTCCACGCTTGTTTAATTCAATATTTCAATATGCCCTATACATTTGCACTCTTCCTACACACTTTATTCAACTTAACCTCGCCTTCATTTCAAGATCGCGCAGTTCGCCGAGGTCAAGGAAATAATGCAAGTCCTGGGCGCATTCAGATCTATCGACTGGCCCGTGATACGTAAGTTGAAGGTACGATGGGAAACGAGGAGTATGCAGCTTACTGGGTGGACAAACTCGCCCCGGAGCCAGGAGATTGAGAACGACGAAGAAGACGAACATGTATTCGAATCTAAATTTGAAGAGGAAGAAGGAGAGGAAGACGAGGAAGATTGTTATTTCCAGGTAGAATTTCCTGGTCAACAAACCAACTCCAGGAAGAAACAATTCTTATGGGGATCTCCTATATCACCTCACCGGCTCCCCCTCTCACGGTTCTGTTCCTATCGGCGTCTGAACCGATATTCGACCTCAGCAAATATTTTAAGGCCCTAGGTCGCCAACCAGAACCATTTTCGTTAAGGGGAACATATTTTGGTCTCTCCTTCAATCTATCGCACTGATGTCATCTCCGGAGAAGAATCGTTGAACAAATTTCATCGAAGGGACCAGATTATCGGAAGGGGGTGGGGCGAAGTATAAGCTTAAAGTTGGGTAGGGATGACATAAAACCGGCGCTGTCCAATGGGCTTGATTCTGAACGGCTACATTCAATGTCAACACTGCGGTAAAAGTCGAAGATGAGGGAGAACGTTCGCGACTTCCAGGGAAGTACCACGTAATATAAGGACACGGAGGAGAGGCAGCTCAATGATATCATCCGCGGCGGGAGTTAACACAAAGTTAATGCACGGGGGACGCACGACACCATCATGATAGAGACGCAGTTCTTGAAGACGAGGCATTCGTCGGATTGCATTAAAGAACTGAGTAGATGTCGGTCGTTCCATCATTAACTTGTTCTGTATCATTAGGTGGGTAAGGTCGCTGAGAATTCTTGAATCCCAGGCCACTGCAAAACAAGTCGACGCGCCTCGGGTCTGAGATATCCCCAATACACTTTTCGACAAAGCACAACTTGAAGGTATCAAAGTTTTCGTCATGATGAGGGAAATTTGATGGAGTTATGGCTAGCGACTGGAGACAAGACATCGATAAAGGGAGTACTTACGCCTTTGAAGGCGTCTTCAAGAAAGCGCTCCGTTTTAATTTTTTTCAAGGTTAGTTCGCATACACGGTGCGAACTACATCGCAAAAGGCATGGAAGGGGTCTCGGCTGTAGAAATTGAACGCAAGACTAAAGAAATTGAACGCAAGGCTGTTCGTGAAGTTCGCATTTTTTGATCGCTGCATCATCCCCGGGAGAATCCACCTGGGGCAGGAAATAGGAATGTTGGTCCAAAGGCTTGCATAGTTGGGTGCAGCATCCCTCCAATTGCAAGCGATTGACACATGCGAAACGATAATCCATGCCACATTCGTTCCGTGCAACTGACGGACTCGGAGATGATGTTGGTGAAAGGAGAAGATAATACATTAATTTGGAGTTCGAGCCCAGGTTCCAGCAGACCTGGGTCCTGGGATCGAAGCCTGGAATAGGGAACGTGAATTATATATTCGAGGTATATATATTCGAATGCGATCTAGAAGTTATTATACAGGTCATACAAGTAGGTGGCTACAAATTTCAGTCGAAAGGAAAAGGAAAGTTCCGAACGTATGAGGAACTTTGGATATACACCAGAGAAAAAATTAATACATAAATCGGAGCGAGAAATTTATCCTCTTCGATCCCCCCGCCTCCAAAACCTCCACAACTTCCACTGCCGACACCTGCAAATATGAAATTCATCTTCTTGAACACTTCACTATGTTTGCAAAAACTTACCATCTCCATCGCCCCTACCGCAACCTCCCCGGCACCAGTCTCCTGAGCCGCAATCGTCCCCGCTGCAGAATTCGCACCCAGTCACCTTGACCGCCACATGATCCCTTGACTCCAAGTATGAAGTGGCTAGCAATTCTGCAACTTCGTCGAGTTATAACTCAGCCCCAGGACAACAACCTGTGAAACTTTCAGCTTCTACCAGGTCCGTACAGCGCGAATACTGGAACCACCACGGCGACCATCCCTGGAAGGCTAGGGCAGCGGAGTGTCTGGTGCTCTCCGCAGAAAGTCGCCGGATTGTAGCGTAGTATGACTAAGGCCAAATCGTTCATCGAACGTTCATCTTGCAGGCGGTGGCCGAGGTTGGGGGTACCAATAGTTGCCGACTGAGGTTGGACGCGTGATATGGGATAGACGAGCCGACGCGTCGGTGAGGCATTGGGGCGCGACGTGGGATGCTTGAGAGAGCCGACACGTCATGACGTTGTGGGATACATGAAGCGACACGTTTGTTGCAGACGCGGCTTTCGGTGTGGGAGGAGCTAAGCAAGGTTGAACAAGAAATGGGTAATTATGTACTATATATGTAGCAAGGTAAGAATGCTCGATACTTAGCTTTGGTGCTTCCTGTGTGAGAATAAAAAAACAACAGACGAGATAAAATAAATGAATGCTGGTGTACTACAGCATGGTAGGTTCTTGGCTCGAGCTCACTGTGCTCTTCGAGGTCAACGTTGGGACCGAGGCAATGTGTGACATGTCACGCAGCCCGAAGTCGTTCTTCCATGAAGACCAGCAAAATCCGTACTCAACTCAGTTTGTATAGACACTGACAGCTGTCATGCAACGAGATAACGAGCAAGTGGCTTCGTTGGCCGTAAACTCAATCGCTACGTTGAAGACAAACTATGTGCGCTGGATGTTTCTCCTGGTGCCCTCTGTCCATGCCGTGGGGTGCCAAGAAGAAATCCCCCCTGGGCCAGGTGAGCACCGATTTATGTTGCGCAATCTATTGACACATATCCGCGTCCAGAAAATGGAAAATCCACCTGCAAACGTCCCAACGACAATGCCTGCCAAGATGTTTATGGAGCCGGAAACCAATGAAGTGAGATGGTCGGTTCACGTCCTGCAATCTCTCTGATGTCCATGTGGATTCAGAACTTGTTTGAAAACTCACAGAGCGTCGTTCCAACAAAGACAGATTACACCATCGCCACCGTGAAAGAGGTTCTAACCTTGTCACAATCTGCAGCTGGGGTCACGCCAGTTCCGTTTCTGCAAGAGGCCATTGGAGTTGCGCTCAAGATTATTCAAGTATGCGAGGTTCGTTGAACCCCGCCTGTGAAGGTTGTACGATAATTGATTAAAGGGTTTTGATCAGGAGGCATCGGCTGTTGAACAAAAGGTCAAAGAGCTGCAAATTAGGGTCGGCGATCTCATGATCGTCATCGTGGACCGCGTAACCCCCAAGGACGAAGAAGATGGCAAGGAAGTTGTTGTGAAGACCGCAGAGAGTATCGAAGCAGATGTCAAAGAACTGTTCAGGTGCGGCCCACGAATAGTGTTCTGTGTTACGGCTTCTGATGACATTATAGCACTCTCGGGACAATCAACGAGGATTTATCGAAAATCAGCGCCCAGAATCGATGGGTGATTACGATATACAAAGAACTTAATATGAACACACTCGAAGAATGTATGAATCGGCTTTCAACTGCGATGCAGAGGTTTACGGTGTGTATCCGGACAAATGATGCCTTGGGCTCGGGCAACTAAAATTATCATTTCTCCAGCTTGCTAATGACCTTCGCGACTCCGCCCTCATCAGCGAACTCCATGCCCGCCTACGCAAGATGGCCAACAAAGTCGACGACATACATAACAAGGTGGAAGATATTCACAAATACCTGGTCAGGAGCAAGCGATCGGCCACGCTGCTCCCATTGGACGCAGCCGTTCGACAGGAGATACCGCTCAAGCCCGAAGTCTTTTACGGGCGAGACGATTTCGTTCAAGACATTACGCGGTTGCTCCTGCAGGAAGAAACCTCTCGCGTGTGCATTCTTGGCCCAGGTGGGATGGGGAAGACTTCAGTTTCACTTGCCGTTGTCGAATCTCCTCTCATCGGGGAACGGTTTCCGGGTGGAAACCTTGTGTGGGTCCCTTGTATTGAAGCGACGTCGGCGACGCTCCTCCTCGAAGTTCTGTACATCCAACTACAGGTACCCGGAGATAAACAAGTTACTCTCGAAAAGATCATCTCTGAACTCGATGTCTCGAAAGAGCCCCGCCTTATTCTGCTCGACAACTTCGAAACGCCTTGGAATGCGCCTGGTGGAATTCAGAAACAGGTTGGCGGCATTCTTCGTAGACTCGCCAAGCTGAGCCACGTCGCGATCCTCGTCACGATGCGTGGACGATACCCTCCATGCGACAAGGCTATCAAATGGCAAGCGAAGGACATCAAGGCCACCGATGAAGCGGCCTGCCTTCGTATCTACCACGACATCAATCCGGGTTCAGAAAATGACCCAGATGTCGCGAGATTGCTGGCTATGTTGGGCCACATGCCTTTCGCGGTCACGCTTATGGCGAAACTAGGAGTAGAAGGCCAGTCGACTGCCAAGGACTTGTTGGAAGCATGGTACGAGTCTGGACCCGACATACTCTCCAGCGACCCTGAACAAAGCATGAATCGAAGTATATGTCTTTCTGTTGAGAGCAACCTCGTCAAGCGGAACCCCGATGCCACCATCCTCCTCACCATCCTGTCGTTGCTACCAGCAGGAACCACCAAAGAGAATCTGCGTTGGTGGGCTCCGGCACTGAAGACATCGATGATCCTCCCCGCAATCGCAAGTTTATCGCAGGCAGCATTACTGGTGGAGAATACACGAGAGAATTCAGCCTCTCCGGTCCTCTTTGTGGTCCCTGTTGTCCAATCGTTTATGCAGCAGCATGGCCGCATCGCAGAGGAGGTCCGGAAGCAGGTATATTCGCTGTGCTGTGAATATGTTCTAGCGCACGCTTGCCGTTTCGACGATCTCACATTCCCTCAGAAATCGAAAGCGCTCGCAGCCGAAGACACCAATATCCAGTCAATCCTTTTCAGCTCACCTATATCGCAGCATACTGTCCTGTCTGATAGAACTATGGAAGCTCTCATTGCCTTTGGTTGGCACCGCTGCGACACAAGGCCCAATCTCGAGATCGCCAACAATGTAGTGACAGCAGCCAAAGACTCTGGAGCTGACAGATATATAGCCTCGGCATTGTGGTGCTTAGGCCAGACTTATTACCAACTTGGCGACATTCAATCCTCCTACGACCACAAGCAAGAAGCTTACCAGCTTTTCAACACCCTTCCTCCTGGTGAGGTTGACTTACAACGGCTCAGTGGCCGATGTGGAATTGATTTCGTTAACTCTGCGCTGATGACATTACCAATCCACCGCGAGGGCGAGGTAATTTCCTTGGCCCGGGATGTCGAAAAGAAGTGCGCCGCCCTTTCGGATGATGTCACACATGGACGCAGTTTGGTGTGTCTTGGGACCGTTCTGCACCAGGCTCGACAACCGCAGAAGGCCCTGCGCTACTTGGACCAGGCCCGGACCATGCTGAAGGCCGCGGGGAACATTTTCAATCTTGCAGCAGCCTGTCATATCATTTCCTGGGTATATTATCATGAGGGCAGGTTCCCGGAGGCGCTAGACGCTATTGAGGAGGCTTGGAAGCATGCAGAATTGACCGACGGTCCAACTATTCAAGCAAACGTCTCCCTGTCCTTTGGCATGGTCCTCTTCAGCGCCGATAAAGACGCCAAAGCGTGGAAGCAGATCGAAATAGCACTAATGAAGGCCTCATATACTGGGGATCGGTTCATCATTGCACGTGCATTGGAGTACATGGGCTACGGGTACCTCCGCAGAGGTGACTACAGAAATGCCTATGGTGCCTATGAAGCCGCAGCCGATGGTGCTCTTGGAGCTGGTTTTGCGGAGAGGTGTGAGGAAAATATGGCCAGGATCGAGCGGAAGCAGGGGAATCCTGACATAGTCGTTGGCTTTTCCAGGCCTGGCATAGACATCGATAAAACCCTTTTCTATCCCCCTGTTCAAGCGTCTCCGAGTGAACTAATACCCATTTCCGATTCTTAGTTAAATTTAGCTTCCTATTTCCAGAATCCTTACATATCTAATTCCACGCTTGTTTAGTTTAATATTTCAATATACTTACATATCTGCACTCTTCCTACATACTTTATTAAAAGTTAAAGTACACGATGCCTGAGTCGCCGACCAATGAAGTCGTATTAGTATCTTATTCTCGGTGTCGCCGCTCGGCTCTCCTTTTCTCAAGTACCCGGGTGGAGAACGACGTTCAGACCGAAACTCGTGATGCAGAAGATGCTAGAAACACGAAGGGCATAAATTTATGTTCAGGAGCGCGAAAAGTAAGATAAAACATCGGATGAATATGGTTGTATTGACGGCTGGAGATAAACGAGGAGAGCGTCAGTAAAACAAATCAAAAGAGAGATGGATATAAAAGATAACGACGGCTGATCAACGTTCAACCATAAATAAAAGAACATATACCTGTAAAGCTCGAATCTACATCAAGCAAATAAGTTTGGTGTTGCGCCACCCATGCCTACGTTCTTCGGCTGAGTCAGAAAGTCGGAGATTGGGATGAACAAAATGGAAACCGAATGAAAAGGGAACCTAGAGAAACGAAGAAAAAGGAACCAGTGATACCGATTCTTGTCATGGCGATCTTCTGGTTCCAGCTCCAGCCAAAACAGCTCGGTCACTGCCAGTCGTTTTAATGAATTTGCTATGATGACTCAAGTTGCGATAGTCGAGACTGGGTGATGATGCACTCTGCATAAAACAAGGCGATTAGAACGAAGCTCAGAAGGACGACAAGGAAACAAAGAAATGACGTGGGAAGAGAACTTACATTGGTGTTGCAGAGCTGACAGACACGAAAGAAGACATACTTTAATAAACGACCGGTTTCACCGTTTCGTCTTTCGGAACTTCTAGTGATAGCCCCAGTCTCGCGGAGTATCAGCGCCTAAGTTCTTCCTCAACTTAGGGTAAATGACGATTGAGGGATTTGAGGGAAGAGCATTACACAATGAGGGGAAATATTCGCCAAGTTGAATGATTCAGGCTGTTGCCAGCAGAAATGGGGCAAAAAAGGTGTAGTTAGGTAGATACAACGATCATGATGGGTGAGTCGAGGAGACTTGGGTCATGAATTTGTATCGCTGTTGTCTTGGATAAAAATATATTTCTTAGAGGTGGTGTCTTAATGAAGGTGGAGATCCGCAATAGAAAGAGAAACGATATTGAACGGAGAGGTAATCAAAAGAAAGACGGCGAACTGGGTGTTACCCACCAGCTGATGCGGGAACTCGAACAAATTAAACGTTGAAGTCGGAATTGAAGGAAGATGGGCGAAAATGTTAAACCGCTTCGTCAAGAACGCCCGCGGTAAGTTCTGTGCCGAATACAGGAGTCCATGTGGTGGCAAGTAGGAGAAATGGAAATGGGAGGAATGTGAACATGAACAAATTTTCCCCTTTCACCACGCTGGATGATCTGCGTCCGGTGTTATTGAGTTGAAGAGTGAGGTCCGTCCCGTCTCGGGCGTATTGTGATTAAATTGTGGTAAGTCCAAGGGAGGATGTTGAGCTCGAGAGGGAGGGTTTTGCTCTTGGAAGAGATTTTACAATCGGTATATTCCTTGATTCACTACGTTGCAGTTATCGTCGATCACCACCATACACCACCCCTCATCCTCTCCAAACCCACCCTTTTATCCCAGTGAGGAATTCCTCATCTCTGCCCGCTTCTTCCCATGTTCAACGCCTGCATGACTCGCTTCAGTGCTTTGATGTAATGATTGCGGATATCATCATCAAGTGGGCGCAACCTCCATTGGCCCTTTTGGTATCACGGGGTAGGTGTCCACGAATGTCACTATCCATAACACTCGGACACGTTCTGCTTCTCGAAATACCGGGTTTATTTTCTGTTTGGTTGCAGATAAAGAGAAATTGATGTCTGGAATTGCGATGGCACGAAGGGTTGGAGGAATGGGACGGAAGCGACAAATTTTCTAGGTCCCAGAGCGTCTTCATAGCTGGTGGCGGCGGCTTGTCCACAACCTTGGGCTAGGCAACGGTCCGGTTTCCCTGTCTGGAGATGGTCGGCGGGAACAAAGGCTGTGGGTCGTTGAGGCATGGAAGGAGTCATGGACATCGCCTACAGCGTTGGGGCCACT
>Ga0307513_10005604_pt1 | contig 16560 bp, 13 predicted proteins | sample 15_EM_MG_FD_202174 | JGI IMG/M metagenome (GOLD analysis project Ga0307513, IMG submission 202174) | Populus trichocarpa ectomycorrhiza microbial communities from riparian zone in the Pacific Northwest, United States - 15_EM | ecosystem: Host-associated > Plants > Roots > Unclassified | place... | reverse complement strand
ATCATGACACTCATCTCCTACTGGAAGCACAGGGCGAATATCTCCCGCCTGATGGGTGGAACGGAAAGCAAGATCGGGGCGAAGGGATAAAATGGATGCGCTGAGCGCAGGACCAAAAGGCGTTGCGCTGACCGAGCGGCAAAGAATTGCCTGGCTGCGCCTCATTCGCTCCGACAATATCGGCCCCGCCACCTTTCGCGATCTCATCAATCATTTCGGTTCGGCCGAAGCCGCCCTTGCCGCACTGCCGGAGCTCTCGGCCCGCGGCGGTGCGACGCGGGCAATCCGCATCGCCAGCGAGGCGGAGGCACACCGGGAACTGGAGGCGGCCCGTCGCTTCGGCGCCCGCTTCGTCGGCATCGGCGAGCCGGATTATCCGCAAGCGCTGAAGCAGATCGACGGAGCGCCGCCGCTTCTCGCCGTCAAGGGGGCGCTTGCGGCCGCAAACCGGCCGGCCGTCGGCATCGTCGGCTCGCGCAATGCCTCGATCGCAGGCGCGAAATTCGCGGCGATGGTGGCACGCGACTGCGGCCGGGCGGGTTATACCGTCGTCTCCGGTCTCGCCCGCGGCATCGACACCGCAGCCCACCGGGCAAGCCTTGAGACCGGGACGATCGCCGCCCTTGCCGGCGGGCTCGACCAGCCCTACCCGCCCGAGAATATCGGCCTGCTCGAAGAGATAACGAATGGCAATGGCCTTGCTGTGAGCGAAATGCCCTTCGGCTGGGAACCTCGCGCCCGCGATTTCCCGCGCCGGAACCGGCTGATCGCCGGCATCGCGCTCGGCCTCGTGGTCGTCGAAGCGGCAGAGCGTTCGGGATCGCTGATCACGGCGCGGCTTGCCGGTGAGTTCGGACGCCTGGTGTTTGCCGCGCCCGGCTCGCCGCTCGATCCGCGCTGCCATGGCACCAACGGCCTGCTGAAAGACGGAGCTTCGATCGTCACCGCATCAGCCGATGTCGTCGAGGCTCTGGCGCCCCTTGCGCAGTTCGATCTGTTCCAGCCATCGGTGGCGGAAGAGCCGGCGCGGGACGGCAGCGCCATGATGCCGCCGCCCGATGAATCCGACCGAACCCGGATCATCGATGCGCTTGGGCCGACGCCGGTGGAGATCGACGACGTCATCCGCCACACCGGCCTTTCGGCATCCGCGGTCTACCTCATCCTCCTGGAACTCGATATATCAGGCAGGCTGCACCGGCATCAGGGCGGCCTCGTCTCGCTTGCCTACTGAAGGCTGTCGGCTCATTGGCATCGGAGCGGCTTTGCAGCGAGTCCAAACCGTGCGTCGAAAACGATCGATGAAACTATCTAAAATTGCATCAACCCCATAATCTCCCTTCGATTGCATCACGCACAAGAGGTAAAATTGTAGCAAACCCCTTGACCGCGGCGATTTCCCTGTCCATGTCGGGGGGCTGGTATCCATGTTGCGGTGCGTCTTGCGCTGGCTTCCACGCTGGCGTGGCTTCTTAATTTAGAGAATCATCATGAATGTTGTAGTGGTGGAATCGCCTGCGAAGGCCAAGACGATCAACAAGTATCTGGGTCCGGGATACAAAGTGCTCGCCTCCTTCGGCCATGTGCGCGATCTGCCTGCCAAGGATGGCTCAGTCCTCCCCGATCAGGATTTCGAAATGCTTTGGGAGGTCGACAGTGCCTCCGCCAAGCGCATGAAGGACATTGCCGACGCGTTGAAATCCTCGGACGGCCTCATTCTCGCGACCGACCCGGATCGCGAGGGAGAGGCGATTTCCTGGCACGTTCTGGACATGCTGAACAAGAAGCGCGCGCTCACCGGCAAGTCGGTCCAGCGCGTCGTCTTCAACGCGATCACCAAGAAGGCCGTGCTCGACGCGATGGCTGCGCCGCGCGATATCGATGTGCCGCTGGTCGACGCCTACCTCGCCCGCCGTGCGCTCGACTACCTCGTCGGCTTCAACCTTTCGCCGGTCCTCTGGCGCAAACTTCCCGGCGCCCGTTCGGCCGGCCGCGTGCAATCGGTGGCACTCCGCCTCGTCTGCGACCGCGAATCCGAGATCGAGCGCTTCATCTCGGAAGAATACTGGAACATCTCGGCGCTGCTGAAGACGCCGCGCGGCGACGAGTTCGAGGCGAAACTGGTTTCGGCCAACGGCAAGCGTCTGCAGCCGCGCGCAGTCGGCAATGGTGAGGATGCCGGCCGGTTGAAGGCGTTGCTCGAAGGTGCGAGCTACGTCGTCGACTCAGTCGAGGCGAAACCGGTCAAACGCAATCCAGGACCACCCTTCACGACCTCCACGCTGCAGCAGGCCGCCTCCTCCAATCTCGGCTTTTCGGCCTCGCGCACCATGCAGGTTGCCCAAAAACTCTATGAGGGCGTCGATATCGGCGGCGAGACAGTCGGTCTCATCACCTATATGCGAACCGACGGCGTGCAGATGGCGCCCGAAGCGATCGATGCGGCGCGCAGCGCCATCGTCGACCAGTTCGGCGCACGCTACATGCCGGAGAAGCCGCGCTTTTACTCCACCAAGGCGAAGAACGCCCAGGAAGCGCACGAGGCGATCCGTCCGACCGATTTTGATCGGTCGCCCGACCGTGTGCGCAAATTCCTCGATGCCGACCAGATCCGGCTCTACGAGTTGATCTGGAAGCGCGGCATCGCCAGCCAGATGGCGTCGGCCGAGATCGAGCGCACGACGGCTGAAATCACCGCCGACAACAACGGCGAGAAGGCCGGGCTTCGCGCCGTTGGTTCCGTCATTCGCTTCGACGGCTTCATCGCTGCCTATACCGACCAGAAGGAGGATGGCGAGCAGAGCGACGACGGCGACGAGGATGGCCGTCTGCCGGAGATCAACGCGCGCGAGACACTCGCCAAGCAGAAGATCAATTCGACGCAGCATTTCACCGAGCCGCCGCCGCGTTATTCGGAAGCCACGCTGATCAAGAAGATGGAAGAGCTCGGCATCGGCCGCCCCTCCACCTATGCCGCGACGCTCGCGACGCTGCGCGACCGCGACTATGTGACGATCGACAAGCGCAAGCTGATCCCGCAGGCCAAGGGCCGGCTGGTAACGGCCTTCCTCGAAAGCTTCTTCACCAAATATGTCGAATACGACTTCACCGCCGATCTCGAGGAGAAGCTTGACCGGATTTCTGCCGGCGAGCTGAACTGGAAGCAGGTTCTGCGCGATTTCTGGAAGGATTTCTTCGCCCAGATCGAGGACACCAAGGAACTGCGCGTCACCAATGTGCTCGATTCGCTGAACGAGGCGCTTGCGCCGCTCGTCTTTCCGAAGCGGGAGGACGGCAGCGATCCGCGCATCTGCCAGGTCTGCGGCACCGGCAACCTGTCGCTGAAGCTCGGCAAATACGGCGCTTTCGTCGGCTGCTCGAACTATCCGGAATGCAACTACACCCGCCAGCTCTCCTCCGAAAACGGCGGGGAAGCGGACGGCGCGGCACTCAACGAACCGAAGAACCTCGGCACCGATCCGACGACCGGCGAAGAGCTGACGCTGCGTTCCGGCCGCTTCGGCCCCTATATCCAGCGTGGCGACGGCAAGGAGGCAAAACGCGCCTCGCTGCCGAAGGGCTGGAAGCCCGAGGATATCGACTATGAAAAGGCGATGGCGCTGATCTCGCTGCCGCGCGATATCGGCAAGCATCCAGAATCGGGCAAGATGATCTCATCAGGCATCGGCCGCTACGGACCGTTCCTCCTGCATGACGGCTCCTATGCCAATCTGGAAACCGTCGAGGATGTGTTCTCTGTCGGCCTCAACCGCGCCGTGACTGTCATCGCCGAAAAGGCGAAGCAGGCACCGGGCGGCCGCGCGGGCGGAACGCCGGCAGCACTGAAAGCGCTCGGCGACCATCCGGATGGCGGCGGCGCGATTACCGTTCGCGACGGCAAATATGGACCCTATGTCAACTGGGGCAAGGTCAACGCGACACTGCCGAAGGGCAAGGATCCGCAGGCAATCACCGTCGAGGAGGCGCTCGCCCTGATCGCCGAGAAGGCCGGCAAAGCACCCGCCGGCAAGGCGGTCAAGGCGAAAGCCAAGCCGAAGGCGGCGGCTGCCGAAGCCAGGACCACGAAGACAGCGGCCAAGCCGAAGGCAACGAAGGCAAAAGCGCCCGCGAAATCGAAAAAGAGCTGACGTGAGCAGGATACCGCGCGAAAGAATGAATCCCGCGGGCAAGCGCCCGGGCAAGATCGGCCGCCCGGGCAAGGATGCTCCCGCCGTCGAGCCGCTGAACATCGTCCACGGCGCCCTGCCCTCACGTGAGGCGATCCTGCGCTTCATCGCCGATCATCCGCAAAAGGCCTCCAAGCGCGAACTCGCCAAGGCTTTCGGCCTGAAGGGCGACAGCCGCGTCGAGCTCAAGCACATGCTGCAGGAGCTCGAACAGGAAGGCATGCTGCAGAAGAACCGCAAGTCGCTGATCCGTCCCGGCGCTCTGCCGCCCGTCGCCGTTCTCGACATCACGACGCGCGACAAGGATGGCGACCTGATCGGCCGGCCGGCGGAATGGCCGGAGGACCAGGGAGTGGCGCCTGCCGTCGCTATCCGCCAGCAGTCGCCCGCAGGCCGCCAGGGCAAGGGCAAGGCGCCCGTCGCCGGGCTCGGCGACCGCATCCTCGCAAAGATCTTCCCGGCCGTCGATCGCGGCGGGCCGGCCTATACGGCGCGGATCATCAAGGTGATCGACAGGCGCCGCGGCGCCTCCATGGGCGTCTTCCGCACCGCACCGGGTGGTGCTGGCCGACTGTTGCCGATCGAGCGGCGCGGCGAGGAGATGGTGATCGATCCTGAGTTCACCGGCGGCGCCAAGGACGGCGATCTGGTCGAGGTCGAAATCGCCCGTCTCGGCCGCTTCGGCCTGCCGCGCGCCAAGGTGCTTTCCGTCGTCGGTTCCGTCGGCTCGGAAAAGGCGATCTCGATGATCGCGGTCCATGCGCACGGCATCCCGCACGTCTTCCCGCCTGCTGTCATCGCCGAGGCGGAGGCAGCCAAGCCGGCGACCATGTCGCATCGGGAGGACTGGCGCGACGTGCCGCTGATCACCATCGACCCGGCTGATGCGAAGGACCATGACGATGCCGTCTATGCCGAACTCGACTCCTCGCCCGACAATCCCGGCGGCGTGATCGTCACCGTCGCGATTGCCGATGTCTCCTGGTACATCCGCGCCAATTCTCCGCTCGACCGCGAGGCGCTGAAGCGCGGTAACTCGGTCTATTTCCCGGATCGCGTCGTGCCGATGCTGCCGGAGCGCATTTCCAACGATCTCTGCTCGCTGAAGGAAGGCGTCGATCGCCCGGCGCTCGCCGTGCGCATGAGCTTCTCCGGGGAAGGCCGCAAGATCGGCCACACCTTCCATCGCGTCATGATGAAGAGCGCCGCCAAGCTGTCCTACCAGCAGGCGCAGGCGGCGATCGATGGAAAGCCGGACGATCAGACCGGACCGATGCTCGAGCCCATCCTGAAGCCGCTCTGGCACGCCTATGAGGTGATGAAGCGCGGACGCGACCGGCGCCAGCCGCTTGAGCTCGACATGCCGGAGCGCAAGATCCTGCTGAAGCCCGACGGCACCGTCGACAGGGTTTTCGTGCCGCCCCGGCTCGACGCGCACAAGCTCATCGAGGAGATGATGATCCAGGCGAACGTCTCGGCCGCCGAGACGCTGGAAAAGAAACGCCAGTTGCTGATCTACCGTATCCATGACGGGCCGACGCTTGCCAAGCAGGAAATCCTGCGCGAGTTCCTGGCCACGCTCGGTATCGCGCTTGCCAAGGGCGGCAACATGCGCGCCAACAACTTCAACGGCATCCTGGCGAAGGCCGAAGGCACTGCGCACCAGACCATGGTCAACGAGATGGTGCTGCGTTCGCAGAGCCAGGCGATCTACAGCCCCGAGAATATCGGTCATTTCGGCCTCAACCTGATGAAATACGCCCATTTCACCTCGCCGATCCGCCGGTACGCCGATCTCATCGTGCATCGCGCCCTCGTCGGCACGCTCGGCTTCGGCGAAGGCGGCATCACGCCCGACGAAGAGGCGGCCCTCGACGATATTGCCGCCGAAATCTCGACCTTCGAGCGCCGGGCCATGGCGGCCGAACGTGAGACGGTCGACCGATTGATCGCCCATCATCTGAGCGGCCGCATCGGCGAGGAATTTGCCGGACGCGTCTCTGGTGTTACGAAATCGGGGCTTTTTGTCGCCTTGCCAGACTATGGCGCCGACGGTTTCATCCCTATATCTACGCTCGGCACCGACTATTTCATCTACGACGAGGCGCATCAGGCGCTGTCGGGCGAAAGGACGGGGCTCGGCTATCGCCTTGGCGACAGCGTCACCGTGAAGCTTGCCGAGGCGATCCCGCTTGCAGGTGCGCTGCGTTTCGAGATGGTGAGCGAGGGGCGCGAGATGCCGACGGCAGTGCGCTCCTTCCACAAGGCGGGCCGCCGTGACAGAGGCCAGGTCCGCAAGAAACCCGGAACGAGGCCGCCCCGCGGGCGGCACTAGAGCAGTTCCGTTTTCTCTGGGTCACGGAAATGCTCTATTTTTTCTGTTTTTGCGCAATTCCGGACGCAAAACCGCTGTGCACTTTTGCTGGAATTGCTCTAGAACAGGATGATTTTAGGCCGGTTGGCCTAAAATCTGAATCCTGTTCTAAATTAAATAGTTAGAGCATGATGTCGTCCGAAAACCGCTTACACTTTTCGGCATCATGCTCTCGCTCCGAAGAGGAATATCCGATGAGCACACCGACCGACCAGGCCGTCCGCTACGGGGATACGCCCGAGGTCGAGCGTCCGCTTGGGCGCTCCATCATGCGCGGGCTAATGAACCGCTGTCCGGCCTGCGGCAGCGGCAAGCTTTTTCGCGCTTTCCTGAAGCCGGTCGACCATTGTGCAGCCTGCGGCGAGGCGATGTATCACCATCGCTCGGACGACCTGCCACCTTATATCGTCATCCTCGTTCTCGGCCACGTGGTGGTCGGCGGCTACATGCTGACCGACATGACCTTCGTGCTGCCTGTCTGGGTCCATATGGCCATCTGGGTGCCGATCACCGTCCTCACCGCCCTCGTCTCGATCCAGCCGATCAAGGGCGGCGTCATCGGCCTGCAATGGGCGCTGCGCATGCACGGCTTCGGTGGGGAGAGCGACGGCCCTGATGAATATGACATCCCCGGCCGGCCGGATTAGCACCTTCACCTTCCAGACATATTTAACGTGTAGTGCCAGCCCTCCACCGACCATCACCTGAATGCGGGAGCCGACGATCCTCAACGACCTGACATGGTAAGCATTTCTTGTCCGAACAGGCTTTACATTCCGCACATGGCCACTCACATCGGAAATATTGCGAAACGCCGCCCGTCACCTGGATTTGGCACGCTTGTGTCTATCTATGTGACGCGATCGGCCGATTCGCTCGCGCACCTCTCTAAGGATGGATAAATGTCTCAGCCGAGAACCGGCACACCGGGCGACGTCGAAGAAATTCATTGGCCTTCTCTGGTGGCAGCCATCTCGTCCATATCAGCCGTCGGCATAGCAATCGGCCTCGGACTCCCGCTTCTCAGCATCATCCTCGAAAAACGCGGCATCTCGTCCACCCTGATCGGGCTCAACACGGCGATGGCTGGGGTCGCGGCAATGGCCGCAGCGCCTGTTACCACCAAGCTCGCCCATAAATACGGCGTTGCGCCCACCATGCTCTGGGCGGTGCTGATTTCGGCGCTGAGTGCACTCGGATTCTACTACGCCCAGGATTTCTGGATGTGGTTTCCGCTGCGTTTCGCCTTCCACGGCGCGACGACAACGCTGTTCATCCTTTCCGAATTCTGGATCAATGCCGCCTCGCCGCCCTCCAAGCGCGGCTTCGTGCTCGGGATCTATGCAACAGTGCTGTCGCTGGGCTTCGCAGCCGGGCCGCTGCTCTTTTCGGTGCTCGGCAGCGACGGCATCTTCCCCTTCCTGATCGGTGCCTGTGCCATCCTGCTTGCCGCCATTCCGATCTTCATCGCCCGTGATGAGAGCCCGGCGCTCGAGGAAAAACCGGAGCTGCATTTCATGCGCTACGTCTTCCTCGTGCCGACGGCGACGGCGGCCGTCTTCATCTTCGGTGCCGTCGAGGCGGGCGGGCTGTCGCTTTTCCCGATCTTTGCCGTGCGTGCGCATTTCACCGAATCGCAGGCCGCGCTGCTGCTCACCATGATGGGCGTCGGCAATGTCATCTTCCAGATCCCGCTCGGCCTGCTCTCCGACCGCATCAAAGACAAGCGGCCGCTTCTGGCCGGCATGGCGCTGATGGGCTTCGTCGGCTCGATGATGCTGCCGGTGCTGGTCAACAACTGGCTGCTGATGGCGGGTATCCTGCTATTCTGGGGCGGTTGCGTCTCCGGCCTCTATACTGTCGGCCTCAGTCATCTCGGCTCGCGGCTGACGGGCTCCGACCTTGCTGCGGCCAATGCCGCCTTCGTCTTCTGTTACGCCATGGGAACCGTGGCGGGACCGCAGGCGATCGGCGCAGCGATCGACGTTGCTGGAAATAACGGTTTTGCCTGGGCGATCGCCGCTTTCTTTGGCCTCTACGCCCTACTTTCCGGCATCAGGCTGCTGTTCATTCGAAAACGGACTTGACTTTTCGGGCGGGATTCGTAGTTTCGCGCCAGAATTTGCCGTGGAGCCCATCCGGCTTCCACGGCTTTCATTTTCTTAAAGGCAGGACGACCATGGCCAAGGCTACAACAATCAAGATCAAGCTGCTGTCGACAGCCGACACCGGTTTCTTCTACGTCACGACGAAAAACAGCCGTACGATGACGGACAAGATGACGAAGACGAAGTATGACCCGGTTGCGAAGAAGCATGTCGAGTTCAAGGAAACCAAGATCAAGTAATCGCCTGATCTGAAGGATTTCAAAAAAAGCGCGCGCCCTCGGGTTGCGCGTTTTTTGTTTTCTGGGCTGCTCTTTGGGAATGATAGCGCAAACAGACAAAACGCCGCCCTTCCATCTTCGGGAAGTGACGGCGTTTTCTTGAAAGGGGGTCGGCCAGCATGCAAAACGGCACGAGGAACCGCTATAACTTGCCTACTAGCCGACCGACCCCACGACCCAGGAGATGCGGCGGACCTGAGCATCATGGGGTATCGACAACTCCTCGACGGGAGCGTTTTCTCTTATGAGCCGATAATTTGCGCAAAAATGAAAGAAAATCAACAAATTCTTAATGATGAAATTTCGAAGCTTGATTCTATGGTTAAAAGTCCAGTTTTGGGACATACAAAGATTTTTCGAATGGACATTGCTTCGAAGCGCAATGCTTGTTCCTTCGAAGCAATTCGACAATATAACATAATAACTTACGCACCCCCTCCCCCTACGTAATGTGGCGTCGTTGGAATCTATTTATGCTCGTTGGCGGCAGGATTTTTTTATAGTCACTTTTTCGTTTTGAGCTGTCGTCGCGGGGTTCCAAGACTGTCGGTGCCGCACATCCGCAGCAACGTTTGAGAAGTCCATTTTTGGGCTATTGGGTAGCAAAATTTTCGCACAGCGTTGCACACGCGAACATTAAAAGTTGGTAATAATTCGCTTCCAGCGGTGGAAAACCCACAAACGGCGCATCAAGCAGCAAAGTGATTCGCTACGCGGCCGCGGCGACCACACGGTTGCGACCGGTATTCTTGGCCTCGTAAAGCGCAAGATCCGCCTGCTTCATCAACTGGTCGGGGGTCAGCACCGACGCAATACGCGAGGCGATACCGAAAGAGGCGGTGATGTTCAGCGCCGCACCAGAGTGTTTGAGCAAGAAGGGAACGCTCTCGATCGCGGCGCGCAGGCGCTCGGCGACGGCAGCGGCAACTTCCGGCGAGGTGTCCGGCATTACGACGACGAATTCCTCGCCGCCGTGGCGGCAGGCGAGATCGGCGCCACGGATGGCCGAGCGGATGCGATTTGCGAATTCCCGGAGCACCTCATCGCCGCCGTCATGGCCATAGGTGTCGTTGACCTGCTTGAATCGGTCGATATCAGTGATCAGCACCGAAAGCGGCCGGCCGCGAGCCATCGAGCGGTTGAAGAGCACGTTCAGATGATTGTCGAGATAACGCCGATTGTTGAGGCCGGTCAACGGATCGGTCACGGCAAGCTCGATCGTCTGCTTGACGCTGGCGCGCAGGCGGTCGTTGTAGCGCTTGCGGCGGATCTGCGTCAGGCTGCGGGCAACCAACTCGTTCGGATCGACCGGGCGGACAATGTAGTCATTGACGCCGAGATCGAGCGCGCGGACGACCATCTCGTCAGCGCCCTGCTCGGTGATGATCAGGATCGGCAGGAAGCGTGTGCGTTCCAGCGAGCGCAGTTGCGAGCAGAGGCGAAGCGGATCGTAGTCGTCGAAATTGGCGTTGACGATGACGAGTTCGAACGCGCTTTCGGCCGCCTCGAAAAGGGCCGCCTGCGGGTCGGAAATGGCAAGCACGTCGGCGACGGGTTTCAGCGCCTTGATGATGCGCTCCTGCGAATTGGCGCGGCCGTCAACGAGCATGATCTGGCCCGTCTCATCGGCGCGGCCTTCGCCTGCCCGCATGAGGTCGTCCATGCCCATCGTTTGGGCGGTGTCGGCGCGAATGCGCAGCTCGTCGCTCAGCGTCTTCAGCCGCAACAGGCTCTTCACCCGCGAGATCAGTTGCAGGTCGTTGACAGGCTTGGTCAGGAAATCGTCGGCACCGGCCTTCAGGCCGCGCACACGGTCGGCCGACTGGTCGAGCGCGGTGACCATGACGACGGGAATATGGGCGGTCTTCTGGCTGGCCTTCAGCCGCTCGCAGACCTCGAAACCGTCGATGCCGGGCATCATGATGTCGAGCAGGATGAGATCGACCTGGTTGCGCTCGCAGATCGCCAGCGCCTCGTAACCGTCGGCTGCGGTCAGCACGTCGAAATACTCCGCGAGCAGCCGCGCTTCGAGCAGCTTCACGTTGGCCGGAATATCGTCAACCACCAGTATTCGCGCAGTCATAAGCGTCTTTCCGATGCGTCAGGCATCGCCCAGATAGATCTTGATCGTCTCGATGAATTTCGGAACCGAGATCGGTTTGGAAACATAGGCCTCGCAGCCGCCCTGGCGGATCCGCTCCTCGTCGCCCTTCATCGCGAAAGCGGTGACGGCGATGACAGGGATTACGTGCAGTTCGTCGTCTTCCTTCAGCCATTTGGTGACTTCGAGGCCGGAAACCTCGGGAAGCTGGATATCCATGAGGATGAGGTCGGGGCGATGTTTGCGCGCCAACTCGAGCGCCTCCATGCCGTTTCTCGTCTGGATCGTGGTGTAGCCGGACGCCTCGATGAGGTCGCGAAAGAGCTTCATGTTGAGCTCGTTATCTTCTACAATCATCACCTGTTTGGGCATGATAAGCTGTCCCTACGTCCGTTCGCGAAGCGGTTCGTCGCATGAGAAAGGCTCATGCGGCAAATGGTTCCATGAAACCGATAGCGCAAGCTAGCGGTATTTGGTTGAAGAAAAGGTAACTTACCCCTCGAAATGCAAAGCAACTTCAAGACTTCGAAACAATCGGCCGCCGACCCGCACGAAACGGCGATCGCCGTGCTCGGCTGGCTTGCCGACGATCCCGAAATGTTCAGCCGCTTCCTCGCTTTGACCGGCGTGGCGCCCGGCCAGGTGCGCAGTGCCATCAACGATCCGGGGTTCCTCTCCGGAATGATGGATTTCCTGATGAACCATGAGCCGACGGCAATAGCCTTCTGCACAGCGACCGGCATCAGCCCGGAGACGGTAACTGCCACCTGGCAGCATTTCTCCTCGCCAGGCCTCGATTCCGGAGAATACTGACCGTGACGGAACTCGATCTCTCGCATATCCGCCTCGGCGAACGGCCGCTGATCGTCTGTGACGTCGACGACGTCGTGCTGCAATTCATCGATCCCTTCCAGCTTTTCCTTCAAAGCCAGGGCCATGAATTTCTGCCTCGATCGTTCCGGCTTCACGGCAACATCGTCTCGAAGGCGGACGGCGCAGCGATCGAGGATCAGCAGGTCAGCCGGCTGATCGAGGCGTTCTTCGAGGCGCAGGAACTCTGGCAGAAGCCTCTCGACCGCGTCGTCCAGACACTCGAACGGCTTTCGGAAGAGGCCGATATCCTTTTCCTGACGGCGATGCCGCCGCGGTTTCAGGATCAGCGCCGCCGCCTGCTCGACAGGACGGGCCTTGTCTTTCCGCTGCTTGCCAGCGAGCAGCCCAAGGGCCCGATCGTTCATGCTCTGCATGCCAGCCGCTCCCTTCCCGTCGTCTTCATTGATGATATGGCGCGTAATCTGCATTCCGTTAGGGATCATGTCGCCGATTGCCTGCTTATTCACCTGATGCCGAATTCCCCGGTCCATCGTTTCGCGCCGGCGGCAGCTGACGACATCACCCGCGCCACCGACTGGGCGCACGCGGCCGAACTCATCGAGGCACATTTCCTGGCGGGCGGCACGCTCAATCGCGCAGCTCCAGCCGCATGAGCGGACGCCCGTCCTTGCGCCGTGCAACCGTCTCGAAACCGGCGGCATCGAAGATCGCCGTCGAGCCGATGCAGAGTGTCACGGATTTCGACTGCTTGACATGATCGATGGGACAAGCTTCTAGCAGCCGCGCGCCCTGGCGCCGTGCGTGGTCAATCGCGCCGGCGAGCAGACGATGGCTCATTCCTTTGCCGCGCAGTTTCGGCAGCAGGAAGAAGCAGCTGACGGCCCATATGGATGGATCATGCGCATCGCCCTCCTCCAGCGGCCGCGAGACGGTGCGTGGCGAATTGAACTGTGGCACGTCATGGCGCGGTCCGACCTGAAGCCAGGCGACCGGCGCGCCATCGGCATAACAGAGAATACCCGGCGGTGGCCCTGCCTCAATCCGTCCCCGCATATGCGCCTTGCGCTCGTCGGCCGGCATCCCCGTCCTCACCGCATGCGGCAGGCGCAGCGCGACGCACCAGCAATTGTAGAAAGCGCCCTGCGGCCCGAACAAGGTTTCGAAGTCATCCCAGCGTTCTGCCGTCACCGGCTCGAAACGAAGATCGTTATCCAAAGGCAAAGCTTCCACCCTATCTTGTGACTCGGAAGCTTAAGGCGTAACCTCACAATGTTCAATCTTTGTTCCCATGATGACGCCCACGCCTGACAAGACACCCGGCTTCTGTCGCGACTGCCTTGCCGAGCAGAAGGGCGAGGCGCGTCGTTGCGTTTCCTGCGGCAGCCCGCGCCTCGTGCGCCATCGGGAACTCTACGCGCTGACGCTCGCACATATCGATTGCGACGCGTTTTACGCAGCCGTCGAGAAGCGCGACAATCCCGAGCTCGCCGACAAGCCTGTCATCATCGGCGGCGGCAAACGCGGTGTGGTCTCCACCGCCTGCTATATCGCCCGTATTCACGGCGTGCGTTCGGCGATGCCGATGTTCAAGGCGCTGGAAGCCTGCCCACAGGCGATCGTCATCCGTCCGGACATGGAAAAATATGTCAGGGTCGGGCGCGAGGTGCGCGCGTTGATGCAGGATCTGACGCCGCTGGTGCAGCCGCTGTCGATCGACGAGGCCTTCCTGGAGCTCGGCGGCACCGAGAGGCTGCATCACGATCCGCCGGCGCGCACGCTCGCCAAATTCGCCCGTCGCGTCGAAAAGGAGATCGGCATCACCGTTTCGGTCGGGCTTTCCTATTGCAAGTTTCTCGCCAAGGTCGCTTCCGACCTGCAGAAGCCGCGCGGCTTCTCCGTCATCGGCCGTGAAGAAGCGGTCGAGTTCCTGGCGCCGCGTCCCGTCACCACCATCTGGGGTGTCGGCAAGGCCTTTGCGGCGACGCTGGAGGCGGACGGCATCCGCACCATCGGGCAGTTGCAGCAGATGGAGGAGAACGACCTGATGCGCCGCTACGGCAGCATCGGCCAGCGGCTTGCCCGGTTGTCGCGCGGCATCGACGACCGCGAGGTTCATCTCAACGATGCGGCCAAGAGCGTCTCGTCCGAGACGACCTTCTTCGACGACATATCGCGCTACCACGATCTGGTGCCGATTCTGCGCAGCCTCTCCGAAAAGGTCTCCTGGCGGCTGAAGAAAAACGGCATTGCCGGCCATACCGTCGTCCTGAAGATGAAGACCGCCGATTTCAAATCGCGCACTCGCAACCGCAAGCTCGAAGACCCGACCCAGCTTGCCGACAGAATCTTCCGCACCGGGCTCGAGCTTCTCGAAAAGGAGACGGACGGCACGAAATTCCGCCTGCTCGGCATCGGCGTCACCGATCTCGGCGACGCCGCGCGCGCCGATCCGCCCGATCTCATCGACCGTCAATCGGGCCGGCGAGCAGCCGCCGAAGCGGCGATGGACAAGCTGCGTGACAAGTTCGGCAAGAAGACGGTCGAGACCGGTTACACCTTCGGCAGCGGCAAGCGCGATCAATAAAGCGTGAAATCTGCCGGTGGTCCGGCCCATAAAATCTTCCTTAAACTTCGTCCCATAATGTGCCGGACAAGTATTGCGTATGGTTGGGTATCATGTTCTCGCGTCTCGTCCTCGGCCTCGGCTTGCTGTCGGCCACCGCACTCGTGCACCCCGCCTTTGCCGCGGATGTGCGCACGCTGCAGATCTTCGTCTCGAAGGACAAGCAGTCGCTTGCGGTCTATGATGGCGCCGAGGTCGTCGCGACCTCCAAGGTCTCGACCGGTAAGGACGGGCACACCACGCCGAGCGGCATCTTTTCGGTGCTCGAAAAACAGAAATATCACGAATCCAATCTCTATTCGGCAGCCCCCATGCCGTTCATGCAACGGCTGACCTGGTCCGGCATCGCGCTGCACGAATCCAATTCTGTGCCGCGTTACCCGGCCTCGCATGGCTGCGTGCGCATGCCCGGCGCCTTCGCCAAGGCGCTCTATGCGATGACGAAGCCCGGCATTCCGGTCATCATCAGCAACAGTGAACTGGTGCCGCAGCCGATCGACCATCCCAACCTTTTCCACCCGGATGCGCCGGCGGCGATGCCGCTGCTTTCGGCTGTCGAACTGCGGCCATCCATGCCCGACAGCCCCGGGAAGCCGGTCCAAGTCGCGATGAACGACACGGCTGCGATGCCGATGCCATCAGTCGAGCCGACCGTGGCACCCGAACCGGAGCAGCCGTCCGAACCGATCAGCATGCTCATCACGCGCCGGACGCTCCGCGAGACGGTGATCGACATCCAGACCCTTCTCAACCAGCTGGGCTTTTCCGCCGGTAATCCCGATGGCCTGCTCGGCCCTTCGACCGTGCAGGCGATCAAGACCTTCAGGACGCTGCGGCCGACGGAATTTGCCGGCGACAGGAGCCTGATCTCCGATACGCTCCTCAAGGCAGTCTATGCCGCGGCAGGCAAGGGCGAGCCGCCGAACGGCGTCATCATGGTGCGGCAGGCATTCAAGCCGATCTTCGAAGCGCCGGTGACGATCGCCGATCCAGGACTGGCGCTCGGCACGCATTTCTTTACGCTGCATGCGGTCGATGAAAAGGCCGGCACGGCAGACTGGCTCGGCATCACGCTCGAGAACAATCTCTCCCGCGAGACGATGAAGCGGTTGGGCATCACCAATCAGGAAAGTTCGATCATCACGGGCAAACCGATCGCCCGTTCGCTCAGCCGGATCACGATCCCCGACGAGACCCGCCGCAAGATCGACGCCCTCATCGCGCCCGGCTCGACGCTGACGATCTCCGATACCGGCCTCGGTTCGGAAACCGGCGAAGGCACGGATTTCATCACAATCACGCGTAGTTGATGACCATCACGCGCAGCTGATCAGACGAGTTCGACGTCGATGACGCCGGGAGCAGCGCGAAGGGCGGCGGCGATCTCCGGCGTGATGCGGTATTTCTCAGACAGCGCCACTTCCACCTCGCGTTTGCCATCCTCCTTGATGACGATGAAAGAGACGAGGCCGTCGCCTTTGGCGTTCAGATGGCCGGCGACCATTCTCAACGGTCCGGAATCACGGACATAGACACGCAACGCCTTCTGCATTTGCAGCGACTTTTCCTCCAGCGACTGGATCGTCTGGATGCGCAGGCCGATGCCCTCAGGCCGCTCCTCGCCGGTCGCGGTGAGCACGAAGGATTTTCCTGACTCCAACACGTCGCGATACTGGTTCAGCATTTCCGAAAACAGCACGGCCTCGAACTGGCCCGACGAATCCGAAAAGACGATGATGCCCATCTTGTTGCCGGTGCGGGTCCTGCGCTCCTGCTTGGAGATGACGGTGCCGGCAAGGCGCGCATTGGCTGCGCCCTGTTTGATCGCCGCGGAAAACTCGGCGAAGGTCTGCACTCGCATCTTCTGCAGGATGTTGTTGTAGGAATCGAGCGGATGGGCGGTCAGATAGAAGCCCAGCACCTGGAATTCCTTGAGCAGCCGTTCTGAGGCAAGCCAGGGCGAGAATGGCGGCAGGGAGATCTTCTCAGGCCCTGACGTCAGCGTACTGCCGAAGATGTCCGACTGGCCGCTCAGCTTGTTTTCCTGGGCACGCT
>Ga0307513_10005603_pt1 | contig 16560 bp, 16 predicted proteins | sample 15_EM_MG_FD_202174 | JGI IMG/M metagenome (GOLD analysis project Ga0307513, IMG submission 202174) | Populus trichocarpa ectomycorrhiza microbial communities from riparian zone in the Pacific Northwest, United States - 15_EM | ecosystem: Host-associated > Plants > Roots > Unclassified | place... | reverse complement strand
CATGGTTCTTATGTAGATATTCAACGGACTCGGACTTCTGGCCATTTCCCTCCACCCTCATTTCTCGACGCACCGTTACGCTGGAAAGGCAATATTGACAGGGGCTATTCTGTTCTCTGGGAGCATCGCTGCCCTTGTTCTGAATCGTGAAAGGTAGATCCTCATTCTTGACTCTGGTTCGCTATTTTAATCCAAGGGCCATAGGTTCAAATTTTTGGGCCCTGTCACGCCAATAGGAGGCCTGCTGTTTGTCTCAGGGTAAGGAGAACGGCTCGTCGGGAGCATACGAAGGAGTATCTGATCTCTTCACCAGATATATTGCTCTTGCCTTGTAGGGTACAAATCAGTGGACGGTCCTATATCCAATTATATTATACCTTGTGATCTGCATGACTTCAGTTTGGATTTACATTTCATTAATAAACCATAAGGTATTTGACAAGGCTACGAAAGCAAATGAAGGCATCAAACTTCCAGGCAGGTGAGTCTATTATGCACTAGTACCATCTCTAAGGCATCATATAGTATCTCCAGGACCTGAAACGCACCCCGAGCTAGCTGCAGCTGAAATCTGTTACCAACCCCGTTCTCTGTAGCAATAGTATTAAGCTCGGTGACTCGTAATACTACCCATGGTGCAGCTGAAATCTCGCGTAGGGCATGAAAACATGAGCACCTAGCTGGTACTGAAGACGGTTGTGGCATGCTCGCGTTATGCATACATTATCGAGACAGTAACACATCACCGCGAGGGTCTGAGTCCGTCAACATAGCCCCTCCGGTACCACATTCACTATAGGCGTGGGGACGTGAGTCGGAGGTTGAAAACTTCGTGTCTTCCGATCCTTCGTTTGCCAGCACCACATCGGCGGATCACTTCTCACTCTTATAAAGCCTCTTTGAGTCAACCCCGTTGTACGGTTCATCCTCCGACTCTTCTTCAGAGGCCTCAGCTCGGCCTACTGGTGTCCTTGCACCCTAGGTCTAATTTTCACCCTACTGCTATATTGCTTGCCATGGTTTGGCGTCGGGCTCCTTCTACCACTTCGAGGTATATGTGTGACGTTACTGAAGGGCAGCGGCCGGAGGCAAGCTGGGCTCCTGTTGTTGGGGATCACCAGTTCGCAGAGCGGCCGATGCTACATTTGGATCTCAACAAAATTCATGGACAAATACTTTCATTTCCCTACCGCCCCACTCACTTGCATCCGCCTCCAGGGTGCGTCTGGAGGGCCGGCGTCCGTGAGCATAGCGAAATAGACGGCTAGGCAAAGTCTAGGAGCTGGTTTGAACTTCCTCTGTGGAACTCTTTGCTGCATTCCATATACTGATACAGTTGCTACATGGAGACCGAGCGGAAGCAGAATGCCGAACGAAGTATTTACCAGAATGCGCGACGGCTCAAGCAAATGTGGAAATTTTGGTGTAGGGAAGATGAAAGAAGCTCAGCGAATGTGAGGAAGGAGATCCAAAGGGTCGTGTGCGACCAAGGGGATTAGTCTCTACTGTGGCAGAGAAATGGGCCATGGAGCTCTTGCCTGAGGAGCAGATGGTATAGATAACAATATGTACGAATCAGCCAAGTAAAGACAGGGATGTGGAAGGGGATATCGGGACGAGGAAATGGGGAAAGGACGTGACTGACTCCCAAGAAATCCACGTAATCAAATATGTGCATATTGTAACGTTTTGCTATGAATCAGGTATGTTTTAGGGTACAGTGCCGCTGTTCCATCCAGTGAGGGCAGCACTTGCAACCAACCAGAGAAGGGACGCGTATGGGATGAGATGGTAAATGCCACGACCTAGGGGGTAACCCGTAATAAAAATGCCTGAGAGCCATTGGAGAAGGATGAGACTACAAGTGCGAGAGGTATGGTCGGAACGAATGGATGTCATGGTGGTAAGGAAGGGTTCAGGTTCAGAACGTCGGCGGCACCTGTAGAGGTTATTTGCCTGCTTTGATTGGATTGCAGAGGGGATATAGTTGACAGTTGACTATGAACCAAAGAGCCCAGCACTGGTGAGTGCTCTGACAACAGAATCAGGCGTGGTGAGATTTCCTCCGAGGGCGGCTTGCCACACGGCCTCAAAGGCAGAGTAGGGTTCCTTGGCTTCCGGAACCACCGTCCGCGCGGTAGCCCCTGTCGACCAGAGGACGGTATCATTTGAATCGTGAAGGGCCCACTTTCGGAAAACGTCCCCGCGTTGTGTTCCGAAGAACAGCTGCCCCTCGGGACCCGAAAAACTGGAATAGGACGCATCGATGTCCACAGGTAACAGCTGGCCAAAAACGACTACCTCAATGATCGGAATATCGAGGAGAGAATTGGTGTCAAGGAAGAGAGTCGAGTCGTTGTTGGGAGGGGAGCGAGAGTTTAACACGATGAACTGTGCAGCAGTGGCGGCGAGTGCCGCTGTCGGGAAACTTTGAAGATATGCAAGGGCCACGTGATTGAGATGCAGAAGAGTTCCATACTGGCGTGGATCTGCGCTCGAGGCGGGAATGAAAGCACTTGGACGGGCACTTGGTGCGGAGGCTCGGGTGAGGCCGACCAATTGTTCGCCTGCCTTCAGAATGGCCCTTGGGCCGGCTGATGTAGTCAACTGGCTTGCCTGTATAGTCAAACCTTGTCGGCCGTCGGCAAATGGTAGGTGAAGGTTGAGCACGTTGAGAATACCGTAAGTCGGGCGGCTAGCAAAGCATCCGACAACAAAGTTGGACGAGGTTACTGGACTACTGGAAGGTAGACCGAAAGCAGTTGTTTCCACTGTATCGATATCAACTCTATTGACCCCTGAAAGGTCAGGATAACAAGCAACAGGTGGCGGAAAGCTCGTCGTGTTGGATGAAGACATCAAGTTAGACACACGCTCGGAGGTCGCGTCGAATGGAAGGACGATCGGAGCGTCCCGAAGAGCGTTCAAGAACGTTTCAAGTTGATTGGAGGGAAGTTGCAAGGCGGACGTCCAGTATCTTTGCAATGCCGTTGATCGCTGAGTCGATGAAGCTGAAGAAGAGCGTGAGTTGGGTGACTATGGTCACGACCATGCGAGTGAACGTACCCGTCGAGAAAGAATACATCCGGTCCAAAACACTGTCGACTATAGGATCAACTCGGCTCTTCTGATCGCTATTGACATTTGCGTTGTCCTTCCAGGATATGGATGGCGGGCGGAAAGTCATGCTGGCAATATTGTAAAGAAAACCGTCTGCAGCAAAGGCCAGGCCCACAGTATCATTTTGCACAGGCGCATCCTGGCCAGCCAGCTTGCTGAAGTCCGCATTCGCAATGGAGGAGCGCAGTTGCTCTGTGGTATTTAGAGATTCGGTTTCCATCAAATTGTAGAGGATGGCGGCTCTGGCGAATTCTGTCCTATTGGGAGACGGAGAAACCGCAAGACCGGGGGCAACGTCGATGAGTAGAGCCTGCTTGGAACAGTCGTCTGGCGAATCCCCGAGTAGGTCCCATAGGGTGAGCGAGATGTTTGAGGTGGTAAAGTTGACACTGAAGAGATCGTTCATCCGGGGAACGAGATCTATGATTGTTCGCGCCACAGCGTTACAGCGGCCGGTCACATTCGAGGTGCAAACACAAGTCTTGTCTGCTCGGTGAATTAGTTTCCAGTGCTACTGCACAGGGGGGCAAGGTAGAACGTACCGATGTCGCAAAAACGACCTGTGGTGTTAGACCCGGTACAACTCGCAGCCTGAGTATTGGAGGTGCTCCGAGTGAGGATGACTGCCAAACCAACCACAAGGCCAATCAGGGCCAACACGAGCAAGATCACTGCAAACCATTTGCTGCGACTGGTCCATTGCTTTCTCTGAGGCGGTCCTCCAGTGTTCCTGCTTCCCACACCCGGGTCAAGCTCGACTTTCTGCGGCCGGCGGGAGTCTACGCCAAGAGCACGGATTTGCCAGAGGCGCTTACGCTTCCCGTCGTCGTCGAGCTGTGTGAACCATCCGCCGCCGTCTCCGCTCGTTGATGCGTTGGCCCCACCCACGCCAAGGGCAACATGGTTAGGACTCCGATACTTGGACCGGTCTGATCGAGTCGAGAACATCGAGCGAATGGAGCTGGCCTTGGAGAGTGCTTTTTTATGTACGTAACCCTTTCCACTCGAGCTTTGAGCCTGTTGTTGTGGTATATGTTGATGATACAGGTAGGCCTCATCGAGTGGGAGATTGGGGGTAGGTAGAGGCATTTGGCTTCGGCATTGGTTCCAACTTTGCCACAGTGGAGCATTGTCCTGAGGAATCCTTTCCAGAGTGGCGGCCCGTTCCATCAACTCATGGTTCACCATACCCACATAAGGATGCGGCCCTCTGATCCTTGGGAGCTGCATCTGTTTCGGAGTTAAAGGGAGTGGCAGAGGCGGTGGTGGCAAGGGAGGAGGCATGACTGTTCCGCGCCTGCACTTCCTCATACTATGTCGGCTCGTATTCGTGGGTGTCGAAGGCATGCTCGATTTGGAGAGTCTTGAAAGAAGTGACGAGACGCGCGTCAACGTGTCAGATCCAAAAGACTCTTGTCTTCGGAGTTGGTCTGACCTATGGTCTGGCTGACTTTGGACACCCGCATCGGAGAGAATAGCAGGAGGCGGGACGGTGGGAAAGGGCGGATGTGGATGTGGCGGAAGGGGGAGTGGTGGAAGGGCGCGGCTGTGAAAAGAGCTGTCTTGTGGTTCAGGGTAAGGCACGGGAGGCAGATCTTTCTCGTCGTACAACGACACAGCTGTGTGCATCTGATCCTTTGATCCCCGATCCATTCGTGTATCGACCCCTCGCATGTCAAAACTCGTTATGCCTCGCCCAGTCCTATCCACATCATGGGCTAATACCGGCTGGTCGTCGACCTCAACGACACTCTCTGGGAAGAAACCGGGTTCACGAGCAGGTGGTTGTCGTCGCAAGGATGGACTCAACTTGAGCGTAGTTGGCGTAGAACTGGAAGGAGATGCAGCCGTGACAGTCGAACTGGGGCTAGGAGCCTTCGATCTGGGGCTAGGTGACGTCGAGAGGTAGGTGTGGACGCCCTGTCGAAGCACAGAGTCTTCAGTCTTCAATTTGAGCGGGGCGACCGTATTGTCGATCGGCGACTGACCCTCCGGTGGCGCCGTGTGCTGAACCTGGATAGCAGGCGGAGCAGCGAGACCACCCGAAGACGGTGCACGAGTGAGAAGTGCCTTGGAACGCCAAGAAAGACTTGCAATCCGAACAATCCCAACCACGGCGGCAGGATCATCTTCGCTCGGCCGGTCAAAAGTTCCAAGTTGGTCAGCATCCTCGCTCACCCGAGCCTGAGAATCTTCCTCATAGGCTGAATCCTGCGAAGGCCGAACGAGTTGCTCGGTAGCATGAATCAACGCTGAGAGACGACGGTTGTACGAAAGGGCCACGCCTGCGGTGAAATGAGACATGTACGACATCCGGATTAATGGGCAACACTTACTATTGGTGGTCATGCTCCCATCAACTGAAGCTCTCACTGAAGGCGTGCCAAGGTGGTCTTTGCTCCAGAGCGGGGGACTCGTGCGACTTGGAGGACTTGGGAATCCTGGGTCTGACAACCATGACTCTATTCCCGGGGTAGCAACAGTTGGGACAGGGGTGTCGTGGGTAGTGACCACCACTCGTGAGGGAGTTTTAACGACATGGAATGTGGGCTTGGACCCTGAAACACTGAGAGGTGTAGGTAAAGTGGATGGAGAAGCCAGAGACAGAGGCAGAGGCGGAACAGGGACTGTGGGGACCGGTGGAGAAGAGGAATAAAGTGTAGTGGGTGTGCCCGGTTCCCTGGTCGACCTTCTATATGTAGCCGTATTGATAGGCATAGGCAGAGTGAGACCCTTTACCCACGGTGATCGGGTACTGGGCGTCATCGGCACTTGCTGGCTTGGGACGGCGGCAGGAGGCTTGGGAAATGACATCAGTTCAAATGCAGTAAAGCTGTCTGAACCACTCGTTATGCTCGCTGAAGTCAACAAGCCATCGCTGATGCTCCCTTGAGGGATTGGCGGCACTAGTGAGCTATTGGACCGTCCTTGCGAATTGCTGAAACACGACTGCGACGCATCGGGTGACATGTTATCCCTCATACTCAATGGAGCCTCTACCGATAGTCGGTCGACATTTGAGTTCGTTGAATCAGCAGCCTGCGGCTTGTTGTCGGCAGTTTTGATGCACTGGACGACTTCAGCCCAATGTAGTTGATCAGAGAATGGCATGGCAGAGGCGCGCCACGTTGGAGAGGATGGCAAGGAAGAGCCGTCATGGGTCGACCCAGCAGTTGCGTGAGTCTGGAAAGAGTGCCGAAACGGTGACGTACTATCAGTCGGCTCAATCACAGGCGGTAGGAGGTTAAAATATCTTTCCTCGCTGCTTTCTAATTCTTTCTGGTGATTTATGGAGGCCGCTTCATTGTCCGTTAGATCATGGAAAGGATCTGTCGTGTTGAATAGATGAGATGTCTGCACCCTTATGGGAGAGCTTTGTACTTCTGATTCTTCGTAGACCGGTGAGCGGGGAGGTCGCAATACGGGAAGCTGTTGACGCCGAAACCGGAGGCGTTCGACTTCGCCACCGGAAGGGGCTCGAGCAGGCTGTGCTGAGTCCAATTGGGAATCTGGATTTACACCCATCCTCGGATAACTGGGCAAGAGAGCCAACTCGATCCGACCTGATTGTTGACCGGACGAGGCTCGGGAGTGCAAGCCAGATCTGGACGCGCTGGCGAGAGACAGGTCGGAGTCACGATAGACGTAGGCACCAGAGTAGTAGGATGGTACGCCCGGACCAGCAGTGCTTGGCGGGAAGTCTGCAGCGGTTACTGTTGGAGGGGCAGACCCAACAGAGGAGGGATAACTTGCAGAGGGGAGGGCAGATATTGATGAATCATGGGGCACAAGAAGTCTCAGCGTTGCATATTGAGCGTGTCGATCTCTCGAGTGCGAGTCTGAGGTGGTCGCGTCGGTCGATTGGCGTTCGGTGTACATGGACTGGGGTACAGGTGGATAGGAGGAAGTAATATAATATGGGTCTGGTTCTCCTGCAGAGTGGGTGGAGGACAAGCGTGGCGTCATGTCCACATCCGGCACATTCCACACGTCCGCGCCGCCCACACCAACATTGTCAACCTCAGAGTTTTCTTCAGGAGTGGCCTGGGTGTTCAAGGAAGGGGGAGATGCAAGCAAGTGGAGAGATCTAGGCGTGCGGTGAGTGAGTTTCGAGGTCGACTGTGGGGACCATTCCCGGGACATGTCTGCTTGGAAGCGACGGGGCGGTGAGCAAAGGCAAGAAGAGAAGGTGCAAAGATCACTCACAATGATGGTGGGAGATCAGAGACGAGGGAGGCAACGGAACATACGCCAAGAAATTTCGACGTCGCGACTCGACCAAGTCTTGTGATTGCTGCTCGCCGGGCGCGATGACGCGAAAATTTGGAAGGCGAGGAGGACGACGAAGAAGGAGAGTAAAGGACTCGGAGGATGGGAAGGCGAGTGAGTGAGTGAGTGAGAGCAGCAACAGCGAGCGAGGGATGAGAACGGGACTCAGGGGCACAGCTCGAGTACCGAAGGCGTAAACGTAAAGGGCTTCTCCTCCCACGACTACAGAACCACCTGCCGCCACGGTCCCATCAATGTTTGCCGTTTCCGGTGAAAGCTGGCGGAGCCCATTTTCCTGGAAACTGTGGAGAAGAAAGAAGCATGATCTCTACGGTACATCCTCGGCCCTCGGCGATGCCTCTCTTGATGATCCTTCCGTTTCTGAGCACGGGTGGATGATCCCATCATGATCCAAGGGCGCGAAACAACCGTGGGTTGCCTGCCGGAATGCGGAATGACATCCGACTGCCCCGCGGGATGGCGAGCAGGTTTCTTCTTGGCCGGACACTTGAGTTAGCTCGCCCTGGCATTCTCTCAGCCGCCGCGCTTGTGCTGTGATAGAGTCATTTAACCTCCTTGGGTGTTAATCCTCAGGCCCCCTCCTGGAAAATGGAATTACCATAAATTGACAGTTCAACGGGCAGTCACTAGGCGATCCAAGGAGCCATCCCTCTCTCCGGGACGCTACGAGAGTGCACGAGAATAGGTGACAGCACACGAGCACGCGGGTTTCGGATATTTAGTACCCGGAGGCGACTGCCGTCCGCAGCAAGGTCGACGTGTGCCCCAGTATGGGTATGTGAGCCAAACTATGACCCCCAACCCGAGAAATAAAACACCTGGGGTGTGCCAGATAGTCCCATAGTCAAGACTGGAGGCCGAGACTGCATTATGAGGCCACTGAATCGACAGTATTATCCAGGGGTAGTAAAGAACGGCGGAAAATACCAGAGATCTTGACATAGAAGTTTATGTACGTCAGTTAGACTGCTGTGAAAGAAGCATTGACTCACTGCGAAGCCACCTTTACGGTCGTTCATTACACCCATAATCTCAACTTCCTGTAGGACGCGCATATGCTCGATATTTAGTCCTTCATGGGAGGTAAAGAGCCGATAGGAGCGTATGGAACACCCTCAGTCATATACCTTTTAGACGCCAGGGTCGGACGGCAGCGGTGGACAACGAAGAACCGCGAACCGGACAGAGGGGCGGCCCCGATACTTCATTCAAAGGGACGGTATTTCATGTTATGTCCAGAATTACATAAACGCCCGAAATTAGTTATTCCTGAGCACGAAAAGTAACGCCAATGTCACGACAATCGCTGAAGTCGACGCGAAAGGCACCGATGGGGGGAAAGCTCCCCAAGTGGCGCTGGCACACAAAATTAGAACGGCTCTCGATCAGAATAATTCCCGTGAATCAGGCAAAAAGGGCTGCAGATCTGTTTACAATATCTTACAGACGGAGGTTACGATCATGATGGGTGAGTGAGGAGGTGAAGACGGCGGATATATATAGAATTCCGTTCAGGATGGGGGTGGGGGTGACTTCCTTGTTGGAGAGCCGGCGGGTGGGGGACGAACCGCCACATTCCCAAGACCGAAGTGTGATTCAGTTGCGAGCCACATCTCAGCTAGGACAATATAGCCGAGCATGCCCTTCCAAATAACGTCCCAGAAGAAATACCAGCGAAAGTCGAGGTCCTGCGATCGCGGGTGATTCCACTGGTAGGCAAAACGGCAGTCAGTAAATCCGGTGCTACTTCTGAGGTTCCGGGACTGCCTACCCAGATGACCGCAAAGAAAGCAATGATTGGCCGGCTGACGGTCACTCCCAGGAAGAGAGCGTTCAAACGTATGACCCATCGCCGATGAAGTTTGAACTGTCGATTCCGTGCGGCTATGTAAGCCCGATATAGTGACACTGCCCCATACACCCAGAATAAAGGTAGGAAAGGTGGTTTCCAGAGACCGTCCAGAGATATTGGCCACGGCCGAGGGTATGGGCGCGTGCTGTGAGAGTGGATATCAGTGGATACCATCACTGTGAGCAAACGTGCTTACTAGCATGCTCCGGAACCGCACATGGTGAGAACACCCAACAAAATGAGTGTGGCGTTGATCATCAGAGTTGTACCCAATGCGCGGTGGAACCATGGTGACTTCCACCTGAATTTGCTAGTGAACTGAGAAGGCCACAAAAGTAGCCACAGGATCGCTATACCAGGGTCAGCCTTTAATTCCTCACCGAATGCACAACGAAAGGCTATTTACCAGGAAGGACGTGGAGTAAGGTAGACCACTTTGAACCCGTCATACGTTCATAGTGACTGCGCCCGTGGGAATCGATGAGCTGGGCCAATGGAGGAGCATCGTCTTCCATATGCGCCCCTGACTCGCCATAGAAGAATGCATAGGCCATCCATATAAGGGGTTGAGGAGGAGTGAGGATGCTTATGACGATGGTGGATACAAACGTAATGGTGGGAATTGACTGTAGTGTTTGCGTGCCGGGCGGGCCTAGTGCTTCTCGTCGTGCTCGAGGGGTCGCCATGCTTGGGAGAATGAAGGCTGAGCAATGAGTCTCCCTGAACTGTCTCTAGGCCCGCCTTTTATTATTCGGAGGGTGGGTACGTTGCATGTGCCGCAGCATTGTGCCGCAGAGTCACGCAAGCCAACTGCCCAATCGATGTAGTGAGTGATTCCATTGATTGTAATTGGTTGCGAGTTGATTACGCAGATTATGAAGACGCTCGGCCTGTCCTAGGTTGGCCGACGGCTGGAAGCCGGTGAGCCTGTTGGGGATCGTAAACTCGGGTTTTCAACGGAAGCCTGACAAACTGACATATACCTCCCGTGCAGACTGCCATGCCTCCGATGCCTCCGAAAGGAAGAAAAGACCTCCGCGTCTCCGTACTATCGGGCTTGAATAAATAAATTCAGAAAATACCCCTTGCCACCCTACTATATCGCCTTCTAAGTAAGCGACCTGCTTAAAAATCTAGTCACGTATATGTTGAAGAGTTGTGCCGACAACACCTAATCTTGGAATCGGATGCGCGACGAAAGCCAGATTTGCTAATAGGAGCTCACATAAACCGAACCAACACCTAGAGGGTGGATAGAGTACCAATCGCGTTGAGAGCCTGAATGGGGCCAGGATCCAGGACCAGACGGCGCAGAGCACGAACTAGACAATCGAGAAGTAGAGATGGGGGGCTAAAATCAATAATATTCACATGAATCCAGCAACTCTTTGAATACAAATAACAGGCGATGATAAGATAAAAAAGGAGAACTGATTGATAACGCTATAAACTGGGCACATTTCCGGATGTCGCACAATGGCGTGTTTCAAGTGGACCAGTGAATACATAAGGTGGATACTAGTGAGGTTACTGCTCGTGGCTCGAGTTTGAGTGACAAGGAATGGTCCCATGGCTCAAAAGTTTCAGGATAAAGGCGACCTTAGTAATGGTCATTCTCTCGACGCAGTTCTACCAATGATGACGATGAAGAGAAGCATGAAACCCCAGACGAAATGCGTCCCGGAGTCGTTGCGAGGCGCTGGGAGCTCAATGGGGCTCGTTTCGTCTTCCATTCCTGCGGTACCTGCACCAGGTCTCGGTCTTACATCCCTGCAGTACCCGCATCGAGCCTCGGTCTTGCATTATAGATTTGGGCACCGTAGTTGTTCCCTCCGTTTCATATCCGTTTCGTATCCGTTTCACTTGTCGGTATGTATGAAGTCCCAGTTTACAGCGTAATAAACAAGGGTTTAATATTCGTTCCCCCGTCCCCGTATTATTTCGACAATCTTCAGTTGGATAACCACGAGCGTGAGACAAGGTTGACCATTTCGTCCAAGATGTTTATTTCCAGTGCTCAGGATTAATAGTGGCAATATTGTCATGGCATTGGCCCTTTTTTCTGTTAAAATACTGTGCGAGCGGAGGGACTGCGAATAATAATTGTATATTACCCTGTAAACTCGGACGACCTATATAGTGATAACGAGCGAAACGGATGTGAAACGGATGTAAAGTAGATGTGAAATGAGCGTGGAGCAGATGCGAAATGGATATGAAAAACTAAGGGACCGGCTAAGAGGATTAAGTACTACGGACTTATAATGTAAGGCCGGGGCTCGGTGCGGATATTGGAGATATGTAATCTTGCACTGGGTACAGGTACCTCGGGCATGGAAGACGAAATGAACCCTCGAACACCCAAATTCTGACATTTTCCGTTGCTGCTTGTCTTTGAAAGCTGGTCTCAGCCTCAAGTATTAATTCTACACAAAACGCAAAGTCCTGATTTCCATGGCTCATAGGAATGCGGATAGACTGAATCGGCTCCCAGAGAATAAACAGAGGACCAGCCATGCTAAGTGCTTGAACTAGCGAGGCAAATCGTGAACCGTGGGTCCAAAAACACAAGGTGACTGGTTGACCACCACTGAACCCACTACCATAATTTTTGTTTATGCACTACGGTCAATTAATTCATACACACTGTACCCATGGCTCACTCCGTCGGTGTTCAGGCATATCGCGAAGTCGACGGCATTCACCGGCCCGCTCACCCTGACTTGGCTGACTTGGCCGACTGTATACTAGCGTTTTAATTTTTTAATTTTTTTAATTCAAATTTATAGTGCTGGCGCTATGCGCATGTTACACTTCTACTCTCGAAATAAACTACCATTTCGCTTATCCAACCCTTGTCTTTTTCTCCAGGGAACGGCTGGTTACGCTGCTGATACTGGTGGTTGGTGGGTGCGGTGTGGTGTGGCGTGGTTTCCTGGCGGCCCTGAGGGGCGGTTTGATGCCCCGAAGGGCGGTTGTATACTAGCGTTACTCCCCCTCTTCGTGGGTTGTGCGGTACTCGGCCGGGCATACTCCGCCAACCGGCAGGAAGACCCCTTAGCGTATGTTGTAGCCGTAGCCGTAGTCATTGCCGAGCGAAGGAACGAAAGGTACAGTGACGAAGAAATACAAATCTGCCTGCTCCCATTAGCCCTTCATATTCATTAACACTATTCTAGAATTAGCACGCCAGTACTATTGGTCCTTACAAATTCTAAATTGGCGACCCTCCTTGATACCTCATGAACATGCTACCTATGTAGACGATCGGCCCTGGGAGATCGTTGTTAAAGTAGTTGTGTTCCTTGGTTTGTGGACGTCCTGGTAAGTGTGACAGGCCTTTCAGAGCTGTTCTATACTCCGCGTGAAATTACGAATCCTTTGAAGTCTTATCGACCCTCTTGAAAGGCCGAAAGTGTAGGGTTTTCTTCAACCCGGATGCTTTCCCAGTACCCTGTCGAGGCGGTGTCAAACGAGGTTGCCTGCATGCGTGGAGCCGAGGATTAAGGCGGACCTTCGATCCAATGAGGAGGAAATAATAGCCTGGCTCTTTGCCATGCACAATACGACGGTCAACCACGGCCTGCTCTTTCTGGCGCAGGTCCTCGACTTCAGCGTTGAACCCGTCCTTGAGGTCGTTGACACCACGGCCGATTTTGATGTCTACCGAGTTCCAGGGCAGGGTCATATCCTTTGGCGAACGCGACTTCCATCTGGACGGAATTTTAAATTTTAAGCCAAGCAAGTTATATATAACACAGTACCTTGTCTAGAACGCGATTCTTGTACCATGCGAGATACGCAGCACCACCAGTAAAGGCTAAAACCTCGTAAGAGGTGGGTCCTTCAGCCCGTTCAACCCGGAGAACACTCACCCATGATGAGGTCAATGATTGTAGTGAGAGAAGCATCTGCCAATCCTGACCTTAATTGTGGGTATAAGTCAAAAAAGGGCTCGCTCAAATGGCTGTTATAGAACCATCTGTCATGGCAGTACTCTAATATTTATGAATTCATATGATATTGGGTACTGTTCACGGCTCACGTAGCAACCGACTCTTCTATTCGGTTGGCCAAAACAGAAGGACATACGGATTTTAGAGATTTTGTTAGAAGCTCGGTACATTAATTCTTTGACCGACGGAGCCGACGTTGGTCTAGGAAAGCCGCCACGTAGTCCCTTAACTGCTCTAACTCTGCTGCCCCGACATTCATCTGGGCATGCCCTCCCGCCTCCAACTCTGTCCCCGTGGGCCCGTTGATGATAAATGAATGAAGCTCTGTGCACAAGTCCAAGTCCTCTGTAAGAGCTTCAGATAGTGTGGCAACAATGTCGGAGGGGGCGAATATCTCAAACCGTTCGAGACACGGAGCTGAACGAAGGAGGCGAATGGCACTTTGGACCCATGAGTCGTTCATATCCTCATATTGGAATTTGCATGTCAACCGGAGCACAGAGATTGGTGTGTCTACCAAACGCACGAGCTCGTTACGGGTATATGTGACTATAGTGAGTTGCTGAAGGTGGGGCATCCTGACTTCCTCCAATGAGCAAAAATCGTCACTGTAGACGATGGTGAGGCTCCGGCAGGAAGCATGTGATAATGAGGGGGCGCTTCCAAACCTCATAGTGATATGAAGAGCGAGGAGAGCAACGGATTTCTGCACCATGGCCCAGTACTGATGAAGCACCCCGACGTTACCTGTCAGCGTGACCTCAAGGGTTTGTAGTCGTCGCAAGAGCGACTCCGGCCAAATGAGAGAGCCTGTTGGGCCTCTTAAACGCAAGGTGGTAATCGGCTTATCAAATAGCTTGTATTTGACAGGATTCGCGTTAACTTCGTCGAATGCAAGGAATTCCCCGAAAGTCAGGTGCTTGAGGAGTGGCTGATCACCGGTAAGATACCAAAAGTCACGGGTGTAGGCGACAACTAGGGCCTGGATTCTTGGGCGAAACGTGCGGGTGGCGGCAATTTTCTTCATGTCTTTGGATTGTATATTCCGTGAACAATTTGAGAAGTCAACCTTCAAGGGAGCAGGGTTTGAGCGCGCAATGCGAGACTGAATAAAGGTACCCGCCCACGGGCGAATGATGTTGAGACCAAACGGGCCGAGCGGGTCGAGATTGGCCCATAGTGTTGGCCGCGAGAGTGCAAGCGCATGCCAGGCATGGCAGACGAGGAGTAGCCTTTCAGGAAGGTGCCCATATAGGTGGACGTAGAAGTCGAAAATGATCCCCATAAGTTCAGGAGGTAGTGGTATGTTTCTTCGCTGCCCCAATTCCTCCAGTTCCGCCTCCATGCGTCGACGAGCAGCGCGTGTCCCCTGATATTGCATGATCTTTGTGCTCAACTCGTCACGACGAGATATCTCCAGCGGAGTTGGAATCAATGAATACGCAGGCATCATCTAGCCATAAATTTAGTATAGTAGTGACCCAGGTGGCCACTCATCCGACTTACAATCTTCAACAACGACTCCCGATATTTGAATTGCAGTGGGACTACTACATCCGATGGTTCAATATAATATTATGAGAGTGCGGCGGTCACTCCGTGAAAACGCACCCCGTGCTCTGGCTGTTGCCTATAGCAAGATAATTAATTCATGTAATGGTGTACCTTGATATAAATGGAGTATAGGACATACTTTGGTGCGGGCCATATCAAAGGTTTCGAATTCCGGATAAAAAAGTGTTTTTGACGCCGAGTTACCGCGCAGAAGGAGCGGGTTCAAGATGCAAGTGTCAATTTCCTTCACCCTAGGCAGCTTCATATACACTCTGCTATGGCATTTCGGTACCGAGCCGCTGCCAAAACCGTCTCATCTTCGGAGTGGGTCAGTGGTTCTAGATATATCCAACAGCTGGTATACACGGGTGCCTTCCGTACACTCCAATCTCAACTGGTCCACATGACCTAACCTCCGTACTCTATCGATATCAATTTGTTTCCTAATTAACAAATACCACTCACCAGATACGTACTGGGAACATCCCGAATGTTGGATGCGCACCCCCTTAGCAACTCCGAAATCGAGCCTCGCCCCCATAGAACAGCAACCCGTTATAAACGGGAGATTGCTATTGGCGGTCATACAGCGAAAACGTCTTGAATACGACTCTGAAACCTCCTTGAGGCCCAAAGTCATTCATTTCCCACCTCACTGACACTGCACTAGAACTTGGGGCAAGAGGGTGAGGTACCAGTTTAGCTGCTAGGCAGATGCAATTCAACGCATTCGACCACTGATAATACTATCACATGTGACCTATCTGTCTCGCAAATTTACCACCGAGAAGCTTTCTTGGCGTGTGTGCAGTGGCACAGGGGTGCTTGCCCTTAATTTGCACTCTCATTTTCAAGGACAGGAATCACTAAATATCTCCGAGTGAGATTGGAGGGCTCCACATTACCAATATACTGGACAGGCGCTCTCCTGAGACACTGACCGACTTATGCGGGCTTGGTAAGAGTGGCTCGGCAGACTAGAGCAACGTAGTCTATCGGTTACTACAATATCCGATACGCAATATATGTCTCGAATTTATCCTGAACTGGGTTCAAGCGGCCGGACTTCCGAGAGATGAATGTCAGCTTTGGACCGAATCCTCAATCGACCCTTTCACCCCATGGCGTCCAACTCGCGATACACGGCCAGATTTTGGGGACGTGACCTGGAATACGACGAGGATTTAAAAAAGTTTCGGGATAATGGCGACCTTAGTAATGGTCATTCTCTTAACGCAATTCTACCAATTCTACCAAGGATGACGATGAAGAGAAGCATGAAACTCCGGAAGAAATGCGTCCCGGAGTCGTTGCGAGGCGCTGGGAGCTCAATGGGGCTCGTTTCGTCTTCCATGCCTGCGGTACCTGCATCAAGTTTCGGTCTTACATCTCTGCAGTATCCGCATCGAGCCTCGGTGTTGCATCATAGATTTGTGCTGCTTAGTTGTTCCCTCCGTTTCATATCCGTTTCGTATGCGTTTCACTTGTCAGTATGTAGGCAGTCCCAGTTTACAGCGTGATAAACAAGGGTTTAATATTCGTTCCCCCGTCCTTGTATTATTTCGACAAACTTCAGTTGGATAACCACCAGCGTGAGACAAAGTTGACCATTTCGTCCAAGATGTTTATTTCCGGTGCACAGGATTGATAATGGCAATATTGTCACAGTATTGGTCCCTTTCTTCTGTCTTTGAAATCTGGTCATACGCTTCCCAGCCTCAAGAATTAATCTCACAAGAACGCAAAGTCCTGATAGCCGGGGCTGATAGGAGCGCACATGGTGTGAAT
>Ga0307513_10005602_pt1 | contig 16561 bp, 2 predicted proteins | sample 15_EM_MG_FD_202174 | JGI IMG/M metagenome (GOLD analysis project Ga0307513, IMG submission 202174) | Populus trichocarpa ectomycorrhiza microbial communities from riparian zone in the Pacific Northwest, United States - 15_EM | ecosystem: Host-associated > Plants > Roots > Unclassified | place... | reverse complement strand
TCAATTTTTTCTTATGATATATGTTTTGATTTTAGGTTGAACCATGAACAAAATAAGAAGAATTGATTCTTTTTTTTTAAAAAAAATATATTGATAACTCACAGCCTACTGAACGAGCTTTTTCAGCGATGAAGATTGTTAAAACAGGACTTCTCAATCGGATGGAGGATGATTTTCTTGCAAATTATTTGATTGTCTATATAGAAAAAAAAAATTGTTGAAAGATTCACAATTGATATGATAATCGATGATTTCTATTCTATGAAAAAACGACGAGCACAATTAAACTAAATATGTAAGAATCATTCTTTATTATTTTTTGCTTTATTTCAAAGTTTATCAAACATAAATAATGTTTCGTTTTAGCTAATGTTTCTTATATACTTTATATGTTTATATTTGATAGGTATAAAGACCAACATTAAAGTGATGGATACATTATGAAAATGAAATTAACTTCATTGCTTTAACTCAATTTGGTATTGCTCCAAACCTTTTACCTTATACAAAGGTCATTATATGTTTGTAGTAAGTTATTTGAATAAAACTAAATTATGTAGGTTTTGTTTTATAACTCATGTACAATAAATTAAAACAAATATTATATCTTATTATATTAATTTTGGCCCCTCTTAATAAATAATCCTAGCTCCGCCCCTGCCCAACCGCAATACTAAACAAATTCCTAATGCTATGAATGTAACTCTAATTAATCAAAATCTTTTTAATGATAAATACAAGAGGAGTGAGAGGCCTTACAAGGAAATATTCATTTTATTTTTAATGTGCCATATATTTTATTTTCTCTTTTCTTTTTATATATTCTTTTTTTTAAATAAATTCAAATAAAAACTAATAACTCCCGTGTGGTTTTCTCGGACTGGATATTTTCTTGAGATCTACTCTAGTTATTTTGATCAACACTTTTAATAGACGCAGTTTGTGCAAGGAAGATCATAAATGATTTACTCTACCTACTTTAGCAGCTTTGTAATAATTACTAGTTTTTTTATTTTATTTTATTTTATTCAAACTTGAAATAATAAGACACGTAATTAACTATAATCTAAAATCTAAGCTGGTCTAAAGAAGTATCTAATCAACTATCCCAGGAGCCACGAATACATATATGTTCATAGTATCGAGACCCTATTTGGTTGCGTTGCTGCATTTTATTTCAATTATATATTTGAAAGTGCTTGCCACGTGTTATGGTTTCATATGATCTAAATTAAAATTAAAATATAATTTATATTATTTTTAAATTTACTTTTTCAAACTCTAACTTAAAAAAACCTACCATAATGACAAATACCCACGCTAGACAGTTCGTAACCGAAAGGGTTTTTCCATGTACACTTCCCTGTCTTCGGTCCCCGTCTGAATAATGAGATGCATGGAAATTGAATGATATTATTTTTTATAATGCGACTCAACAATCAACGTACTCGGCTGACTCACATACAGCTGTCTACAGTTTATTTTTTATTTTTATTTATTACTCCTTTGTATTATTCCTTACTAATAATAACAATAACAATAATATTTTAAATAATTATAAGTTATTAAAACTCACTTAGCCAGGCTGAATTTAGAAAAACTAAGTGGGAGTTAACTTGTTTAAATTGAATGAGTTAACTCAAGTTTATTAACCTAACTTATGACTCAAGTTTTTAAACAAATCATGAGTTAAGTTTAGTTTTATAATTATAATTAATAATGTATACATAAGACTTTAAGAGATTAATATAATGATTTAAAAGTTTATTTTATATTTTGATATTATGGTCTTGAATATGGGACCAATATTTCTAGTAATTTACTAGGTTTTTAAACAAACAACACTGCTTTTATTAACTTTCACTATTAATTAGGTTTTTCACACGTTATTTGCAGCCAAGCAATATTAAATTAAAAAAAAACTAAAAGAGGTTGATAATTCATTGTACATACAGGCTCAATACATTGCGAACGACAATAATATATTTACTATTTTATTCTTTAAAAAACTCATTTATATTACTTTTGGGGGTACAATTGTAATTGCACAGGGACTAATCGGTTATTATCACTTGGATGCTCTTGACATGCAAAAAAAATAAAAAAATAAATTTGCTTTGATTAAGGGGTGATTTTGATTTTTTAATTAAAAAACACATTGAATTAACTTTGTTGCCCCTTTAAACAAAAATATCTTAACTAGGATTCGAGGGCTTATTCATATTTTTCTGTTCGTCTTTTTGTAATTATTAGTTCAAGATAAGGGTGGGTTAGTCTTTTACTTTTTAAATGAACAGTTAATTTACTTAGTTACGTTTCAAGTTAAGAGTTTTTAAACTAGGGTCGAAGGGCCTATTTGTCTTTTTATATATATATATAAAACTAGAGAAATTTAGTAAAAAATATTTAAAGAAGAAATCCTGCTAGCACGTTTTGTTCACGTGCTAGAGTGTTAAGCCACTCTATACACTTTAGGAGATGCGTGCAGAGAATTTTGGTGGTGAAAATTATCCATCCGCAGTGATGTTAGAAAGATTACGATGTCCTCTTCCAAATGAGAGGGCGCGTGTGGTGGTCCGGTCGATGGTTTGACTCTGATGATCTTTTTTTTTTCTTCTCTTTGCCTTGGAAAGCATGCTGTCCAATTAGAAAATCCAATGTTATCCTCTTATTTTGTCTTGGTATTTGATCCAATCCTCTTGCTTTTGATTGAATGATTTTTGTCTTAATTTCTTTTCATTTTCACCCTTGATTGAAATGTTATTTGTCCTCTTATTAAAATGAAAAGAAGATAATAGAAACAAAAATAAATACAAAACTGAATAAAATAAAATAAAAAATATTATGCAAGGACAAACATATAAAAAATATTATTTCAGAATAAATATTTTTCTTATAAAATAAAGCTCACTTGTATAAAATAAAAAGAGTTATTCAAAAATTAAACACAAACAAAATTATTTTTTAAAAAAATTTATTCAAAAAAGGTCTGCAAAACCCACGGCCTAGATCATGAGAACATGATAAATTAATAGAGAAGAAATTAAAGATAACCATAAAATCTTCAACAGCCGAAGGATGAAATTGGAGAAAAAAACCACACAAAAATTATGATTAAAAGAATGAGGGAGAAAATTGAAATAAAAAATAAATTAGAAGGTATAAAAGAAAATTAAATTGAAGGGTTAATTTGAAAACAAATAAACTTTAACAAGAGGAAAATTAAATCAAAAGAATAAGGGTAGATTGAAAACAATAAAACAACATAAACTTTGATTGAAGGATGAAATTGAAAACCAACAAAACTTTAACAAAAGAGCCAAGAAAAAAAAATCATAATTCAAAAGAATAAGGATTGAATTTGAAAAATAATATATGACAAATTGTAATTCAATGGTTAAATTGAAAACATTTAAAATTTTTATAATAGAACCAAGGATGAAAATAAATATAAAAAAAATATAAGGATTGGAATTGACAAATCTAAAGATAAGAGGATAAATATGCACTTTCTCTAGAAGAGATAAAAAAGAAGGAAGAAAAAAAATGATCGTCGACAACAAACCGACCATCATCCATCGCCACACACCACCTCATAGGGAAGAGGACACAATAGTGCATCTAAGGACACGATGAAAGAGCAGGTTTAGCCACTCGATGGTGTCGCACATGTCACCTAAACACCGTGGACGACACACCCTAACAGCTTTTTTGAATAAAAAAATAGTTTTCCAACTAAAAAAATACTAGAATGCCTTTATAAACCTGAGAATCACAAAAAAAACCATTTTGAAAGTACACAAATGCCCCTATACGCATGCCTTGATTTTTGTCTTTTCCAAGGGTATAATCACATTTCTACTATATTCTAAAATGTAAGAAACTAAAAATAGCCCTTAGTCAACAACTCTAGTTTTTTTGACCTCAAGGGTAAATAAGTATTTTAACTATTTTAAAGTTTTTGAAAAGATTAAATCACTCTTTGCCAACAATTCAAGAAATTGTTAACTTTAGAGGTAAAATCATATTTTAATTGTGAAAAAAACATTGGAAAATACAAACATACCCCAAAAAATATTTTAATGACTATCAGACCTTTAGAAAAGACTACATTACTCTCAGTACCAAGACACTTTTATTTCAACTCAGGAGTATAAAAATAATTTTACTGTAACAATCCATAATAAATTGTGTCTTGTGTTATAGTAAAAAACCTATACGCTATATATTTTTGTTAATTGGATACTTACAAACGAATGGACGTTAGCTCGTGGAGCACCATATTTCAAGTACACCTTTATATTATAGTTTTAAACTTGACTTAAGGTTAACTTATAGTAAGGCTCATGTTACAACTTAGGAGGATTGACTAAAGTCAACTATATATATATATATATATATATTCTTTAAAAAAAAAATCAAAATCACTATGCTTTGACAATTTTTTTCAAAAAAGTCAACGGATTGATAACTTAGTTGACCGGGTTAGTTGAATTTTTGTCATTTTCTATATTTTTTTGTTAATTTGAATTAGTTCCTACTTCAGATCAGTCAGGTCTCAGGTCGGCCTATTAGGTTGATCAAGGTTTTTATATATAATTTACTATATTTTTATAATAAAAGTTTTGTTTAATTATAATTTACTATATTTTTGTACTACATTTTAGATTAAGGAGTCAATAAATTATAATTAAATTAGGACGTAATAAATTTTTATGATAATTCATATTGATGAGGCTGAGAAATCTCTATTAGAAAGATTAGAGACGCTTTTTAAGGAATAATAAAACTAGACTCAGAGGACATGGTGGGTCAAACAACACCTGCAAGAAAAACACTCCAAAGCTTAAGTCAATATAATATTTGTTCAGGTGACAAAGAGAATAAATATTTTTTAAGCTTAAATGTTCCTTAAGTCTTGTTTAAATCTTGTATCGGATTTGTATTTTTTTTAAACATATATTGTCTAGAGAGATAGAGTATAGAGAAATAAAATCTAGAGAGATGAGCTCTAACAGACCTTTCATTTACAGATATGAAACTCTGTTTATATAGATATTTTTAAAATAAATATATTAAGAAATATCTAAGATATTTTATATAAATATCTCATAAATATTTGATATAAATATCTTATAAATATCTAGAATATTTATAGAGATATTTACGGTAATGTGTACTTTATATAAAATATCTACATAGTTTTTTCATATATCATCACATATAATTTGTTTAATTTATTTTTTTCCTATTTTCCTTTCTTTTTATTTCTTCTTCCTCTTCCTCTTTCTCTAATTCGCTCTGTATAGATGAAAACAAGAAAAAGCAAACAGGGTTGCCTAGCAAAAGAATCCATCTGCTTAGGGGGGGAGATCGTGGGTCGTGGTTTAGAGAAATGATGGTTGGTGGGTGTGATTGGTGGTGGAGATTAAAGAGAGGGTGTATGATTGGACGGCTGGGTGAGGCCGAAGAGAAGGAAGGGAAGGGTGGCTGGCGTGGGCGAGGCCGAGGAGAAGGAAGGGAGAGAGGAAAAAGGGGAAGAAAGGAAAGAAAAAGAGAACATATTTTTAAATATAAAAAAAATTATTCATGACATTATAAAAATATATCACGTGTATAAAATTAATCATCCTTTGCTAAGTTTTTATCTAAAAAACATAAAGTCATTAAAAAAATATTATAAAAAGATATAATAAATTTAAAAAATTCATAAAAATAAAATCAAATTATATGTGAGTTGCTCGACATGACCCAATTATCTTGGTCAGTTTAAAGACAACCTAGCCATCCAGTAAAAAAAATCCAATGATGAAATTGAGAAAAAAGGATGAGATTGACAAGAAAAAACCTTTTGACCCAACTTTTTATCTTATTCGGGTTTAAAATTAAATAATATGGGAGTTGTCATGACATGACCTGGTCAACCAGGTCAGTTTAAAGGTAACCCGATTGAATGGTAAAAACTTTTTGAGGATAAATTGAGAAAAAAATGAAATTGACAGGAAAAAAACCTCTTTGCTCAACTTTTTACCTAACCTGAGTTTAAAATTAAATTATATCAGAGTTGCCTTGATGTGATTTAGTTAACTGAATAGGTTCGAAGATAACCTAAACAACTTTTAAAAAAAGCCCGATGATAAAATTGAAAAAAAAATTAAAATAAAAAATGAGCTTTCCTATTCATATGAACAACAAAGCTGAATAAAGAATGTTGTTTTGTTTTAGAATAGACTAGCTCAAGTTTAAGCCCTAATTACGACACCATCAACATCATAAGAAAGATTTAGACAAGATGAATTCAATAACATTAAAGAAAGCCACCAATGATAATTTAGGTAGGCCATACTTGTCGCCAAAGACAAGTGAGCCACACTTGCAGCCAAAAGCAAGTGAGTCACCCTCCACCTTTCGATGACAAATGTGACACACTCGAGTCATCATTAGTGATCTTTCATGATGTTGTTTGATTTGTTTGATCGAGATATTTTTTATGGTACTAGTGGTATTGTAATCGAAGCTTCAATGTGCCTCTATTGTTTTTTTATTTATTTTATATCTCTCCTCTCTTCTCATGTGGAAGCCTATTTCATAATTGTTTTTTAAATATTGCTATTTTAAATAACAACAAGTTATGGATGTCACGTTTTTCAATCGCGACATGTATAAATTGTGCTATTTCATTGATTCTTTTTCAAATTGTATTATTTTGTTTAATATTTAAAAAAAAACATGCTAATAAGAAAAAATAGCCAACATTTTTCATATGCAACGCAACGTGGTTAATAATGTGGATGGATATTTGCAAATTCTCAATTTGAATTTATAAATACATCAAATGGATTCTCTAGTAACTAGCTAGCTACTCACGTCAGTGACGGCTTAACCCCTCATCGCCTATACTCATTTCCTTTTCTTGATCAATCATGCACTGCTGCCAAATTATATAAATATCCCGGATGCCATGATGCTCAAGCAAGCTGATGCTGCCTCGCATGAATATATATGCTCACTCTACTCTTATTCTCTCACATACACCTATCGTTTTATGTCCTTTCTAACCAGGCAATGAGAATGTCAGCTGCCCTCTGCATCACTGGATGGCTAGCAGTCTTCTTCTCTAGAGTAAATGTTATTATAATATTGGCAGTTCATTGCCCACAGAAATTCTATTACACAATCTTGAACATCAGTAGAGTTCATATGCTCCTTTATTTTGCTGGCCACTGTCCTGTTGCAGGGACCTTTGTCACTCGACACGGGGAGGATTCTAACAGGATATAGCATTGGAGTTTTGTCTTACGTTGTAATTACTTGATAGTGTTGTGAAACCTCTATAATTATTGATCAATAGTGTCACAGAAGAAAAACTAGAAACAACATAATATTTAATGTGATTCGGTAATCTGTACACATCTACATGAGTTTGAAGCTTTTATTTTTATTATATTAAAATAGAGTTATATAATATTTATTTATAGAAACTACTCAAGGAATCCTAGTCATCTAAGTAGTATTAATAATTTTTTCCATAATACCCCTTTATATTATCGTGGGGTGATGTCCACACCCCCAACCTATTAATCATCCCTAATAATAAAATAAAAAATAAATCATAGAGAAGTAGATGATGTCATTCCACTTCACTTCGAGATTTGTCATTGAGCCACAAACCACAACATATACTCATAATTATCTTTTTACAAAAACTTCTATTAGGACACTTCTAATCTAATTGTAGAGATTTTTTTACCTGGTTCTGATGATAATATGTAGGGGTGAGTAAAAAACCCGAAAAACCGATTAAACTGAGAAAACCGAAAAAACCGAACCGAGAAAAAAAAAACTTTACCGATTAGAAAACCCAAAAGAATTTCCGGTTCGGTTCGGTTTTGGTTTTAAATGTCTAAAACCGATTGAACTGGAATGAACCGAACCGGTTCAACCACATAACTGACTAAAAACAAATAGTATAAATAGTCACTAACTAAACCCTAAAGCAACACACACTCGCAGCAACCCCCCATTCCCTTTGCCTCCCTGCATCTTAATTATTTCTCCATCACATTCTCTTCTCTCCCTAGCAACAAATTTAGCACCCCCTCACTCCTTATTTTTTCTCTTTGCCTCCCTGCATCTTAATTATTTCTCCATCAAATTCTCTTCTCTCCCTAGCAGATCTATGTTTCTAAAAACACTAATTTGAGCCCTCATTTGGATCCAACTCGCTCACTATGAACATATATGTTTTCCTTGCCATCTTGATTAATCTTTAGTTTCTATTTTTCTTGATATTTTATGGGTTTTTGCTTTTTTTATTATGTTGTAATTTGCGACTTTGGTTGTAAACTGGAACAAGTTCTTGAAGAATAAAAACGAGATTTGATTCTCGGTTTTACCGGTTTTTGAACAACAAAAAGCAAACCGAATCGAAACCAATCGGTTTGAACCGGTTTCGGTTTTAAATTTTTAAAAATAATAATTTTGGTTTGGTTAATTTTTTCAAGTGAAAACCGAACCGAACCGAAAATGATCACCCCTAATAATATGTCCTATAAAAAAAGGTTCCAATATTTATAGCAGAAATAGCTCCAAAAAAATCTCATCAGAGGGCTCACCACATTAAATTAGGTAAGACATCATAAAGTTAATATGTATGCAGTCATTACTAACCTTTTGATATCTTCGTAGTAATATCTATTGCTTTTCAGCTCATGATCGTTATTGGGTCATCCATTACATTCTTAATCAAATAGGTCATACCATGGAGAACACTAGCTCTAACTGGTAAGTTAAAGTCTTGCAAAATATTATGTTGTTTCTTTGATGATGACTTCTTGTTGAACTAAAATATCAAAGAAATAGTAAATTCTGTTTTAGAGGTCTTACGCAATGCTGATTGTCATTTTTTGATGTGTTTTGAAAGGTTTTGTTCCCTCAATTTTCCTGCTTGTTGGTCTATGTTTCATTCCTGAGTTAGGAGGGTTACGATTCGATATGGGTGATTGTAGTTAGGTTAATGAAATCAACCCATTTTCTGCCAGTCAAGATTATTTATGGATATGCAAAATTGACAAAATTGTTAATTAGTAAGATTGTGTGATTGCATGGAGTCCCGATCTTGATAGTTTTGGATAGAGGTTTACTGTTCACATAATGGTTTTGGATGAAATTCCAGGAAGCTATGGGACTAAAGTACAATTGAGTATATTTTTTCACCCTCAAACAAATGGTCAGTCTGAGAGGACTATTCAGACATTAGAGGATATGCTGTTATGAATTTTGAAATTGATTGGAGTAAATTTCTACTATTAGTTGAATATGCTTACAAAAAAAATTATCATGCTAGCATTGAGATGACGCCTTACGAGGCTTTATATGGTTAGACGTGTAGATCGTCGGTCTGTTGGTCTGACGTTGGTGAGAAAAGGCTAATGGAACCAGAGTTGATTCAGATTACCTCAGAGAAGACATAGGAGATAAAAAAGAAGCTTCAAACATCTTAGAGTAGACAGAAGAGGTACGCGGATATGGGAGGTGTGATTTAGAGTTTTCAGTAGGTGATTATATGTTCTTCAAGGTATCACCGACCAAATGAGTATTCAGGTTTGAAAAAAAAGGCAAGTTATGTCCTTGATTTATTGGAATGTATGAGATTCTCGAGAGGGTTGGAGCAATTGCTAATAGGTTAGCACTACCATCAAACTTGTTTGCTATTCTTCTGGTATTCCACGTTTCTATGCTACATAAGTATATGTCAGATCCATCTCATATGTTAGGAGTTTAACTAGTTGAATTAAGAGATGATATGACTTATAAGGTGCAATCGAAAGCTATAGTGTATTGGTAAATAAGGAAACTTATATCAAAGGAAATAACTTTAGTGAAGGTGAAGCGGAAAGGCCATTCACGCGAGGAATAAACATGAGAGCTCGAGGATAAAAAGTGCAAGGGGTATCCTCATCTTTTCGATGGTTTCAGTAAGTGTTCAATCATTTCTATCAAGTTTCGAGGACAAAATTTTTATAAGATGGGGAGATTGTGATGTTTTGAAATGAATAGAAAAAATAGTTAATAGGAAAAGGCAACAATGCCCTTGGAGGCTTAGAAAATAGGTATAAATGAATGAGAGGTATTATGGTTATTGAACAAATAGCTTGGTAAGTATAAATAGAAAGATAAAAAAAAAAGAGAAACATGAAATTAGAGAGAGAACCATGAGGGAAAGAAGGAAGAAGAGAAGGAAAAACTAAGTAAGGAGAAGAGAATTATAAGAAATAAACCCCTAAGTGAAGGTTTACACTTTGGTTATGTAGAATCTAGTATTTAACTTTGATTTTGGTTTGTTAAGGTTTTAAAGTTTATGTTTTAGGGTTAGATTGATGAATTAATTGATGAATTGGTTATTTAAGTTGAATTAATTAATTATAGTGTGATGGAATGAATTATTATAAGTTGATTATATTGGGTTTTTGAGGTTTTGGGTTAAAACTCAGGATCTGCCATATTAGGTGAAACTAGTATGGAATTCCTGACCAGTCAGCCACCAGTTAGGGTTGAACCGTTAGACCGATTGGCTGCTATATTTTGTTTGATTGGTTAGGTTACACCGGTAGACCGATTGGTGAATAAAATTTGATCGACTGGTTGAGTTAAACCGATAGACCGATAAACTTGACAATGAGGTTAAATGATTCTTTTAGGTTTGATTAGTTTAAGTTATGTTTGAGATCAATTAAATGGATCGATTCCAGTTTATAATTACGTTTTGGTTCTTAAACATGTAATGTTATGGGTTAGACCCTAATTTAAATGTATTAAATAGATTTTACATTCCTTTCGAGTTCATTTTAAATATGTCTTCTTTTGTATTAAGATATTCATAATATTCCACATGTTAGACATCAAGAGTTTAAAGTACATCCTTTAGCTGATGGATCTAAATTTGAGGCAAAGGAGATAGATGGAGCTGCTAAAAGATTATAATTATACCATACAATACCACCTAAACAGAGCAAATATAGTTGCTGATGCTTTGAGCAGGAAATCATCAGGGAGCTTAACTCATACTTAGGAGGTACAAAGACTTTGTTTAGGGAGTTGCATGGGTCAGTGGATGAAGAAGTTAAATTTGACTTAACCTGAAAGTGAGCAATCAACTTTCAGGTTAAATCAGACTTGTTTGAAAAGATAAAGGCAACTCAAAATAGAGATGACTCGCTACTCAGGATCAAAGATGAGGTTGAGCAGGGAAAAGCTGCAGATGTTGTGATTGATGAGGATGATGTGTTGAGGTATGAGAATAGGCTTTATGTGCCTAATACGGATGATCTGAGGAGATAATTGATGACAAAAACGCATCAAACATTCTACACAGTGCATCCAGGTTCTGCCAAGATGTATAAAGATTTTAAGGGGTGTTATTGGTGGAATAGGATCAAGGCTAACATATAACAAACTTTGTTTCTAGGTGTTTGACCTTTTAGAGGGTAAAAGGTGCACACTAGAAACCTTCTGGATTGCTGCAAACATTATTGATTTTAGAATGGAAGTGGAAAATGATCATAATGGACTTCGTGACAGGATTGCCTAGGAGTTAGAAAGGGTTACAATTCGATATGGGTGATTGTCGACAAGTTAACAAAATTAACCCATTTCTTGCCAGTCAAGATTACTTATGGATATGCAAAGTTGATGAAATTGTTCATTAGGGAGATTGTGCAATTACTTATGGATACTTTTGTTGGACTTTCAGAACCTATTGTTTCATTGTAATCAATGTTATTCTATTATGTTTAGTTAGTGCTTAACAATTACAATATTTGTATTAAATCTTGTATTAAGATATTGATTTATATTATGGACTTTAATTATGGTATTAGAAGCAACGTAAAACTCTGGTTTGTTTAAATGGTAAAAAATTTGTATGTAAATCCGGCTTCACATAGGTAGAGAAACTTGGGGGGATCTTATATATATACTGGTCATTAGACACTAACCATGCCAACCTAATTAGTGACCAATAACTATGCTTTTTGTTCATAAAGATCTCTGCAACTGCGACATGTCTAGGTTATTTCTTAGTAGTAGCTTCTTTCTTTCTCAAGGTAAATCACTAAAAATCTTACTAGTTCAATATCTGCATATTTTGTTCTTACTGTTTACATTTAGGTCTAGAATTTTTTGTCATGATCATTGTGATCCAAGGGCATGGCTTGTTGCTTGAGGAGGTACTGATATGAGCCGTCTCAAGAGTGCTTGTATATTTCCTACTATATAACCATGGTGTTTTTTAATGACTGCAAATCAAAATTTAAACAATTTTGGCTAATTTTCCTATGGAATCAGATTTATATATCAACATTCTCAATTGGAACTGGACCAGTTCCTTGGGTGGTCATGTCTGAGGTAGCTATTTTTACCTGTCAGGAAAACTGCTAAAATATTTAATCTAGATTTATGTATAGAATGGAATAGGAGTCAGCCACAAGGCACGACAAACCTAGTCTTGCTTTATCTAAGACCTTTTCCTGTGGCAGATTTTCCCAATTAACATAAAGGGGATTGCTGGGAGCTTGATGGTGCTAGTGACCTGGTTGGGTGCCTGGTCAGTTTCTTTTACGTTCATCTTTCTCATGGACTGGAGTAAGAAACTTCTCAAGTCAAGCGCAGAATAAAAGTTACATAGTTCGCGTTGTCATGTAACTGTCTTCATGGATTATTTGATGGTTTTCACATTTTCAGGTACCTTTTTTGTGTACTCTGGATTCTCAGTGCTAGCAATTCTATACGTGGCCAAGTTTCTACCAGAAACCAAAGGAAAAACACTGGAAGAAATTCAAAATAGTATCGATTCATAGAGTGTGGAAAGTTCTGAAGGTTGATAGGATACTTTCAAGAGACGCTTTGAAGATATTGTTGTGTGATGTTGGCTTAATCACAGTCCCTACTCGGAAGCAAAAAGGCCAGATGCCCAACATGGCATGAATACTCTCATCTCAGAAGTGTGCGATCAATTCTTAGGGCTCATTGCAATATTCAAATTCTTTTGTCAGGAAGTATATAGAGTACTAGTAGTTTGGTATCTTAGCATTATGACAACATTAGATGTACGTGCTTTGTATTCATGGAGAACAAATAGTGATAGGAACTGCCAATTTATTGGATTAATAAAGAAGAATTTCCTTGCTAGCGTAATTTCACCTTGCTAGATGATATTGGTAGGACAGGACAATACGTAAATTTCTTGATGAACCAAAGGTTCTGAGTATTTGGGTTAGGATTTGTTATTATTAGATGAATTTATGATCCATATAGACTATTTAAATGACCTAATATATGTTTTTATGGACAAGTTGGATAGATCTAGCTCTAAGAGTAGGTCTGGTTGCGTCATACGATCAGGTTAACATTTTAAAACTATGATAACATGAGATTCAACCATTAGATCGGGCTCAAATTTTTCAAGTTATTGAATGGGCAATTTTCCTATGGAAAGCTATTGTGTCACTTATCAAACCATCAGATCTTTCAAAATTAGGATTTAGCTCAAATGCTCAAGTTTTGGCAAATTTTGTTTTCATATGTTTTTTTTTCCCTTTAGATTTTATGTTTTAATTTCAATTTTTGTTTTATTTTCTTTATGTTTTGGATTTGTAGTTGTTTTTTTAGTAGAGGCTAGCTTTGGTTCCCGCACTTTGCTGCGGGGCTAGACTATTTTTTTGTACAAAAAATGATATTTAGGTATTGAAATGAGGTTAGAAATAACATAAAAAATTGACCATGACAAATGTATAACAATGCTAATTATAGTTAAGTCAACACTAGATAACAAATGTTTATCATCATCATCACCATCATCATCAATAATATTATTATTTTCATTACAATTTTTATTTCTATCACCACTATTATTATTATTATTGTTGTTGTTGTTATTGTTACTATTACTATCATAATAATTACCATCAACAATATTATTACCATAACTACTAATATCATCACAATTATCATTATTACTATTGCTATTACTATTACTATTATTATCACTGTTACTACCACTACCACCATAACCACAAGCATCATTTTCATTACTATTATTATTTTCATTACCACTATTATTTTTATTACCACTATTATTATTATTATTACTACCATTTTCATAACTAACATTACTATTAGTATTATTATTATTAATACTACTACTGCTACTAACATTATTATTAGTATTACTACTACTACTGTTGCTATTAGTATTATTATTATATATTCTTTTGAAATAACAAACAATAGTATGACATAATATGAATACCAAAAATCTGATTTATAAGATATAAATATCTAAATTTCTTATCTGATAAATAATGTATATGATATAAATAAAGAGAAATTTAACCATGGGTACTTAGTTATCATCTATATTAAGAGACGGTTTAAAAATAGAGTAATATTCTTTTATTTTTTTTTGAAAAAAATAGAGTTAGAAAAAAAAAACTAAGACTTACTGTTTAAATGTAATATTTTTTTGAAAAAAAAAGAAAAAAAGTATTTTTTTTTCTAAACACACCTAAAATATCTAAAACTAAAATTTGATAATATTGTTACTTGCCAAAATTTTATTTTCCTTTTGAAAAATTAATGGAGTTATTTTTGTACTTTGGCTTTTGACTTTTCTTTAGTTTGGACATGGAATAAATGAGCTTAATTTGGAATCTTTGTATCTTTAGTGTATTCAATGAAATAATATCTTTTAAAATATTAATTTAATACTCAAAATAAAAAAAAATAAAAAAGGACAAACTTTCTTCACCAGTAAACCTATTTCTAGGATTAACTTTTGTTTGACTAGTGTACTAAAATTTAAGTGTAAAAGTCAATCTCCCAATAAATAAAGTTGTAATGGGATATGATAAATAGGCAAGAAAGTGTCTTTTGCATTTTATTTAAGAAAAATTATAAATTATCATTTTTATTTTATAATTAAAGTTTTAGAAAAAATATTTAGTGAGAACCGTGCACGACTTTAGTATATATTAATTAACCAAACACTTTTAATATTGTCATTAAAGCTAAATATAATTTCAATCATATCTTATTACACTACCAAACAGACCTTAACAAAAAAAGAATAAGCAAAAGGACTTAATTCATCAAATTAGTAGGAGAAGGACTCAATCGATTAAATTGAATAAGTAAAGAGATGAAGTCTGCCATTGACCACACATAAGACGATCATGTCGTTTATTATAGTAGAATGGGTGGCATAAGCAATGATCCTTACATGTTGAAGAAGAATAACTCGTGTCCCTATATATTTCTAGTTTATGATGTTCCAAAAACTCCAAGTAGTTTAAGAGTAAAGTTTATGTATTGAATAATCAGTTAATATTTTAGTTTTAACAATTTGATTCATTCTCTTTAGTCAAGATGGTTGGTGCCTACCGTATGGTAAGCCAAGATGATTGGAGGCTGGTATCTGCAAAATATTTCATTTTGTAGATTTTGAGATTCTTATATATTTAAGTAAATTTCTTTTTTTTTAATGTAAAATAATATTTTAGAAAAAGATTATCTGAAAATATATATTCAGTTGAGTATAAAGATTGTGAACCTGAAGTTTTGAAGGATTCATGATGTATTTATAACTCATGAGTCTTGTCTTTTTATGGAGGAGGGGCTGAAATGTAATTTTACCCTGATAGTTTTAACGAGGAAACATATCTCTGACATATGCATTAATGAGGAATAAATATTTCTTATACAAATATTAATGTGATAGAAATATAATATGCTCTTAAAGAACTTTTATATACTATCTATTACACAATATTAATATTAATAAAAATATAGTTAATATATATATATAAAATTATACTTTTAAGGATTTAGAAAATATATCTAAAATACAGCTTGAGCACACAAGAGTTAAGTTTTTTTTTTCAAGTTGAGTTTTGACTCTTTTTTTTTTTTTTTTTTTTTTTTTTTTATGAATGGGGAATTAGATAAAAATTTAAAATAAATTTTTTTAAAAAAATTTTTTTTTTTTTTTTTTTAATTTTTTTTTTTTATTTTTTTTTTTTTTTTTTTTTTTTTTTTTTAAGACTGGCTCATGAGAGTATAATTTAAACTAAGCGTTAGTTCCTTTTCTAAACTAGTTTATAATACTGGATTCTTTTTTAAAACTAAGCTCATGAGAGGGTAAGTTTTTTTTCTAGATGGAACCCGTGAGTGCTTGGGCTCTTTCTACTGGAGCTGGGTCTGGAAACGTTGAGTTTTTGAGTATTTAAAAGGTGTTTTTTAGTTCAGTTAAATTTAGATATATCACTGGTTAACTGGGACTGACTTGTGCCAGACTTCCTTCATTTCAACTGCTGAATCCTGATCATCAAACACTAAAGAAACAACTACGGTCCTACTTATAACTTGTTTAATTTTTATTTTTACAATTTATTATCTCAACTAAATAAAGGTATTGAATTATTTTTCTTCTCCACTTCATTTATTTTTCATTTGATTTTCTCTTACATGCATATTGATTGATTGATTGCCAATATGAAGTGGGAAT
>Ga0307513_10005601_pt1 | contig 16562 bp, 3 predicted proteins | sample 15_EM_MG_FD_202174 | JGI IMG/M metagenome (GOLD analysis project Ga0307513, IMG submission 202174) | Populus trichocarpa ectomycorrhiza microbial communities from riparian zone in the Pacific Northwest, United States - 15_EM | ecosystem: Host-associated > Plants > Roots > Unclassified | place... | reverse complement strand
GCCCCCCCCCCCCCCAGATCACCCGAACGCCGTCGTTCCTCGTTCCATTGATATCACGAGAGAGTACTATTGCCATCATTGGATACTAATGCTTGTTTATTTTTCCAATGATAAAGTATATCAAGCGCCCGAAGTGTCGATTTTCCAAAGAAGAAGCAGTCAAAAGGTCAAGAAGAAAGAGTATTCTCGGCCAGTTCCTATGGTCTAATGGCTTAGGAGACTGGTCGGCTAATTTGAAACAGGGACCATCATGAGTTCGAATCCGGGGGGCAGTGGAGTAGTCGAGCATTTGAAAAAAAGTGCTCGGCGAACCACTTTTTTGCTGGGGGGTAGGTCTAGGTCTAGGGTCGGTGATGCCCTGGGGTCAATTCTTGCCATTCTCCACACTCGTCTCCCCTATGGCTACCGATGGCGTAGGCACCCGTGTTTTGTAAGTTTTCACCCAGGGCCGTATCGGTATACCCCATTCTCTAATCCGTGCTACCGGGGACAGTACAACGAAAATACAAAGAGCAAATATTCATCAGAGATCACTCGTTGAATAGACAAAACCATACCGGAATACGCAATAGCCAGTAGCGACAGTGAAAGACGGGAAATTTAATGAGGGATGCACCAGTCATTCGCGGATATGACTGAACCGGCTCCTTTAGGATATGCATCCCCACAGACCCCCCTCGAAAGCCCATTGGAGAAGAACCGAGCGGAGATGCGAAAGCATTCAACCAGATCGTGAGAATAAACATTATACATAACAGGAAAGAAGCACGGCAGCGACTAGGTTGCCTGCTAGGGATTCGGTAGGGAGTGGGCAGAGGTAAACGAAGCGCAGCACAGTCACCCGCGCAGCAAAAGTTCCCTGTTGAAGTCGATATTTTGCAAGGTGGACCTCCTGAGGGATGAATTTAGTGGTTGGTTTGCGGCTTTGAAGTATGTTTCTAAATCTAAGTACGATAGTGTATGATTTTTCTTATCGCAGCTGTATCTAGACCCCTGTATTATAATGTTTAAAGGTCTTCATTAAGTATCACTATTTCCGTCTCGTTATGTATAAGTTACTTTGGTCGATTTCTTGTTGCTGGGTATCATCATCTTATAATACTTCCGTGGAAATTAAGGAATCCTAGGAGTGACGGTAGCGCAGCGGAAACATAAATTTAAAGGTTGGCTTTTAATCGGGATCCTTGTGCAGGGGGTGTAGGGAATATTCAGTCATAAACTCCAACATTCTCTTTGGAACACCCCCCATTTATCCCCCTTTCCCAAGTAAGGTTGGCGGCAGGTTGGGTAGCCCATTGGGAATTCCTTTGTAGAGGCAAGGCATTTAATCAGTGGGACCTGTAAAGATTGGCGGCTGATGTTGGGTAGTTGGGCCCGGCATCGTCACTTGGATGCGAAAATGGGCGGTAGAAGTCTGTTCGGCGAGAGGTGGTGATGGGCAGATCCGTTGTCAAGAAATATCGGGAAAAATTATACAGTTTGCTCTTTTGTCCTATCGCTTGGTCGTGGGGGGGTTATATTTGCATGATGGACCTATCATACCAAGTTCCAGTGTGTAGTCTAGTATCATATGTGGAAAGTTAGGCAATGGGGATATTGCTCCGGGTGAGAAACCGTGATTTCGGATGTCTATCTATCCATGCAACGTGCTGTGTGAGGGTGAACAATACGGTAGGCTACCCCCAACCTGGTTCCTTGAGGCGGGTATAGTTTGAAATGAAATTGGAACTAGGGATGTGGTTATCGTCCGTGCCTAAGCACCGCACCAGTAAAAGAGAACGGTAAGCAAGTCGCCTCCAGGGAGAGGGAGAGAAAATAAAGTGTCGCTATTCGCTACCCCAGGGAAAAAAGACAAACGCCCAAGAGTATATAAGGCACAGGCTACTATACCTCACTTCGTCAATGCGGGGTGCAACAGAAAAAGGATACAAACGGGGTTTTTTGCGGTCTGGGGTGTCATTCGCACTGGCGAGATTCTGCTATAGGTACTAACTCACAGCTATACCCCACCGGCGATAGGTACAGTAAGCCTCAGGGAGTCGGGTTGGATGCTACCAAGGTGTTCGGCAACGAGTGAGAGAGCTTAAATCGCACCCCCTCTGTGTCCTCCTAGTGATGATAGGATGTGGCTTCCTCTAGCTAGTACTTGGTTATTCTTGCTCAATAACGGCTTGGACGTGCTCAGAGTTTATTGAAAGAAGCCTCAAAGCCTTGCTATTAAGCGAAGTAAGGAAGTATAACAATCCACTTTCCGCCAAGGGAAACTGCCGATACCCTGCGAGGCATCGAAATGTCAGAGAAGCCTAGGTTTCGCAAATCACAGGATAAAATCCAGGCTGCTTTAGTCGGCGAACAGCCGTTATACAAGCACAAACTTCCTTGCGTTCCCGAAATCCAACTCACCCCACGAACCCAAACTAAACCAATTCTCCAATAAACACCGGAGCCAAATTCATCAACATGGAAAGGGGTAAGAGAAGTCCCGCAACAACCTAACGCCCGCAAGCAAGAAAGGAAAAAAAAGAGAGCCCCCATTATACGATTGTACATCCAGCCTATTGCACCCGATCACCCAGATACAATTCCCTGGGCCGCCCACCCGTTGTGCACGGCGCAAATTTCCAATAAGACCTACACGGAAGTGTGCAAACATTCCTAAGAAACCACAGCACAGGCGCCGGCGCCGGGGGGAAATTTTTGTGAATCCCCCCTTCATAAGTGACGTCCAGCGCAGTCATCAGGAACGCAAGCCCGGTGGTCTTATTAATGGTCTCAATCTCGCGCTGGCCCGCAGCATCAAGGAGCTTGGTGATGGGAACCTTCTCAATTCCGTACTCGCGCAGCGCCACCAAGGTCGGGATCTCGTCCGCCAGGTGCTGCGTGAGCGCGCCCGAAAAGGTGTCGAGTATCTCGTTGAGCTTTTGTCCTGCGAAGGTCGCGCGCGTGGCCGTGCCCAGGTACTTGTCGAATTCGGCGAGGCCGTCGCCGAATTGTTGGTGCTGGGAGACGTTCGTCTGCATTAGGCCGGGTACTCCGGCGGCTTTCTCAATTTCGGGAAAGAAGACGGCTTCCTCGCTTTTGTGGTGCGAATGTAGGTGTTCGGACCAGGCTTTACAGTATCCGACGAATGATTGGACGTCTTCTGCCGGGACGTGTGGCGCTTGGAGGTAGATTGAGTTGATGCCGCGGATGACAGCGTTGTGTTCGAGGGCCATCTGAGTGGCGGCTTTGTTGAAGGGGTCGTCCGGCTGGGGGTTTGTTTAGTCTTAGGGGATGCGCAATGGGGGGGAGTGAGATGGTTGAATAGCGGTACTTACGTCACCGTCGAATACTGGTGTTTTTATGAGCGGGAAAGGCCCATCCGCCCACTGTTTGGCTCCAATGATGGTCATATTGTGTTGGTGGGGCGAGTCGCGCCGGGTAGTCTAGTTAGCGGTAGTAGTGAAGACAACGTCCTTCCCTTCTTCTTCTGCTCTTGTTTTGTAGGCACTCTCGTGCGAATTTCGAAGATGGGAGGAAACCCACCACCTTTATCAAAATCCCGCCCCTAGGCGGAGCATGGTTGGCCCGGGGCCCGCGGCATCCCTAAAATATGCAATCTTCCATAGCACCCGATAAAGCATTCCCCCCCCCCTCCCACCTTTAAACAACACCTTGGCGAAAATTTTCTATCTACTGGAAGGGAAGCAGCTTTGAGACCCATCTCTAGTACGGCAACACATGTGGCACCATTTATGGAAGAGCTGGTGATAATTGTTACCATCCAATTAGCCGTGATAGACGAGGATATATTTGGCCAGATAACCCCGAATAACTGTTTCATAGCTTCTTGCCGAGCTTGTAGGGAGCTCTGAGGCAGATATCGCCCCGTATCAAACCTCGCTGACCAGACACCTCCACCCGAGGAATATTTCGGCCATGATGGTCTGGCTCCAGTTATCCCCTCGGCCGCTGAGATATTCAGCCCGGTTTTAAATGTTGAATACGAGCCTATTTTAGTAACCGTGATATGAAAACCTTAAGCTTCTGGAGTGCTCAGGGCTTAAGAGCTGGTCGGCTAATTTGAAACAGGGACCATCACGAGTTCGAATCCGGGGGCAGTGGAGTAGTCGAGCATTTAATAAATAAAAATGCTCGGCGAACCACTTTTTTGCTGGAGGGTTGCACACTAAACTTTTTGTGAATTTTAAAAATGCCGTTTTATACAGAAATATTATAGGTCTAGGGTTGGTAATGCCCTGGGGTTCAATTCCTGCTCAATGGGGTGGAGTCCCTGTGATTGAATCGTCCGACCTACAAAATCATTCCCTCAACTTCTGTTTTATGATACACAAGGCTCTAGCAGAGATTATAACAATCTGCCCTCGCGCCATCCTCCACTCTCGCCTCCCCTAGGGCTACTGATGGCGTAGACACCTGTGTTTGCAAGTTTCCACCCAGGGCTGTATCGGTATGCCTCATTCTCTAATCAGTGCTATCGGGGACACCAGAGCATAGTACAGCGAGGGTACAAACAGCAAAGGTTCATCAGAGATCACTCGCTGAAGAGACTAAACCATGTCGGAATACGCAATAGCCCGTAGCGGCAGTGAAAGACGAGAAATGAGGGATACACCAGTCATTCGCGGATACGATTGAACTGGTCCTTTCGGGGTACGCATCTCCCACAGACCCCGCTCGAGAGCCCCTTGGAGAAGAACCGAGCGGAGATGCAAGAGTATTCAACTATATCGTGAGAATAAACACTATAGCAGGAAAGAAGCACGGCAGCAACTAGGTCGCCTTCTAGGAATTCGGTAGGAAGTGGGCAGAGTTAAACGAAGCGCACCACGATCACCCGCGCAGCAAAAATTCCCTGTTGAACTTAATATTTGTAGGGTGAGCCTCCTGCTTAGGGATGAAATTTATTGGTTGGTTTATGGCTTTCGAGTATGTTTTTAAATCTAAGAAGTACGATACCGGTAGTGTATAGTTTTGCTTATCGCAGCTGTATCTAGACCTCTATATTATAATGTTTAAAGGTCCTCATTAAGTATCGCTATTTCAGTCTAGTTATGTATGAGTTACTTTGGTCGATTTCTTGTTGCTGGGTATGATCATCTTATAATACAGTATTAAGTGAGGTTGGGAAGTATAACAATCCACTTGCCGCCAAGGGAAGCTGTGATACCCTGCGAGGCGTCGATTTGTTAGAGAAGCCCAAGTTTCGCGGATCACAGGATAGGGCCCAGGCTGCTCTGGCCGGTGAACAGCTACAAGCACAAACTTCCTTGCATTACTGAAATCCAACTCACTCCGCGAACCCAAGCTAAACCAATTCTCCAATAGAAACCGGAGCCAAATTCATCAGGAAAGGGGTAAGAGAAGTCCCGCAACAACCTAACGCCCGCAAGAAAGGGAAAAAAAAGAGAACCCCCATTATACGATTGCACATCCAGCCTATTGCACCCGATCACCCAGATACAATTCCCTGGGCCGCCCACCCGTTGTGCACGGCGCAAATTTCCAATAAGACCTACACGGAAGTGTGCAAACATTCCTAAGAAACCACAGCACAGGCGCCGGCGCCGGGGGAAAACTTTTGTGAATCCCCCCTTCGTACGTGACGTCCAGCGCAGTCATGAAGAACGCAAGCCCGGTAGTCTTATTAACGGTCTCAATCTGATGCTGGGCCTCAGCATCAATGAGCTTGGTGATGGGAACCTTCTCAATTCCGTACTCGCGCAGCGCCACCAGGGTCGGGATCTCGTCCGCCAGGTGCTGCGTGAGCGCGCCCGAAAAGGTGTCGAGTATCTCGTTGAGCTTCTGTCCTGCGAAGGTCGCGCGCGTGGCCGTGCCCAGGTACTTGTCGAATTCGGTGAGGCCGTCGCCGCATTGTTGGTGCTGGGAGACGCTCGTCTGCATTAGGCCGGGTACTCCGGCGGCTTTCTCAATGAGGGGAAAGAGGATGGCTTCCTCGCTTTCGTGGTGTGAATGTAGGAGTTCGGACCAGGCTTTGCAGTATCCGATGAATGATTGGACGTCTTCTGCCGGGACGTGTGGCGCTTGGAGGTAGATTGAGTTCATGCCGCGAATGATAATGTTGTGGACGAGGGCCATCTCAGTGGCGGCTTTGTTGAAGGGGTCGTCCGGCTGGGGGTTTGTTTAGTCTTAGGGGATGTGCAATGGGAAAGCGAGATAGTTGAATAGTGGTACTTACATCGCCGTCGAATACTGGTGTTTTTATGAGCGGGAAAGGCCCATCCGCCCACTGTCTGGCTCCAATGATGGTCATTGTGTTGATGGGGCGAGTCCCGTCGAATTCTCCGAAGGGCAGTCTAGTTAGCGGTAGTAGCGGACACAATGTCCTTCCCTTCTTCTGCTCTTTTTTCGTAGGCACTCCTATACGAATTTCGAAGATGGGAGGAAACCCACCGCCTTTATCAAAATCCCGCCCCTAGCAAACATGGTTGGCCCGGGGCCTCCGCATCCATAAGACATATTCTAAACATGCAATGTTCCATAGCACCCGATAAAGCATTCCCCCCCACCTTTAAACCACACCTTGGCGAAAATTTTCCATCTACGAGTACCGGAAGGGAGCAGCTTTAAGACCCGTCCCTAGTAACACATGTGGTACCATTTACGCAAGAGTTGGTGACAATTGTTACCACCTAATTAGCCGTGATGGACGAGGATATATTTGGCTAGATAACCCCGAATAACTGTTTCATAGTTTCTTGCCAAGCTGGTAGGGAGCTCTGAGGCGGATATTGCTCTGTGCTCAGTATCAAACCAGACACCTCCACCCGAGAAATATTTCGGCCATGATGGTCTGGCTCCAGTTATAACCCCTTAGCGGCAGTTCAAGCTATCGTAGGACAGAAGCATTTTTCCATTTTGTGGGTGTGTGCGCAGGTGAGCCTTTCCAACTCAGGACATTGGGCTTGGGTTCCGCCAATGTGTCACCCTAGAAAAAAGCTTATCCGCAATCGGCAAGGGTACTAAACTGGACCCGCGCGCAGAAAAAAACTTAAGCCAAAGTTCGCGTGCCGTGTGCCGGTCCGATTCGTACAAAGCCCTCAGAGTAGGGCTCCAAGGGGTGTACTCGAGTATTAGCATCGTCGCAGCAGCAGCAGCTATCTCTTCAAGTTCCTACCACTGTACTGGTACTATCCACTACCATCTATTATCTTATATCGTACCGCCTGCCTGCTTCCCACGCCCGTTAATTGTACCCAGGATGGCCCCGACTCCAACGTCTAGAAACGCTCCGATCACTAGAACAGCCATGCTCACCAGAGACGAAGCGGAGACCAATGGACGACGAGAAAACGTGCCGGAAGAACTCCCCCGATCCGCATGAAGGTTTTACTCACCACATCACCCAGGAAAGAACAATTGCTTTTTCACCACCACCACCAGAGAATCAGCCGTATCACTCTTCGGTAGTGATGTTGTTCCCAAGCGATTGGCAAGGCTTTCCCTTACTCGAGTACCCCCTGCCGTTCATGCACGTTTTTTCGTTTAAAGCCGCTTGCCCCGCCTGACAGTAAGGTCCCCGGAAGCGAGGACCCCACGGACTGGGGGAACCTGCGCTGCGGTCTCTACTCGAACTGGGCGCATGGCGAAGTTAGGCCACGATAGCAGGGGTGTTTTATTGACAAAATGTGGATTTGGCAAAGTGCCGGTACGGCACTACCTACTGATACCGGTGTTGGGGCTCAACCTGTGTTGTTCCACATGGCTCGCTGTGCGATGGGATGCGTTATGCGGGACTGTGTTATTACATTAAAGCACTAGCCAATCCCACGCTGTGGAATAGCATTGCTGTTTTTAAATCCAGGAGGGACGCAAGCTGTTCTGTGAACAGAAAATTCTGGAATCCAACAGTTTTCCAGGTCTACGCTCAAATAATTTTCTATTATCACACGGTAATTTCACACATACACACTTTTTTTCTTTTTTTGGTGAGGTTTATATAGCTAATTCTGACAGTGTTATTGTCTCTATTATTTATTACTATATTAAGGCGAAAAACCTCGATCGCACGATAGGAAAGGTCTAAGAGTCGCTGGTGCTCAAAAGGTGGCCCCCCTGCGGACCGGAGCATCCCCGCCCGCAACTGAGAGGACTGGGACCCTGCGGGGCATGTCATGTACGAGTATCCAGCACCATAAATTTGGCCTAGCTTTACCGATTTGGCGCCTGCTACATGTATGAACGCCGTACTCGGGTGTGATACTCATGTACCGCATCGTGCTCTACAGCGCCGATGCCTGAGCTTAGAAAGTGTGCAACGGTTTGCGCCTGTCGTGAGGGCGAAATGGGTGTGGGGGGTACAAGTGTCGAGGCCGCCCTCTGGATCAAGTCAAATTGGAAGCAGTTTGGCCGGTGACAAAGCCAAAGCGATATCCTGCGGGTACGGTAGTAGGGTTGTTGATTAATTGAAAGTTTCTCGCTCATTCTCAGACACTAAGCCTCGTGTCAAGCGCTGCAATAGGAAGAAGGCTGAGAAAGCGAGAGGGAGGAGGTTCTCTCTATCACACCGGAGTTGACTAAACCCCGCCTCGGGAAATTCGAGTATCGCTAACAGGGGATGCCTTAAGCACCCGGCGTCCCCTCAAGCAAGCCGATACAGAGCTTCCGGCAAAAAAAACAACTATACGTCTTCGACAAATGAATATTTAAGTATCATATCCGTTCCCGATATTTGCCCACTCCCAGAAGAGTTTATTGCAGGCATTACCCGATGACCCCAGATGCCTTTGTTCACCCCGCTAATTGCAAGAGCTACTCTGCTCGTAATCATTCGACAGAATCCCAAAATCGAGCGTGCAATCTTTTTGTGCCTGAATTCCATTCACCTCGCTTCAGATCATAATACAAGGGACATATGCTCGAAGAGCGACCGCATTTACCACACTAGGTTCTCACTAGTTTTTAAGGACTTGGCTGATAGGTCACTTTGAGTGTGTGCTAAGACTTTATGCCGGGACCGTTTAGGCACGCATCAGCCCCACGCACTTGCTCGACATGTGGACACGGGTTAAGCCGCTTGCGCACGGGCCGCAGTGAGGTTAGACCCCTCCATATTTACAGTACCGGACCGCCCTTCTCCAGCAGCAAATCCCCAGCCCATCAAAACATTGCCGCCGCCAGTAATGGTCGTCTATAAAGTAGTACTCGAGTACTTGAGCGCCGTACTGGTATTGCTCTCTACCTATCGGTAGTACAGTGGATGCAACACTGACGCTTACTCGTCCCGGCGAGAATTTCACCAAAACTTACTCGAGTACTCGAGTCGAGGGGAAAGCAGGCTGTAGGGATATTTCAAGGATATTTCGTCTTTCCTCAACGTGGCATTACCTTCCCCTGTATTCGCCCCCCCTGCCTAGGACCAGTACCCGTCCAGCACTCGCAATGACCCAAAAATCCGGCTTTTGTAATGTATATCATGCACTCGTAATATGGAAGCGTTTTTAGCAAGGACTGCCATTGGATACTGCCGAAATTTGTCCTTTCTGCTTGGATCTGGGTGGTGCTGGTATGCAAGAGCAGTTCTTTTTTAAGAGCGCTTCGACAATACCCAATCGCACGACAGGGCGGGGTCAAACAGTGGGGTGATTCTGTGCTTTCTTTTGATCTACTGTAGTATTCTAGGGCAAATGAACGATATAACAGGCCTTAATCACTCAGAAAGGCAACTTTAGCGTGAAAACAGGGAATAAGGAAAAAGAAAAGTAAATGAAAGGCTAGACTGGGGATGGTGCGCTGTGAGGGCTGAGAGACATCATTTCAGCATCACAACTATCACTCGGGGTATTGCCGTACCAGTAAGGGGTTTGTACAGCGCTGCGGGGCCGAAGATTGTCTATAAACGGGTGATGAATTTGCATCGTTCGGAATCCGCGCTCAGGCCCATAACTGAACAGCGTTTATGAACACAACCGCTATCACAATAGTATCGCATGGGCAGCATGCAATAGCAGTCCAGTTCACAAACGTCGTTGAATTACCATTAGACTGTGCAGTACCCCTCCGTTCCGTCCCGCCCCAAGAATGGGGAATGGAGCCTTGCGGGGGCATACGGCCTTCCCCGAAACATTGCCGGTATTTCTGGGATGTATGCTACTGCAAACGAAACCCGCCTACCCCATATGGTAGGTGGAAGAAAGGTTAGGCAGACGTCGATAATTCCTGTGATACTATAAAAATTCCATGGTATTCTACTGTCTCCCTTGCCGGTGACCCTAGATGATAACAAGTTCGCCTCACTTAACTTGCCCTTACCTCCCCGGGACTGCGCTAGTGCTCTACTCGAGTAGGTACGTGTACGAGTACAAGTCCAGGCGCATCAAGAGAGGACAGAGAAGAATGCCCGCAGGGACGGGGATGCCGAACCACCCGTGCAAATTCCAGAAGCACTACCACTACTCGTACACACCCTCAATCCCTGAAGACGGGTGGTGGAAAATGTAGCTTATCATATTATAGATTTTCCCAAAAGCTGCGAAAGCTAGCCCCGGCCATAAGAGTTTTTTCTTTTCTTTTTTCGTGTCCGCAATCCTGAGGAAATCTACTGGAGCGAACAAATACGGCTAATATTATTATGAGGTTTGTCGAAACTTGAATACCGCAATTGGGCCGTGTGCTGTGTAGTCGAAAATTTCCTACTCTGGAGAAAGAGCGAGAGAGAGAAAGAAAGAAAGAAAGAAAAAAAAGACACCGCAAGACGAGCTGCTTAGCCCCCTCCGAGAGACATAAGGCAAAAGGCAAAAAAAAAAAGAGAAAGAAAGTGCCTGACCTTAATACTGTAGATGGAGCAGCCCCACAGACGTATTACCCTGTCAATTCATTCGAATTTCTACGGTTATCTATCGTGCCATCGACGGTGTTCGAATGATAGTACGTTACCGTATCCCACGCTATTGATACCATGGTAGATTACACTCGGAAGAGGACAAGTGTAAAATACCAGAAGCCGACATTCCCACCTCCAATTCTGACGCCAGTTAATCTTGTCATCCACCCCATGGGTCTACCAGGTTGAAAAATAATCCAACTTCTACTCTTCGGTGTCTGCTCTTGTGGTAAATATTTGGCATATGCTTGAAAAGAGGTCCATATTAATACAAAGCCGGGCACACCGACAATATACAAAGTCCCCCCTACCCCTGGCTGGTTTCCCATTCTCGATTTCACAAAGGGTCCTCGGCGCTGAAATCCCTTCATGATTTTTCTCTTTTTGTCGCTTCTTTTTTTTCATGAATACTTGTGTAGGCTTAACTTTAGGAGGGGGGGGGGAAGAGAACGGTTGAGGGTGTTGAAGGACTAGTGGAAGGATGACAACCACTCTTGCGGTGTATTGGTTAGGGGAGGCATTCCTGGCGATGTGTGAGTATCATGATATAGGATCTGAGATTATGATCTGAAGCTTCGTGACCCTGGCAAACGGCTCCTGGTAAGTTTACCGTACAGTGCTGTATTGTATCTGATGGTAACCCACTGTCCGAATCCCATTTCTGAGTGAGTGAGTGAGTGAGCAGCCATGAAGGAAACCGACACAGCCGGAGCGGATCAAAGGGGGTGTTTTTTTTGTTTTTTTCTTAAATTGTCGTATGCGGGAGGGGCAAGCTTGTTTTCTACGTTCCTTCCTCTTGTAATTACTATAATACATTGGAATTCTAATATGTTTGCAATGGCTACGTTCATTTGTCTAGACCTCGCACTTCCTATCCCAAGTTCCATGTCCTCAATGCGGGCCCTTTGGCTGCCACTCCCGCCGCCGGGTGCTGAGTGCTGCTCCTGCTCCTTCACGCCCGAAACCAACAGGTCCAAACTATATAGCAAGGCCTCCGCTCCATCCCGATTCCAAGTCCTAGGTCCAATAAAGCTTTAGGATATTTCCCCCGCGCGTTCCACAAAATATAAACCACACTTCTCTACAATCATATATTCTCACTCGAGCCCTGTTCATCAATATTCAACTCACCGAGGATGGATTATTCTTAGTTTAAAGCCCCAGCACCACGTCAAGGTGATAATCCCAGCTGGGGTACCTAAATAGCACCCAGTCAAATTAGCAGTCGGAGCTAGCAACCCACTCCTCTTAGTGGGTTGCGAGCCACCATCAAAAAAAGGGAGGGGGATCAACTAAGGTAAACAGGACAAAAAAACAAAGAACAGAACAGAACAGAGCGAAACGAAACGAAACGAAACGAAACAATTACATGACAATTCAAGGGAGACAACACAGCTTGACCGTGCGCCAACGAAGGGTGGAGGGAGGGGGAGGGGGAGGGGGAGTGGGAGGAGGGAAAGAAGCTGGGTACCAGGCTGGGAGAATATCCACAGCCTCAAGCTTGACAGGGGGAGGGGGGGAAACAGGGGTTGGGCGGGACAAAACTTCAAGGACGACAGAAAGTGGGATAGTGTGCAATTGAACGGGGGGGGGGACGGGGGCGGGGGCTGGTGGGGCAGGGATAACAACTCGGTCCTCGCACGCTGCGACGAAATCTCCTAGGAGGTAATCGAACACAGCGTCGGGAATTACAGAAATGTAGCGCTCAACAAAGCCCGCAACGACGCTCTCAACGAGCTTGTTGGGGATGAGCGTACAGACGGCGGTCAACAAGGGGAAGGCGGTGATGAACAGAAGGGACACGGGACGGGTATCCGCATTTGAAAACAAATACTCCCAAAGGGAATGGTACATGAAAGCAAAAACAAAAGCCTGGACGGCAGAGAAGAAAGTCATTGTGAATAGAGAGAGAGAGATGGTGATGTGATGTAGAAAGATGAGAATGTGAGAAGAAGAAGGTAACCAGTAATTTTTGTGTGCAGATGAGAACAGAAATTGCTGGGGGAAGGAGAGGAGGAGGAGAGAGTGGGACGTTATATAGAGATTTCTATATCGACGCCAAGATTCAAATTTGGCCGACGTGAAGGGGAAGAGAGGTTCTAGGTTTTCTAACTGCGTGTGGTTGATGTTTCGACAGTCCTCGGAATAATGGGGGACTTAGGGTTCTTGGATTTGATCGTGTTCCCGTTATTTAGGGTATTTAGGGCAGCGGAATAGTTCGGTGGGTCGCCCATGATGCTTCCCACCAAGAGCACTATCGCACCCCCTCGGAAAGCATGATGGTATAATAATCCCAGTAGTAGAATGTTCTAGTATCATATTAGAAGCGCCGGGGAGGGCAGATATCAGGAAGTGCACAGGTTATAGAGGAGCACAGAAGTGTGGACGCCTGTAGGCAAGCTAGAGCATGAACTGACCTATAAGCCTATGCATGTAGAAGTTTTTTTCCCAAGCAGCCAGCAATCCCCAATAGACAGCCCATACCTCGACCTCTCCTCCCGTCTACACATCTAAGCGATCCTCCCTCTTCCATTGGAATATAATACCGCATAATCTGGTGAAACCCATTTTCATGCTAAGAGGTTGAAAGAAGGTTTGGCGAAATGCACGAGCTCTGTTGAGTAGAGAGTAGCCTTTAGGGGTAGGATTTTCACAAATATTTACGCTCGGTGTCTTTTTCACAGCATTTGTCCCCTATTTCAAGGGCACAGCTAACCGGGAAGGGTTGGATTTGTGAGAAATCCTGACTCACCCTATTCTGACCTCTTAGAGAGAAAACGAGCTTCACCAGATTATGCGGTAAGTTACTTCAATTCCCGGGTCCTTCATACTTGGGCTTTTGGGGGGTGGTGGGATATGCAGCATCTAAACTCTCTTAATTGCTGTGGAATTTCTACAAAGCCATTTCCATGGCATCTGGCCAGGGATTGTCCGGGCTATGGCTCCTGCCTTTAGCCTTGATAATGGCTCTCGCGGAACCGCCCAGGTCACGAACTCTATAAGGTAGCATACAGGGCTTACCCTAATCAATATCAGTCAATGCCGTGTCCGATCCCTTTTTTATATATATATGATAAGAGCAAGGGATCGACGGGTAGATTCCTCGATTCAATCTAATATACCACTACTAAGCGGCAGTTTGAACTATGGAATCGATTTTTCGCATAAAAGGTTCAATGTCCAGAAATGGATGGAACAACCTAGCTATTCCCCCGCGGTTAAAGCAAAACATCAATTTATTTCAAAACACCTTTCGACCCTTTTATATGAGCTTCTTGCTAGAGGGGGGTGGATATAGTAGCGCCGAACGATTAACAACTTTAATAGTAGAGGCAGTCCGTTGAGGAGAGAGGTGTCGTTGGTGTTCAAACGGGGGGCCTATGGGGGACAAGTGAATATGAAAAGGCATTTATTTACGCCAGTGGAGCCGGCGGGGCACAGAGCCGAAAACAAGCTAACCACCGCAAAATCTTCAATAATCGGCCCATGTGCTATGTCGTTGGAGTTGCTTCCTCTGGTAAGGTCTGGTGCTTCTTGGCCTCTTTATGTCTCTCAGATGGACTGAGTAGCTCACCTTCTGCTGTGTTTTTCGCCCCCTTTTCCAGAGTAGGGAATTTCAGACGACATAGCACATGGGCCGATTGTTGAAGTTTTTGCGGTACTAAGGGTACCCTCCTGTCCTTCCCCGATTTCCTCAAGTCGATGAAATCCATGGTTCAAACCTAAATCTCTCGGACGTCCGCAAACCACATAGAACTTCCTTTAGAATTAATCAAACTCTTTTACAAAGACTAAAGTCACGGGCGGAATTCAGTTATAAGAGGGTGGGGGATAAAGTATTTAACAAACGAATTATCATACTAATGGGGTACTCTAGCAAGTTCAGGGCGAGTCCCTCAAAAAGATTAGGACATAGCGATAGTGAGAGGGTAGGCTTGGCGGGCGTTGCTGTCAGAGTTAATAATCCTCCGGAGGTTTATCATACCAAAAAATACTCTTCCAGGCAAGCGTAAGGCCGACAAGTCAGGATTTTGAGCCCTAAGTGACGGGGCACTGCGCTTCGCCGAGTATTTCTATGATACAGCTTCTGTCGGGCCGGGATTAGATGGGGGTGGTTTTGGGGTCGGGGCCTTGGTCCATCAGGTATTTTGACATCTTCCCACTCTGCTCGAATAGTAATTCTCAAGGAAGGGGAGGACGTAATTATGGACAATGCGATTACCCTAATGGTGGCGGTTTTTGGAGCTATGGATATACCAGTTCTAGGACTCACCAGGAGCATGTTTCGCCCAATTATCAATGTTAGGACCCTATGTTTGTCTTGCGGGACACTCTTATCGGTTAATATTTGACACGGTTACTACCATATCGAACTCTGGGTATGTTTTCCCTTGGGTTTCGGTTAAGAGGAACTAAGGGTTGAAAGCTAAGCCTGCGATTGTGATTTTTTACTGCTCGGTGGTGGGAATTTCAGCCAGTTGGTTTCGCAAGTTCACCACGCTGCTGTCCTTGTATTACCGGTATATACAAGTCGCGGAGCGAAGGGAATTTTGGAACCAGATCGCGCATGGCCCTTAGGTCGATAAGCCAGCATATATCTTCCCATCTTATCTACAGAGCCTGAAGTAGATGGATATAGACCATTCTCCCAGCAGCAGAATGAACTCATGCCACGCCCTGGAATTTCCGAAGCGAACAGGACATCGGATTTACGCTGTGAGACAAAGTACTCGGGGGGAAACATAGGCTAATCTGGCTACGTCTTTGAAGACACCGGTAGTGTCTGAAGTCCTGAATACCAATGTGAGAAACGAGGGTCGCACGGAAGTAGACGATAGACTAAGAGAGTTCACATGGAACTTAGGCACTTTGGAGGAAGGATAGGGAATGGGAGTTTTACCACTCGTAATTTGTCCATTCGCCCACTCTCAATTTCTACTATTCTAAAACCAAACTAACAGTAGAGACAAGTGTATAAGTAAACCACAAATTACCACATCCTGATCCTTCAATAGATCACCACACCTATCTCTGTATTCCCCGCATGCCCTTATTTCTCGGTACACTCCCGTGATACTTGTAACAAAGGGAGGGCGTATCGGTGAAATTCAGTGTTGAACAATCTCCTGTATCCGTACCATCAGCATGTCTCCTGGACGATCCTTCACACTCCCGCAACAAACAAAGCCAGGCGCATCTGTCCAACACGGAACGGGTTGTCAAGCCGGATCTCTGGGAAGAACGTCGGTTATAAGATTTGTCCCGTTCCCGGGTCAGGGGGTATATATCCCACTCTGACGCACGGATGCCAAGAGTTGGGCGTATCGGGCTTCTCGACGATGCTCTTGTGGGGTAGCACAGCCAGGCTGCGCCCAGGCATAGAAAAAGGGAGCAGGCCCTGCTGTGCGAGAGTTTTAATTTGCATCCGCTATGGGGAAGAGGTTTCCTTACTGGAAATTGCGAGTGTCGGTTATTTGGTGGTGAAGGGTTGCGAGGATCGATTGTACTTTTAAGTATGATTAGAGAATACGAATAGGGGATGCATTGTTCTGCAAATCTTACTACACTGCTTGGGTGTTGACGCTGCCTTTCTTAATAAGGGCTTTTCGACCTCCCTCTCGCCCAATGTTGCAATGAAGGGGGGGGTTTGATCAAAAAATGATCGAAGGCTAGGAAGGCGCTTTTTCGAACCGGGGGGTTATAAGATAGAACCCCTTCT
>Ga0307513_10005600_pt1 | contig 16562 bp, 17 predicted proteins | sample 15_EM_MG_FD_202174 | JGI IMG/M metagenome (GOLD analysis project Ga0307513, IMG submission 202174) | Populus trichocarpa ectomycorrhiza microbial communities from riparian zone in the Pacific Northwest, United States - 15_EM | ecosystem: Host-associated > Plants > Roots > Unclassified | place... | reverse complement strand
TGGCTACTTTTTAGCACATCTGGAAACATGTTCATGAGCCCGAGTGACATATGACAACTTGCAAAATTGTTCAGTTCACGGTGCCTCATGACATATGACTGAACGATCGGTCGTAATAGTACAGTATTCTAAGTTGAAACACTTCCAGATAATACATGAACAAACAAGATTCGTATGGGAGGTGGTCGTCTCGAAAGTTGAAACGCTTCAGGATGATACATGAACAAACAAGATTCGTATAGGTGGTCGTCTCAAAAGTTGAAACGCTTCAGGATGGTACATGAACAAACAAGATTCGTATGGAAGGCGGTCTTCAACTTCCATCGCTACCCACCGACACCCCATCGCCTCGAAAATGTGAAATTAGGTGAGTAAGCATGTTTATTAGATGTTTTATTTCACTAAGTGTGCTTTATTACAGAAAATCTCTTCTCTCCACCACTCAAGCGCTGCCAGCACGACATTGCCAACAAACACCACATCGCCTCTCCCCTCAGGCTCCAATGAGGGATGTGGGCATGGTTCATTGATATTGAAGGATATACAGCAAGTCTGGGCTAGCAGGAGAAGCGAGGGGCGAGATTGTGCACCGATGAAAATGCTGGTGTGTGTTCACTGTGTCATCACCGGCTACTGACCAAGTTGGTTTGCTAGCACCATATCACCCACGGAATCCCCAGAAGCACGGCCCAACGCACACGACGAAAAAATGACGAACGCGTTAAGGCCGCCAACCCATGAACATAACATGCACGTACACGACACGCGGTCCCTCTGCCCCCTACGCCTCCTTGCGAATGCTCATTGAGCCAAGCTCGGTGGGTTAGACGATCGCAACCATCCGCATCCGCACCCTGTGTCAGCACGAACCACTCACACGAAGATGTACCCGAACACGCGGATGAAACGCGAGCACAAACGTGAACGCCGCCCACCATAATACCAATGACGAGCTGCCCACGCGGTATATCCCAACTCCCCACCACCGAATTTAACCTCACAATGCTGCACGGCGGTGTCAATTGACACCTGCACTGCTGTTGTGAGGTTTTTCAGTCGGTTTTGGAGGCATACCCGTGTACGGGTTGTATACCCCCTGGGCACGGGTACGGGTTTTCTGGGTTACGGGTGCGGGTAGCCCTGGAAAACCCCAGGGTTATTCGTGCCAATCCCTAGCAGCCTGTAGATCGATTAACTCGTGCATCTTTGACATCCTCTTCTGTGTACTCAAAAATAAGGACTTCGTTCGATAGGTCATTATTATCGTTCCTAGCTTGCTCTTCTAGCCCAAGCTCAGGTTCAATCAGCATTTGATTTTTCGAATCTGCGTCCAATACCTGGCAGAGTTTAGTAGCACCATCATTACATTCATGATAGTACTGAATGTTCACCATTACAGTCTTCCCGAATTTATCGATTCCTGCAAGGAAGACCAGCCAACTGTGGTCGAAGTCCTCCCGGCCCTCTTCCCCGACTCTCTGACGTAAGGAAGAGAGAGTTTGTTGGGAACTGCAAACGGGACTCCACCCGCCAAATGATTTGTTGAGTGTGAGAAAACACAGAAAACGAGCCAGTACCTGAGCGGCATTTACTGGAAAAAGTCACTCAAAACTTGATATTATTGTGTAAAACATTTTTGCCGATTTTTGTAGATGATTTTATTGTTCACTCGTACCGAATCTTGTTCTAAAAACCGTTTCCAAAACCTCGCGGTCCGCGCGGTGTGTACATGCTGTAATACTGTACAGCGCAAACTCAGCCTCACCTCGAATCACCCGCGGCAACGACGGGTTTTCCCATCATAGATGCTCTGGCCACAAAAAACGAGTTAATGAACTTTTATAATATTTCTGTCAAAGTTCTGTATCCTGAGTTATTATTTCTCGTACGTGGATTGCATATTTAACGAAGTAGTTGAACGATCACTACGCTGGCTTATCTTGACGTTATCTTATCTATGGATTCGAGGTTTCTTTTTTTCTTTTTTTTTCTAATTCATGTCCGAGAATCGAGCATAACATAAACTGAGAAGGGGCTGAGAGGAGTCAACCGCAGGTTGACGACGAGCAGCCCTCGAAGTATTTAGTTTCAAGCCTTCTTTTAACAGCCTGGGAGTCGGGGATTAGCGCGCTGCGTGCTCGGCACTGCGCTGCTACGATATGAATAAATGATCCTTAAAATACCATTTGCTCCTGTACCTTGTACCGACCTACATTGGTCAACGATCTCTTACAAGTTACAATTAAATAAAATCTTTTATCTTGAACATCAGTGTCCACATTGACCAACAACTCAACCAACAGCTTCTACATTCTTGTCTTGTGCCCAAACAAGCAAGGTGTTAAGTCGACTTTAGTCGACCCTTCATTAATTATGTATTGTGTATGACTTGAGCGGCCCTCGACAAATCCCTTCTAGTTGGATGAGGAAGAGCTCGTGTGGGTATCGTTGGACCGCAGGCAGGAACAACAGAATCTCTGGGAAGGCCGAATGCCAAACATGGAAGCTGAATTATGTGGCCGGCCGGAGCACTGCTGCACAGGTCCTGGATTGGTTTTGTTTTGGGTTTTACACAGCCTCGCCGGCTCTCCCAGGTATGAACTTACATGGTATTGAGTCACGATTCTAATCATCGACACGGTTATTCTATTTTCAGTTCGACACGGGGGAACCGCCTCGCCGTAGGCAGTATCAATGCGGCGAGAGGTAAAACAAACAAAGATTTCCCTTTCTTGTTCTTACCAACAGCAAGGTGGGCGCGTCTACTACGTCGATGTTCAAGAAATCCAAGAATCTCTCGATTCATGGAGGAGAATTTAAGGTGATTAAAGGTATGGAATAACTACTTCACACATGTTCCGATGTCTTAGTAGCGCATATCCAGGCAAAGATCTCTGGCGTAATAAGATAGCTCCTGGCGCATTCCACAACTCACGGGAACGACTTAAAAGCGATCCCCCCAAATGCCATCCACAAACCCGTGTCGCAGTAATTCAATCTATCATCAATTGGATTGAAGACGGTCAGAAGACATCGTTTATAACATGGCTCAACGGTCCCGCTGGAGCTGGGAAATCTGCGATTGCGCAGGAGATTGCAGAGTTGTGCTACAAATCTGGTTGTTTGGGGGCCAGTTTCTTCTGGTCTCGAAGTGCAGTTGGGCGCAATAACGAGGATCGCCTGATTGCATCCTTGGCATATCAGCTACTCACCGCAATTCCACAGTTACGCCGCCCCATTGAGGAAGCGGTCGAAACTGACCGTTACATTTTTACTCGTGATCTAGCAACTCAGATGGAATCTCTCATCATCCAACCTTGGAAGAAACTATTCGAAAATAATCAGAAGGGACCAGTCGATTCCAAAACTCCGAAGGTGATCATCCTTGATGGCCTCGACGAATGTGGTACCGAAGAGGCCCAGGAGGCCCAGCAATCCATTCTCAAAGTCATCGCCGACTCTCTCGAAAAATTCCCCATTCCTCTCTGTTTCCTTATAGCCAGCCGACCCGAAAAAGCAATTCGTCATTCATTCAACGATCAACCTCTACTCAAAATCACTTCCCCACTCATCTTGGATGAAAAGTACCATCCAGACGATGACATCAGGCTTTTCCTAGTCGAGAGCTTCGAGTCTGTGAAAAGGACGCATGAGCTGCGATCACTCCTCCCCCGCAATTGGCCTACCCACAACGACATCAACCACCTGGTCCGCAAATCATCTGGGCAGTTCGTCTATGCAGCTACCGTTGTGAAATTCGTCAGATCCTCCCGTGGTAGACCGAAGGAGCAACTGGACATTATTTTGGGTATCACTACTGCTGGTGCTGCCACCCCGTTTGCCGAGCTGGATGCTTTGTATAGCCATATTTTCAGCTTGGTCTTGAAGGACCACCGTCCAAGGGCATTGGAAATCCTAGGTTTTGCTATGCTGGTTGATATTGGTTATTCCCATGTGAACCGCTTAACTGTTCGTCAGATTGAAACGATCCTATCATATACTCATGGAGACCTTCAACTCTACTTGATTGATTTGCACTCTGTTCTGCATGTTCCAGCTATAAAAGCTGAAGATGATGATGAAGACAAAGATGACCAACTTCGTTTCCACCATGCCTCACTTCGAGACTTTCTCTTGGACCCATTTCGTTCCAAGGACTTTTATATAGATCAAGGCACAGCTTATGCACATATAGCACAACTTTTCCTGCGATATATAAGTGAATACTCTCCCGACACAGAGGATCGGCACTCATGTAAGTAACCCCCATCCAATTGGTTCATAGGGTTAGAGCTCATTGCCTTTCGCGGTCTTGTAGGTGCCGACATGGTGTTTCGCGGACTTCGTTACCAATGTTCCAAGTCACCTGCAACAAGAGAATTACTCTCCGATTCCTTTGATTTCGACCCCCAGAAATGGGCATCTGTGTTGGCCACAGGCCTTGAGCAAGAACTAGACTGGGAGAAGGGAGTTTTTGACTATATCGAGATAGTTGACCTGCAAATCTGGTTCCAGGCCCAGGTCTGCTTCCCAAATTTATACCTCATTTACTACTGATCATTGTTAAGGAGGCAAAAGTACTGGAATATTTTGGCCCTACAAGGAGTTTACTTGTTCATCTTGCCCCCTTGTGGAAAGCTGCCGTAGACTTAATTTGCGGGCAATTGTGCCATGGCCTTCATGAGGAATACGCCAACAAGTGGGAAAATGCAGCTACCGCACTGACACATCCCGAAATATTCCGTTGTTCCACTGTCTCCAGTCATGGACACACTTTTGAAGCAGCCATTGGGGTTCCTTTATTCTTTGGTGCCTGGTGCGAAGCGGGTGATGGAGATTCGGTGATGGATGGGATTAAAAACTACCTCCGTGATCAGGAACGCTCTGGGAGGTACTTTGTAGATGGTGGGATGTACGCAACACTGTGCTTGCATTTGTTCAAGGTTGTCAGGCTCGCTTCCGTCACATTGTGAGTTAATATCCGCGTTCTAGAATTCGATTGATCAGCCAATGCAATCCAAGGGAAAAGGATGGTGGCGAACAAGGGAACGACAATGGCGGAACGCCTGAGGGTGACGACGACATGGATGGCGAATACGACATACTCCCACCCGATGATCACACTTTGGAGTTTATCATTCAAACTCTCCCTTTCTACCTTTCGAGAGCAGATTACGAGCCAACTCTCGCCATGCAGGCCCACTCCCTGCTCAGTCAGAAGATCGGAGAAGGAAAGGACAAACTGAATTGCAAGATAAGCCTGCTCCACGAGGCTATCGACCTGTATTTAAAAGTAAGTCTTTATATCTTCGTTCGTATCAACATTAATAGGTTCCACAGACCAGAGTTGTTCTTTCGAGCCCAGCCCACCAGCAGTTCCAGATGCCTACACCGAACAACCGACCTATAAATTCGGTGAGCGGTTGAAAAGTAATCGGAACGCAGGATTGATGTAATACTGAATGATAGGAACCCGAGGCGAGTATTGATAGGCTTACAACTCCCTTTGAATTGCGCATCAGAGAAGAGAAACGGCGTAGGGAAAGCAAGGAAAGCCTTGACAGTATTGATGCTTCTATGTTTGCGTCGCCCACAGTACCCCGGCCAACCAAACGTCTGAGGATGCTCAATCAAGCCACAATATCAAGTGACAAAGATTAGAGGTCATCATTCACGCAAAAAGGATATCATCAAAACTGGAAGAATACCCCATGCTTCATTTACATTTACTCCCATGAGCGGTGTCGGATTTCTTGATCCATTGGTGCGGCCATGGCGAACGAACTATTCAGTTTACGGGTCTTGACTCTGTAACCACTCGAGTCGCTTTATAAGTTATCTCCTTTTACTTTTTTTCCAAAATATTTTGGATATACCTACGTGGACATATGTACTATCGAAGAGGGCACATGCAAAAAGCTAAGGGTTTGGTGGTTGCCTTGTTGAGACACGCGCTGATCCGAGAGTGGGCGCACGTTCACGGTGGGACTACTAAAATAAGGCTCTTTTCCTGGATAGTAGTTGATTCGAATGCCAAGTGGGGGCGGTGGCTGCGGTGGCTGGCCTCCGAGAAAGCAAAAATGGGATCGCGTAGAGTTGCACAGAATAGCGCTCTGTGATGTAAGTTGTTCACTTTCCACCATGAACCTTGAATATAAATTAAGGTCAGAAAATTTCTGTCCCGAGTCCCGGATGCACCTTCGTTTAGTATAAACCTATAAGTGTGGGCGCCTATGTAAAGAGCGGGGAAAGAAGTTTTATTATTTACGAGGTTGCTACTAGTAATATATCGGGCATGGATTATGGGAGAGAACGGTGGCATTGCTGCATCTCCCAATACTAGTTGTAAGCTGAAATTGCCCTGAATATTCATGGCGCAACATTCCCTACCACCAAGGTCCCCTCGGCGATCACGTTTTCCCGCGCTCGTTTCCAATGTCCTTGCCATGTAGTGTGCTTTGCCTGCGTTGGCACCTTGGAGCGCATTTATGATGTTGTTCTTCAGTACGTTGGGTTGTTAGCAGGTGTCGTAGGTGCACTCACATCGTTGTTTGCTATCAGCTGGCGGGGTGGATTGGTTCATGCCAGGAAACACTGCGAAGGCGGTGCTACGGTGGCACTACGTCGAGTATTAGAGCACATTCATATTAAGTAATGGTCAAGGTGATTAACTTATCTTGAAGACCCCACAGAAAAAAAGAGCCAGCCTGAGGAAAATGTCCAATGGCGTGGTCTAATATTGCGGTTATGAGAGAAAAATGCCAGGAAGTGCTACGAAGGCAGGACTTTCGATGATTATTAGGCGGGAGTTATTTTTAGCACCTGCCTTTTATATTTATGGAAGGCGGGAAATGACAAATCACGTTCAATTGTCCCGATTCTCTCTAGCCCTTCCTTTCTTTCTCCCACAATTTCGTCGTCACTCATGGTCGTCATTGCCCACAGAACCCGTTCTCTATCGTCTTTGCTTGCATATCACACGAGAACCCCTCTTCCTTCGTCCCCGTCAACACCGAATCTGCCCTAACTCGTGGTCTTCCCCGATCCTGCCTTCCTCTCTTCCCTTGTGTCATGCAGTAGTCGACGACATCCTTGCAAAGCTTCGGCCCATCATTGGCATTTGCCGGCCAGCGGTCAAGGCGCTTTGTTCCATCTTCAAGTAACGGCACCCATTGGGGACAGGCTCAGCACTTCCACAGAGACAACGCGTTCCCGGGAAGAGGTTTTAGCGGAAAGCAGAAAACGGGACGACTCACCTGAGTCTGCATCACCCCGTACCTTTCTTTTATCCACCCTTCCTTGCCGATATTAATCTTAAGTGGGGACTACGGTATTCGCGCTTCCCATTGAATTCTGTGAACACCTACCTTTACGGCTGTGCTCAACGACACCGAGAACGCCGAATTGGGTGGAGCAAATGGGGAGGGAGGATCCAATGGGATCAGACTCGTAGGGTCAGTGGTTTCCTTTGTCAATTCACAGTATCTCCTCATTCAGACTACATGTCCTATAAAGATGTCCTCGTTAGCGAGGATCAATAAAGCCATCATCACCCCATCCCTTTTATGTGAGAGTGCCCCCAGCCAGTTGTGTTGAATCGTACCTTTGGCAATCTCGCACCTACGTGCACCCGAAATGGAAGGAACTGTGGTCGATCTGATCACCGTGGTACTGCGACGACAATCAACTCGAACCAAAACATGCCTTGCCCGCCTACTACGCACTCGAACCCCGCCTACATGCGAAGACACTGCGAGGACCTGCGCCGTATCCAAGGCCATCATACCTCATCCCTTCTACACCTCCCAGAGTGCCAGCGGCCGAAGCCATCAAATATTGCACGTATAACCTGCACCATATCGATTTTAAGGAGTGGCTGACACGATGTCGAGAGGTCTGAAGACGAATAAGAGAGTTGTGATGTGGATGGGAGTTGGGCAGAGGAATTGCTAGCGAATTCGTGCTGGAGCACGGCAGTGGTGCGTACCTGGTCAGCTTTTCTTCCCTCCAACAACAGCGGTTCGCGTATACCCTAATGCTCGTTAACAGGAGGAACTGGGAGCAACGAAGCAACTTACCAGAGCCCGCTGATGCCCACGTTAACAGTACGCCTAGCGGAAGGGTGGCTATTCGAATGACAAGCAATACTCATATCGGTGCCTTCGGCACTATCTGAACCCACCAACGATAAACGGCCAAGTGCCCATCAGGATGTTAGGTATGATATACAATGTAATCTTCAGCGCTGAATCTACTGCTTCTTATGAGCGCCACCAGAAGATCAATTATACGATTTTGTGGTTTTAGGGTGATTGATGACGCGCACATTGTGGAGTCCGAGTCAGATGTTATGAATTCCAAATCTAAAGCGGCACGCGAGTCTCTCCTCTCATGTAAAACTAAGAACTCCTGATAACAGTGCGTCACCGTGAAAACCGAGCGTCGGGAAATTCGATCCATACTCACGTCCTTCACGTGGCCGGGTCCCTACGGAATAGAATCTATCCACCGCTCTATGCTCAACTTGGGATAAGCCAGCTCGAAGCTGGCATATCGATGACCCAAAAAGAAGCCCCACCGCCCAGTTCACCTCTGCGTTGGTTCTTCGTTCCTCCCATACATAAGTGCACCCGGGTAAAATCGCTCGACGCTCTTCAGTATCGAGTCGACCTGCCACAATCCTGAGGACGTGCTCGTGGACGGCATGGAAAATGACATGGGCATCGGCAGGTGTTGGTATGGGTAGGACAACGCAGGTGGGTTTCTGCGCAACATCTTCAGCGACGGATTCTAAAAACATTGGTCGTCGATAACCTCTCCAATCCACCGGTACCAAAGAGCGGATTGAGACGGTTAACGAGAATTTATATAAGCACAAAATTACTTACGTAGCTTTTCCCTGTTCCCGTTGTGCCTCTAAAACCACAAAAGAAGAGCAAGAGCAAGATCAGCATCTCAGATATGTTCGATAATAAAAATTTGCACATACGTCATCGCAACATTGTTGTGTCTGAGCTGTTAGGGTTTCAATACATCGACCGTCTCAAAGACGGGGTGTTGTTGAGGAATATACGGAACAACTTCAGCTGCACCTACAGCATTGCGGAATTTGGAAGCAGCGTAAATGCAGGGCCTAGGACCAAGATAAAACTACTTAGAATGTGAAGAACTTGCAAGCAATGCGTGCAGGGTTCGGACCACGCACTCCGGGATTGGTCCGATCAGTAAAATGACCTCTTTGCCTTCATAACAATTGCGCAGCGGTTGAGGTAACTAACATGAAGAGATGTCGGTCCAATTGGAAGATGTAGTTATTTTTCTTGCCCGAACTTCACACTAAACTGGTAATATAACACTTCAAACCTGGAGATAGTCATCCATTGAAAAGAAACAAACTGGTCGTCTAGTATGCGAAAGAGCCTCAAGAGAACCTGGAATTCCAAGGTCAGATGGTCAAAATATTCCATCATGAAGATTACTAGCACCACTAATAAATACCTGATTCGAAAATAGAAGCGGGTGGCATGTTGATTCCTTTGTCACTTTGTTTGAACTTTACATTGCGTTTACAGATATCGCTTGGCTTGAGTTGTGGCAAAAAGCCGTCAGGAAAGCCTTCTTGATTTATCGGATGGTCGGAAGGAATGCAAACACTGAACATGAAGTCGAACCCTCCCGAATGCCAACATCACGGACAGTACTGCCTTGACGTCGATATACATTTGGGAGGGTGCTGCTTAGTTCGGGTTCCCACACGGGCGACCCACGGCCCTTCGCTGCAAGCTGTCGGTAGTAAATATCACTGCCGGGACGGGATTATTTTGACGAGGAGCCAAAATATTACAGCAGGTTGTTTGGATTTTGCCAAGTCACATTTTCCCGTTCCAGACCCAGACAGTGGGTCGCGTGACTTTGGCAAATTCAGTTTTGCCTCCCGGCCGGCAAGATAATCCGGTCTTCGCAGTGTATCACAACTTCGCCGAAAGAAGGGGTGGAATGTTCCAAATCTGTAATGGACTGATTTTGAACCCCAGGAAACCTAGCTAATCACGGCATAAACGTATGGGTGCACAATCGCTCTTGAATCGCTCTCATTAGTCATGACTAGGCTAACCTGCGAGATTCTCGTAGTCTTCACTCCTCCAAACTACTTATCTCCCACCAGGGGTCCCTTTCCTCTTGATATTACCATAAACCCGCTAACAGATATATCTTACTTTCTCAAGAAGACACAGATACGAGGCTGTCGGAAGTGGGCCTGCTTCGAGTTCCTTTCACTAGTGCTCTTTGAGTGCTCTTCACGACAGATGCACAGGCTAGATCAAGAAGATACATATACGTTTGGATCGGAACATCTCACCTCCTTATGAAGCCAGTTCCATATTTTCGCAGACTAGAGCATCATGGATAAGTCTAAGGTTCACTCGTACTCACGCTCACTGTCAACTGAATAACCTGTGGCCGATCTTGCATTAGCGCCGCACTGCCATGTGACCCAATTCCATAGGTTTATCCGGGAACCACGGGCTTCACAAGCGACAAACTTGTTTTGAATCAGGCTACTTGTTTTGAACGACCAGCGCTCATGTATGCCATTGCGGGCTAAATCAAGATTCTAATTCAACGGTGAATATAATCAACACCACGTTGTCGCCTCACCTCACCGGACGTCTGTTGTGGCTCTGGGCTCTGGGAATGTTTGGGGCAATGCAAATTTATACATCAAAGTCCTCGATTAGGACGCAGCACCCGACAAAAATCCAAGAGCCCAAGCCCTCTCCCATGCTCGTATGTTCAAAGATTCAACATCTAGCATGGTTTGTCCATGGAACTGTCACTCAGTATCCCCTCGGTTAACCAGCGAACTCTTGCTAGACGTTAAAACATAGGACAGACCCATCCAATGAACGCGTTAAAATGAACGCATTAAAAGTGATCAACGTTGCTCTCTCCATCAAACAAAAGTCATTAAACGGAGGAAAGTAACTAAAGATGTCAAGACTGGGTACGATTCTTCCATAGCCCATCACGAGACCGTTTTCTCATTCTCAGCCTCTTAAATTATCCCAAGGATCCCTATTTGAGTCTTCTCGAAACGTAAAGATCGGAGGAGGGCAGTTCCCTAGTGTCACAACTCTTCATATATTCAGAATTTCAATGATTATTGTGAAAGTGCGATGTCGATTACTGTGCGCGATCATCTTGCAGTCATGTGATTTCCCACTGCTCCTCGGCGCCGTCAACTGCATTACAGGTTCAACGACGGAGGCAAGAATCTGAAAATATTTCAGTCCATTACCCAAGTCTATAAATATGTTGTGAGAACTTTTTGAGACACATTTCAGTGAGGGAAGCAGAACAACTTTTAGCTCTCCAGACACGGATTCAAGACAACCTTGCACAAGAGTGCAAGGAAAAATTCCGAACATGAACATGTTAAATAAAAATAGATCATTTTTACTGAGTCCTAAACGTCCCATACATGTGGGGAACATCTTCAACTAGTATGTTGTTACGTGTCTCCTCTTTATATTGCCTCCCGACTCACCTAGCGGACAAAACGGCTCTATAATTCTAATATCGGAGACAAGTACAGCGTACTGTTCAAATAATAGAGAGTAGTGCATAATAATTAGTGGAGGTGTGCTCGTGCTCGCTGCTGAGCAACGCGGATGATGTCATCAATAATGGAAGACAGCGATAGGGCAAAACAGCTTTGAGGCAAGTCGACAAAAGTTTCAAAGCAGACAATCATGGATGTCCTGCAGGTACGCCGTCCCTGTGTCTGATACCTTTGGCCTTCCTCAGTCGACTAGTACGTGAGAAGCTATACTGAGTTTCTTCTTCCATTCTACTCAAATATCTTTGGGAAATCAAATCAGCGACTTGGATGGTCGGCTAGAGTTGGAATTCTTGGAATATTCAGAGGCTGTACGAACGTGTTCAATGCCCCGTCGTCTCGGTATGTAGTTTCTTTCCTTAATTTTTATTGTTCTCTCCAATTTGTAGGTTCCATTATTGTTATCAGTGTGCCTACTATTTACAGGTTTGATTCCAATGGAATTACCTGTTTCATTTTTTTTTCGTTTGAATGGAAGATGTCTTCTTCATGCCACGGAGATTCTCATCAGTGATGACCACACCAAAAAAATACTCGATTGACTACACATCCATATAACATCCCGAAGACGTCGGATTAGCACGATTCTCAGGAAATTCCACATTTACACTTCATAGCCCCTGCAATGTCGTACCAAGTCCCTATATGGGTGCCATTAGCTACGAGCACTCAGGATAGAGTCATGGCCTCAACTAAAGTTCTGTACACTGAATAGATGGTCTTTGGGACTTAGTTCAAATCCTTTTGCAATTGCAACTTTCTTACTTCAACATCAGCGCCTTACGGTATATTGTCATCATGGAGATACATTTAACTTAAGATTATGTTAAGCTGTATTATATTGAAGCGGATTGGGGAGTAACATCGCCTTCAAAACTTGACACAACTTTCTTTCTCGGTATCAAAAAACTGTTGATTGCTTCCAATTTGCGAATTACACCAACATCGTCCATAATGGCGTTCCCCTGAATGCCAGGGCTCAGTAGAAGAGCGGAAATTCCGTTCCCTACGACCGTCAAGTCCCTCAAGAAAATTATATGCGATTTAGTAAAAGCGAACTCATCAAAGAGGGTTCAAATCTCAGTTGACAGAATCTTCAAGGACGTGTTTAATTGCGCGTACCGTTGGCGGCTAGGTCCAGGTCTATTTTTGGTGACCGAAGCAGGCTTTGGGGGTGTTAGGGGGCGTTGGAACCGCTTCTTGATAATTTCTGCCAGCGTGACAGAAGCAAGATCAATCGAAGGTCAATATCATTTGACCCATTGAAATTGAAACTTGATTGATGATCGAGCTGTAGGCAATGAGTGGGAGAAAATACTGTGACTTCGAACAAAACATCAAAATATAACTAACGGCCTAGGCCTGGCATAAATCACTTTCTAAATGTATTTCCTATTGAGGTATAAGTATACATAACAGTTATCTCCGCGGATTTGGTCATGTGATCTCACAGGTGCTGGAGGTCGTTCCGAACTTCAAAGCTTCAACGTTCCCCCGAAAATGCCCTCACTTATATGGTTTTTATACGGTATTCTTGCGCGAGTGTCATATGTTTTATCCTCAAGATTACAAGGTCACACCAATAGTTGTCCAGGTCACACGCCAAGATATCGAAGACCAGGTGAGGACCCCAACACCCAAAGAAGTCCTCATTTGGATAACAAATTTGGACCTGGACCCAGCCGCCAACGGTATGTGTGGGATAGAAACACAGTTTTTCCCCTGTCAAGGTGATTAACTTCGAGAGATATTTTAGCGAACGCCGCTGATAAACGTCACCTGTATCTCATAAAACGCATTTCCAAGCATCGGACTGCAAATACCAAATGGATTACGAAGTCGGAAGCGATCCAAACAGCTCAAGGGCTGTGGACGACGACTTGTTCATGCTACCCTTTCCAGTTCGTCGTACCTTGAGCGCACTCATGCTTAAAGGTACTTGTTAGCATGAAGCAAATGATACAGACAGATCGCCGGTGGACGCACTGATTTTGGCACTGTGAAAGGATTCACCCGTAGCGACAAGAGCAGATCCCATCGTAGTGCACGAGCAGACCCTTAAGTTGGATGTTCGGAAATTTCGTTCCGTTCATTGTCGGAGAGTCTTGGCCTCGCGGGCCTCGGGTAATTTGTCATCTATGGGCGCCAAAAGTCAGCTCCACACCCACTCTCAATTGTAACTGTGTTTCCGTCTCACTGTTGACCTTTTTTAATTCCTAATCTGTCTAGCTCGATTTTATCGATCTGTGCATCTTCAACATCCTTTATTTTCAGCCTGACAAACTTGAAACGGTGACCCTCCTCCCCTTTCCTCCAACTTCTACACTATCTGACAATGACATCCCCTACTTCGGGATTATCTAGCTCTACTCACGCGGACGACGCGTCTCAGCAAGACGTAGACATGTCGACTCAAGAGCATGATCAACTGTGGAAAAAATATCTCGAGAAGGCGACTTCATTCGATCAACGAATTATCGAGGATTGGAATAAGATTGTGGATGTAACTCTCGTTTTTGTGGGTATTTTCCGTTAGCCTCACATTAGTAGCCGCTAATATTTTCATTGCACGCAGGTTGGGATAATTATTGCCGTCCTGGCTTCCTTTATCATCGACACATCTAAGCAATTCCAACCCAATCCAGCTGATGTCACCAATCAACTTCTCACTGCGATCTACGATCAGCTGCTCGCACAGGCCAACAATAGCACTCCACCTCCTCGTATCCAAACCGATGACATTTTGAAGGTTGACCTCAAACACGCCCTTATCTGCAATTCACTCCTATATGGCAGTCTAGGATTATGCTCTGTAGCGGCGATGCTCGCTCTGGCGGCCAAGTTGTGGGTAACCAGCTATAGCGAACGTATTTCCTCTGGTGAAACGCCACACCAGAGAGCAATGGCGCGTCAAAAAGCATACAGCGGCGTTTTGGTATGGAGAATGGGGGCCATGATACAGTCTCTACCCCTCATTCTATTGATTGCTCTCATAGCGTTTGGGTTCTTTGTCCAGTGAGATATTTCGCGTCGTCTTATCTAATTTAAATCTTAACATAACTCTCAGCGTATCGATTTGGAAAATTCACAATGATATTGGTTATGGCGTCGGAACTCTCTTCACAATCGGTGTTATTGCATTAGGCATTGTCTCGCTTGCTGCTGCTTTCATTCCCGAATGCCCGTACAACTCCAGCTTCTCGACCATCATAGATGTTATCTTTCAATGCATTCGCAAAGCATTAAAGCTGGTATCGGGTGGCAAACGACAGATACGGATGATAATAGTCATCATCTTATGGTTTGCATCAGGTTCACTGATTGCCTTTGCTACCATAACGTCTTCTAGTACCTGGTATCTACTCGTTTTCATCCCAATCGCAACTACCTTCGAATATGCGACGTTCGTCTATCCGAAAAAAGATGGCTGGAACTCGGAGCGGCAAACTAACCACAAAGGTCAAAAATATAGGCTTCCCCGCTTAACGTTATATGTCTTCATCGTCGCCGCGTCATTACTGGCCGCAGCTGGATACTTCCACAATCCACAGAAACATCACATATTTATCGCCCTGTATGTTGTCGGGATGTTGTCCCTCCTCTTATATGGCTTTATCGCCAGTAAAATGTCTCAGTCATTGGACGTGCCCCCCGAAATTAACGCCATCGCTTGGCTATTAAAACTGGAAACCTCACCAAATCCCGACATATTCATGACGCTTGCAAGCAAAATCCGTCGTCCTGACTTCCGACCCAAGATTTTGGATTTGCTTATGCCCCTCCTTTCTCGCCTTATAGTCTCGCATTGCCCAAACATGGAACCAGATGACCTGAAGGCGTATACATCATGTTTGGCATATTTGGCGGATTTCAAGGATGACAGAGGGTCCTGGTGGCTACTGTGGGAGGATGCAAGGTATCACCCGACGCTTGAAGAACCGCTTCGAGAGAAATTGGTAAAATTGGCCGATCATCAAGCTCCTGTGGGAGAGGATGCCAAGGATGTTCTACGTTTTCACGGGTTAGATGCCTACGGAAAGAAACTAGGCGCTCGCGTAGAGAAACCTCGGGGGTTGAAGGAGCGGCAAATATCAGGGGACGCAGCCTCGATGGGGACCTTCGTCGAATCAGCGCACTCATACGAAGCGATGGAGCTTCACCCAAGATGGAAGGGCGGTTACCATAGTGTAGATGTATGATAAATACGTTTGCTGTCTTGAGAACTTGGACTAATCCTATTTCGTGATCTCGTCTACTTAGTCCTTGACTAGTGTTTACGGTGGTACTGTCAAATTTTACAACCGCCTGTGCGGGCCTCAGCTGCGGTCTTTTAGGTCGCGGATAGGGAGGGAGCCTCAGGGTATGGACCCCAATGGTCGACGTGAGAGAATTTGGGCTATCCGAAAACCGACTTCTCAGTATGGTCATGGGATCTTGCATTCCCGGAAAGAATTTATGGGAAACGGTTACGCTTGGCGCGCCGGGACTCTTCCGGGGAACGAAATGCATTCTGTCTTCAGACATCATCAAAAGAGTGCTGCCTTAAAGATGACGAGGATATACAATAGTGGACAACATTGATCAGGAACCCTGTAATGTCTATCGATTTCTGCCACCCTCGTTTGCCCATGCTCGTGTACCCCCGCGCTCTCTTCCACCTGCAGTCTCACCCCCCTTATCGCGTAAATCAGATGGTGGCGACTGTCATGACGCAGGCCCCAACATCCTCCCTCATTCAGTACTGATGACAGGTGTCACAGGACCACCGACACGAAGAACGGTGGGGGCGATGGGGAGACAGAGGAACACCTTCCCATACTGTACTATTACGACCGATCGTTCAGTCATATGTCATGAGGCACCGTGAACTGAACAATTTTGCAAGTTGTCATATGTCACTCGGGCTCATGAACATGTTTCCAGATGTGCTAAAAAGTAGCCA
>Ga0307513_10005599_pt1 | contig 16564 bp, 8 predicted proteins | sample 15_EM_MG_FD_202174 | JGI IMG/M metagenome (GOLD analysis project Ga0307513, IMG submission 202174) | Populus trichocarpa ectomycorrhiza microbial communities from riparian zone in the Pacific Northwest, United States - 15_EM | ecosystem: Host-associated > Plants > Roots > Unclassified | place... | reverse complement strand
GTATGGTTTATTATTCTAACGCTTTCCCCCCCCCCCCCCCCCCCGCATGTTTTCGAGCACTTGAGTTAACAGCATTTCCTACCCTTGGGGCTCAAAGAATGAGTGGCAAAACAGCCGAAAGGTCCCCTAATATCATGGCAGATCCTCTTCAATCCATCCATGGGCAGATTCCATTCAAACCTTTTGACTATTTTTGGCCGATTAGGAAATCCGACACGAAAGCTCTCGACTTTTCTCTCTGCACACTTAGTATACTCTCACCTATCTTCTACCCAGTGAATACTCGAGAGCTCTACGTCCATCTCAGAGTCCTCTCACGCAATGAGAAGTTTTAGCCGTTTGTGCTGCAAGCCCCTACCAACTCCCTTGCCTCTTAGTCAACCTAATAGTGCAATTGCTGAGTAGTATGCCAATGTTCCCCATAATACTTTTTGGTATAAGTTAGCTTCAATACATTTACTCCTCAGCGTATCAGTGCCGGCACCAATAACCTCACCTTCTGCACTGAGCCTGGCTCACTAGCCCTTTGAAGGAAGCTCAATTGCAGCGAGGCCCCAATGTCCCAGATGTTCCACAGAGAACTTACTTTAGCTCTCCGATAAACCGCGCGGTCCAGAAGGAGGCGACGGAGGCATCGGATATGGTCTCACTGGGTAATTACTCCCCGAACACTCATCTAGGGAAATGCTGGCTCGTCGCGCTGGGGCAGTTGGTTTTGACTTTGGTGTTGGAAATTAACCCCTTTAGGCTGCTCACCATATATCTCTCGTTCCCACTGGATGGGAAACGCGACTACGATTAGCTATAAGCCTAAAACGAATGATGGCTTCACGAGTGTTCCACCACTATTAGCTTCTTACCACCTGACACCCTGACCCTGCATATCTGGTGCGACATCACCAAACACCGATTCACCAACGATGAAACACAAACACCTGCAAGAGCCGAACATCCATCCTCACCCTCGGTGACTGACACTACCCTCGGCAGGTGGCATAACACTACCCTCGGGCACGATACTTCTACCTCGGATATGAATCAGCACAACGCAAAAGAAGGACGACCTAGGGACGGAAAGTGGGAGAGAAATCTGGCATGCTCTGGAAGTGTGCGGGGGGGAAGGTTTTCACTTGAGGAGGATATAAGATAGCCTGTTCTTCCCTTTGTTTGTTCATTATCAGTTGATTATCGCATTTCCGCTCACAGTCCTACGGTCATCTCTTGTCTCGTCAAAGTCATTCGTTATTATATACGATCTCTTTTATTCTTTGGTTCACCTCTTATATCTTTTGTTCGTCACCTTTATTCGTATCAATAAAAGTGTTTGCATCGTTCGTCAAACGAAGGATTAGATCCACTACGCCCTACCACCTATTAGTTGTTTAAAATTTGGCCTAGTATGCCAGGAGGGGACAACGTTGCTTCTGACGATACCTCTTGAGATGGATTGGCCGGTAAGTTTGTCAATTCTTACCTACAATCGAGCTGCAGTTGATTTCTGAAACTTGCGATTGGCGGCACTGAGCACCGCAGTCGTTTTACCGATACAAATACACCCACCATCAAGTCCCGAGCAGTTGTGCGTCAACTTCTTTTCCCCGGGACTCACCCAGGTGTGTACATAGTTTAGAAAGGAGATCTATGACCAGCGAGTTCGAAAATTCCCGCCCCCGCGGGTGCTTGTTTCATAGTTCGAAATGGGAGCCCACGCCCCGTCGTTTTTGCAGTTTGAGGAGATCAGTTTTGACAAAACCGAACTTTCAATTTTCGAGTGTCATGCCAGACACAGAAAGGGGCCGATGGAGCACTGCCAATGAGAATACTGTAGGCCAAGGACCACCGAAGGTGGGAAAACAATGAGCTAGACGATCCATGAAGACGCCGGTTATAGTCCTTGGACATAAGTCCTCGTCGGTAGAGTAAAGCGCTAGCGAAAATATACCAAAATAAGCGAAATCCGATCCTAATAAAACCTTAATATTATGATACTAATTATCACCAAAATTCACGTGCTGGTGGCTAGGAGCTCAGAGATTTAGCACGTGTCTCTTTGGCTACAATTAATCACGAATCTGCCCTCGCGCAAGCAACTGAAGCCCAAGATGCCTGAAAGCTCATGTCGAGAATCGGGGTTTGTATACGCCCTGACAGGAGGAGGTATCATACATATGATACTTCGAAACCTCAAGTTTTCATAGGGCCACTAAAACGCAAAGTAGGTCTAATTTAGCTGAAATTTGGATATTTTGTGGTCCGGACCAGTTTGTGATTCCTTGAAGTAACAAATACAATTGGGGTTAAAATAGCCTCGCCGCATAGTTGCGAAAATAGCCATTTTTAGTGTAAAGAGGACAAGTAGTGATGACCCTTATCCGTACTGTAAAAGCGCATCAGGAGATACGAATATCTCTAAAATACCGAGCCCTCTATATTAAAATGCAGGTAAGTATTCCGGCAATTACAGGGACCTATAATAAGTCTCGGGGAATCAAACGAATAATCTGGCATTGTCTTAGACAAGCTGTCAGTGTAGTGATATATTATGTCTAGTCTAGGGCCCTATGGCTGGATAGCTAAAGGGGATATAGGGTCGCACTAGCCGGTTATTCTACATACTATCATAGAAGGAAAGCAAACCAAAGGGGAATCCCAATCATTACTACCAACAACCTTCGAACGGCACCGCCGCTCTTTAATATCCATCAGTTAGCCCCCGAACACTCTAAAATACCCCGAACCCCCTGCTAGGTAAAAGTCAATATACACACCCAACGCTCCCTGCCCAATAGCATAGAAAGGTGAAGAAAAACTCCCTGAACAAAGCACCCGATACCGGATGCAGAAGAGCAACAGGTATGATACAAAAAAACAAAACTAATACCGGTGCCTTTTCCCTCAGGATATACTACTTATTTTTCTATTCCTTCCCTACAGCGGCACGTACCATGGCAATTCAATACTGGAAACTGGCTCCCTGGGTGTTCCCAGCAGTGACTGCACTGTTTCCGGAAGTGCAAAAAGCGACAAAGCGTGAGGCCCCCAATGGGAAACCTGACTTAAGGGTCATGTCTTGTCACTCGTGTCTTTGAGTGCACGTGCCCCCTCCCGCCCCGATGCAAGGTATCATATAATATTTCACGTATTTTCGGAAGGAGGCCCTCCAGGATCGGCCTCGAGAGATGGCCTCAAACAGGTCTTATGCCCCGACAAGCCAAAAGAAATCCAGCCGTAATTGACAAACAAATTTCTCAAAATTTCCCAGATCCAACATCTCTATATTCTTAGTGCTCTATATATGTTTTCACGAGGCTCGAAAGATCCTCAGTATTATGTCTACGGTAACATTAGCAAGATCCAATGTGAAGCGCTGGATGCGGTAGGGACGAGAGGGCTTATGCCATACCAGATACGGATCCCCTGAGGTATTTTACTGTGGAAAGCGTATAAAGCAAGTTTTTCGTGAAACGCTGGATCAATAATGATAATTTCCTTGGCCGCCAACCCAACCTCAGAGTTTAAAGTTACACACACCCCTGGCAAAGTACTAAGCTGCATTTGGAATATCTAAGCACTAGTGCATGTTTCACTCTCACTAGAATTTTGCATTTGGAAAGGTTAATTTCTCCGCTAGATATATCCGATTTTAAAAAAACCTCCCATTTATCTCTCCTCGCAAGGATGGGCTATATCCTAGAGGTTTTACTTTCCTTGTTGTGATTCTTCAACCAGAACTCAGATTTTGGCACCTTCTTGAACCCGGTTTGAGGCCCTTTGCACTTATTCAATGAGAGAGGTAAACCCTCCAGAACTACATACTGGCTACCCTAAAGGTGAGTAAACAGAGCACAAGTATCACAGCACAGACTATATGTAGCTTCTGTGGGGGGTTCCGGGATCGGCCCGGTGATGGGAGTCTAAAAACTTGAAAAAAAGCCCACGAACCCAATACAACCAATTATACAAGCTCAACCTAATTCATACTAAAATGAAAGAAATTACGATATTTCCCTCACAGTGAGCCCTCAAGATAGCAAGTAGTCAGCATTCATTGCCCTCTCCTCGGTGGGCTATATGATTCTAGGCTTCGGGCTATAAAAAAAAAGTGTAAGTTAATTCTCCCTATAGCTGGTGATTTCTCTATAAGAAGATATTCTACATCGAGATTAAACGCCAAATCCACAACCCAAGCACCATAAAGCAAATCATTGCTTCAAAGCAGTCAGGCTTTGGCACTTGGAGACAAATTAGAGCCAGCCAGTACTAACTCACGGCCCTTGAGCAATGTTCCGGGTGATTTTATCGAGAGTGTATGGGAGGCTTATTATCATAGCAGGAGCTTTTGAGGGAAGGTTTTGTTCCGAATATTAGAAAAAGTCCGCTACTGGTCTACTGGAATATCAATGTAGGTTCTGTCATTGTGTTTATAGATTGCAGGTGCCTTAAGGAATCAAAGCCTAGAAAACTATATTGATCCGAAGGGATGCCACCAAGAGTATATTGAGGATGTTACGTCCAAGCCGCCATGGAAGGTCGAGCGCAATATACTAACGCCGGTCTGATAGATCACTTATTCTAAGTTCACCGATGGGTTGGTCTCGCAATATTCTCTCGAACTTAAATTTACAGGTATGATATCATTCTCAAAAAATCAGTTGCGCCAAGTTCTTTGAGATAACTATAGCCATACGAGTGATTTCTTATGACAGTAGATTACCGGCACATAGGGGTATCTCAGTTTTTTGCCCAATTCCTCCTAATTCCATGTATCCCTTTGAGCCAGCCGCTGAATGCCATGCGCAAAGACCCCAAAGGAAATGAACTCCCTCTAGGAACTTCCCTCTTAAGAGATTCAGAAGTGTGAAACTATGAGCTCTGACAAAGGCTTGGGTTTTGATATAATTATTACAATAATGGCATGATCTTACAGATTTTGTTAGCTACTATACGCATTCCACCTCAAAGAGGTTGAAATTATGCTATGAGGGACTGTGGAAGGTAGTCTGCCATGGTCAATCACCACCCCGGCAGGAGAATCCAGCTGCTTTCGTGCTAGAATATCTATATAGCACCTATAGCCAGCAGCTATTATTCCGAACTAGAGGGGGGGGAAACAAATTTCGTGCCAACTGTTGTCTTGCCCTTCTCGTTATCCCCCCCCCCACTGTTGCCTATCCCACTGCGTGGTCCCTCTAGCTGTGTGCCCTCGATTGCGGACCCGACCTTTAGGGTTATGGTCTATGGTCGGATTTTACCACCTCGTAGCAGACCTAACTAACCCATTACCCTTGCTGATCAAGGTCAGGATTCAATCTCCCAATTCTTATATGATAGGACAGGATTTCTTGAATCTCGTTCAATAGTAACCCAATGGGAATTGAACTCCTGGGGTCCCTCGGATTCCGCAAGAGTTAATTGATTCTCAAGATCTCAGCCAGAGCCCATCAGGTGTGCCATAATACCAGAGTGGGAGTTAGTGCTTATCTTGATGGGAGGTTGAACTCTCCCCCTTCCAAGCAGTGGGGAGAGGGGTGGGTCTGTGCGTTGTGAATGTCCTTATCGAGAAGTTGTCTCTGGTTTGAAACAGGGAATAGTGCTTTGTAAGGCTACGACTAGTATATAATAAGAGATGTAGCCGTCTGTAATATTATCTTGGAGCAACAATTCTGACAGTAATCAAGAACTAGGGGGGGGATCTGAGAATGAAGACTCCACAATTCATAACTTGACTTAAATAATGCTATTAAGTTGAAGATGAATTTAAAATCAACCTAAAGCTAGGAAATCACAACAGTCAGACTATGAATGGCCGTTTGTCCATTCAGACCACAAAGTCATAGCCCCCAACTGTGTTCAAGACAGGATTGCGAAAGGGCCACGGATATAAGTATAGATAGCTATAATAGTAGAAGCCCATTATATATCTCTACATTGATAAGTGTACAATAGGATATTATTACAAGTGGTTTTTATGACTTGTGACTATCCAGTCCAAGACACTGTGGAGTCTCTAGTTAGCTTATTCTAGTTCCGACCCCCAAGGTTCTAATGGAGTATTAGATTATCGAAGTACGAGCTGATGAGCTGCTACTTGTGCGGTTGGTTGGGGGGGGCATCAAAACCCAAAATTAGGCGGTTTAGTTTTAGAAGATGAGTATAATAACACTTTTTTTTAGCCTCGTGCAGGTTTTGGTCAGCACGAACCATATGTGTCCTCTGGGTTGAATTATGCAGAGGTGGCTCTCTGTTCTCGATAGGGGAGTGGCCGAAGTGGGTAATTCATGAGCTAATAGTCGTCCTTGTCTCCCATTTGCTTGGGGATAGAGCTCCCCAGTACCGTACGCACCCGAATACAAGAGTAATATGCCGGGTCGTTGGGATTCTCTACTTGGCATAGGGGTAGAGAGATCCCCGCGAACTCGGTCCCTGGTCGAGGTAGAGAAAGAAAGAAAAAAATAGACAGCGCTTCACTAGGAGAGACAACTACAACGTCCTGGCGCGTTCCTCTTGTGTCCGGGTCTGTGCTTACAGTAATATTCCTACTCCCACAACGCTTGTTTTGCATGTCGATGTCTATGCACCTGGGTGCATTTTTTAGATTAAAAATCAGCAGGTCCATTTTATTTTCAAGCCAAAAGCAGAAGAATAGTTGAAAACAGACGCGGAGCACTAATGATAATTTTAGATTCATAATATGACGCATTTCCTACCAGATAGCGATACGCTGTCTTTACGTCAGTCACTTCCTCTAGACATAGACTAGAACCACCGAACGCCCAGCAAGAAGGAATAACCTACCCTCCAGCCAACCTTTGATCCCTCGCCGGCTGTAAGGCCCAACCCCAATCGAAACCCTGAATCAGAGACTACAGTGCTAGCATGATATTAAACAACCTCCCAACTACAAAATACTTATTCACTCGCTTAACCAATTGCAATCCATAAGCATAATCCCCAGGATTCCACAAGTTTAATAGCTAGGCCATCCCACCCAACTCGATCTGCTCCGCCCAAAGAAGATACATTAGCAACAGATTTTTTTCCAATGGCAATTATACTTTCCATATATAAATTCCTGCAATTATTAAATCAACCACCGGAATCTCCTCAGTTTCGCTCACTACTGTCACATCGCGTAGCCACAGCAGGACTTCATCCCTGCAACCCCCAAGCACCCAAGCCCCATCCCTCACGAAGAGAAAAAAGGCTTCACCGGCGGTAAGAGTGGAACTGCTGCCTAGTAGTCACATTCTATCTAGCTCCGAGACTATTTCGCCTCTGTGTAGTCGTCTAACCCATTTTACTAAGTTCTGTGAGGCGCCGCCCACAGAAATGCACCCGCCCCTAACACGAACCCCGGACCTAAATCCCGCCTCATTGAGGTCTATTAAGTCCCAGTAATGACTATTGTAGACGCCCATCCCTCTTGTTGGGGGTGGGGCAGGATTTGGTTCGAGATTCTGCTTGGTGGGGAGCTGAAGGCTTCTGTAGTTGAACTAGGGGAGGAGGGCAGCTTCGCAAGAACTAGCCCTGAAGACTCAAGAGTCGTGCTTCTACCTATAGTGGGTGCCAAAGATTGGGAAGAGAGGGGCAGGTGCTTTTAGGCACTCGGTGGAACTTTTCAGCCTTAATCTTCGGAATTATAATTTGTACCCATGTGAACTGTCGGTAGTTTAGAAGGTATGTACTAGGTCATTCACTTTGCTTAAGTTAAGTGTCATCTTATGCGATGTCAGAATTGAGTGCACACACGATTTTTCGCGGTGCCCAGCTAGTGGGTTTCTGCTATTATGTCATTGGTTAGTCAGTTTAACCTCGCTTCTTCTAAATCTTAGATAGCTTGAGGGGAATCTAGCCCAAATTCCCACAACTTTTACTCTTGAAATCTCACCCGACATGGCAAGTCACCCACAAGCCATCAAAAGCAAATTTTTGTCTTCGAAATTGACCTTCAGGGGCTTCCACGCCCCGGTCAGCGACCCCTATCCTCAGTAGTTACTTCAAGTGGGGGCATGGGTCAATTCTCGAGTGATTTCCCGTGAACATGTCAAATAGAACATCGGGAAGAAATACGGAAGCCACCGGGGGGAACCCCTCACTCCCATATAGGAGATACTTAGTCAGTAGTAGTTTCAGCATTTCCAGACCAAATCCCCAATAAATCCTCAAATTAGAGCTCAATCCGTCCGCAAAATTGTCCGAAGTAAAGCACTTTTGTCACAGAACTAGGACACTTGGTTTTCCAGAATGCTGACCGGTTGACCATCCCGCTTACCTTCCGGTCTACTACCGACAATCTAGAGTGAAAGCGATAACTTCACTTTGATCTGTGCCGGAGGCTTTGCGGCACTTTTCTATGACCCATCTACCCACCTATCTATAGCCCCACCCCTTCCCCCCACCTTCCCCACTAGCCAGCCGCCGTTTCAAGGAACCTCTCGCCCATCAGGTCCAAGATCCGCTCCATCTCTCCCAGTCAGCCACACTCGCATAAGATCCTTATTCCTACACTTCTCCCCTCTCCATGTCACAAGCGAACCGCTCGCATCAATGTGCGGAAAATAAAAGGAAACCCAAATAGCTTTTGCACTTTACGGAAAACGCCTCTGCCGGGAACGTGTTACCCGAGTATTACAGTCTAGACTGGATACGGACAGCAGAAATAAGCACTGATCGTCACACCCCTGGCGATCATATCCTACCCTTCCCCCCTTCGGCCCTTCCTTCTTCCCTTCCTTCTTTCCTTCTTTCTCTGATTCTTCCTTTCATTCTTTCTTTTTTCCAAACCCACCCTTATTTAACCGGGCCGGTAACGCAATCTACCTTCCTTTTTTTCTTTTTTTGGAAAGCCGATAGGATGCCCGCCAAAATAAAGATACCGGGACGAAATGCCCTGTCTCGTAGAGTGCCCGTCAACGGACAAGCCAAAAGTCCCCAGTGAGGTTGGGTAACTTCCTTGGCCTGCACGCGAACTTGAACATCTCCAGACAAAAACAAGAGCCCTCTGCATTTCAGCAACTTTCCTTTTTTCTCCTTCCGTAAATAAATCATACAGTAAATCAAGTTGTATAATGCAAGTTCTGGGCTTCGGCTACTGTAAAATAAAGTACATACCCCTATCGCTGAACAGTTTACACTAAAGTCCCTAGTGGCCGTGCGCAATTCTGCTGAGCTCCAACTGAATAATCTGGGACCATGAGGACAACTAAATCATTGTATTACTTTCGACCTATCAGATAGGGCAGCGAGGAATTTCGAAAGCAATATAGCTTATTTCAAAAGCGTTATCTCCCCGAGATGAAATACCGTCATAACTTTGAATAATTTGGACATAAACCTGGTAAAACAACCCCCCGGAACCCACAGCAGACATTTATCGAAATACCCACCCGAGTGTTAAGCTGCCAAACCCCCTTGCTGGAATTCTATCAGCGCGGGGCATTCTATCCTCCTGCCCCTGTTCTGATGGGCTCTATACTAGTTTCCTGTTCCCTTTCTAGTGTTACTCATTTTGTGTTTTGATTAACACAGGGCACAAGGCAGAGTAGAGCCACGGGTGGATGAGGTCAATAAATGAACAAATGGGTAGGATGCTAGTTAATTGAAACAGCGACTGGGATTTAAATAGTTCATAGAAAGCCTCCCCCCCTTCTGAAGAGCTGAGCAGTGCCTGAACTCTCGGGCCGGAGATAAGCCGGAACCCCGTGCGGGGCCCCGTGATGCTCATTCATTTATCCGTTCTTTCCGCTAACGGGTTCCATCCTACACCCCACTTTGAGGAATATTCCAGGCGTTTGCAAGCTTGGTTGGTCTGTTGAATTGAGTGATTGAAGGATGGTGGGTGAGCGAAGATTTGGCCGCGTGCCACTACAATTAGACATCACCACATCCGTTGACAATTAATAATACGGCACGTGGGGAGTGCAATTCCAAATTCAGGGGAGCAGGCTTAGTAGGTTACTCCGTCTCGGGCTAGCTTTGCAGAAGTCAGTGGTATGGAAGTTACTCGTAGCGGAGGGCTTCAGTCGAGTTGATACGGGTGATAAGTGGTGATCTCTTCAGAAGCTGCAATTATGGCTGAAATACCTGACATGCAGTATCCATAGGATTTTCTTCAACACCCCCCTCACAGACCCGGTTATCAGAAACTTGTTATCTGTCTGCAATAAGCCAAAGATGGCTGCGATCCTCAATACCAAGAAAGCAATGGGGCCCCGCAATAATTACAAATTAGCTAGTTATCATTAGCCTAGGTGAATGATATTTTGCAAATCGTAGGGAAACCCAGAAGCCAAAACGGATCCCTGGCAGCCAGCCGGAGTCTCCATTTCTCCGACCTTGTAGGACACAGAAGGCTGATCCGGCAGAGACCCCTGCAATACCATACTATCTTGGATACGAGCTTTCTTCGGTCAGCACAGCAAGGTGCCGTAGATAGGTGGGTATCACAGCTTGAATGACTTGTGAGGTGTGGCCGAGTTGAGCTCTAAACCATTGAAACTAGACTCCGAGTGCCCTTCCCAACCTCCTACCCACCACACACATTAGTCTACCTCCGGAGAAGCTTGAAGCGCTAGGACGGTGCGGTGGGGATCAATACGGATTGCGCCTTACTGCGCGAGCACTCTAGCACAAGTGCCGGATACCGGTACTGCGGCTTTTCCGGATGCCCACCAGGGCAAATCAGAGGACTGAAAACCTCAAAATGGGACACTTACATCCACCACCGTATTATACACTCCTACAGCCCAGTCTCGCAGCCAGTAATGCGCATAAGCTAAACTGGATTTTTCCAAAAAAAAATCAAAAAATCAAAACCAAGAGAAAAAGCGCCTCTCCTTTGGACTCTTTGACCAGAGATACCAATAGGCTATTTATTGCAAAATTTGAGATCTCCCGGGTAGTAGGTGGTACAAAAACGGCTTTTTAAAAACATCTACTCCGATTTTGGGCGCTAAAATGGTTATCGTAGATATCTGAGCCTCCGGCTTTGGGAGACCCGAGCGAGATCAGCGGGCAAGGGTGGTAAACAAGTTTTTTGCACCCTTGCTCATCACCCGGGTCGGGATTGCATCCAGAGCAGAGCCGCTGAAAAGATCTGTAAGCTTGTCACCATCCCCCCCGGCTCCCCTTACTCCCATCCCCAACCCAAGGATTCACCAAGAAGATCTTGAACCAGTCGGGCATCTGCAAGTTGCTGCACTTTCAGCAGCGTCGTCAGAGGGCCGCACTACCCTCTTTTTGCACCTATATCCCCGGTGTCCTCCATATATTCGGAAAGAGGAGTTGGGAAGGGGCGGCGGGGTATCAGAATGGGTCTAATCTTGAGCGCTACGTCTTTTTGTTCTGCCTACACACCGGCATTCCCCAATTTTAATTTCACTATGACAGTGTTCTTTTCGTCACCCTTGTGCGGCGGCGGCGGCGGCGGTGTGATTGTGAGTGAGCTCCCATTGTGAGTTTGTACCGAGCGTTTGACCCACTCGAGCCTTGACCGGTCTTTGGATCGTCTTCTGGGGAGAATATAAGTTTGGTTGATTTGGAATTTGTGACACAACTAGTAGTGAGCTAATTATTTTCTGCGGTCCTGATCTCGATTCCTCTGGGATGGGGAAATTGTACTTCACACTAGCGAAGAACACCCCCACAGCATACTTCCAACAGCAATATACGGTAGTCCGACAGCCCAAATACCTTCTTCTTCTTCCCCGACTCATCGGTGAAACGAGCTCTCCTGACAATAAAATACCCTTGGCTGGTGCCGTAACATACTAGTACGCCTCCCTCTCCTCCCCTCATCCTCCCTAGATATCAGACTCGGCAAAGGAGCACGTCAACCAGATCGTAGTGCAATTCACATCCGCAGTGCAAAAATCATCCAGCCAGTCAGTGCGTCAACCATTCATTTAATTTCATCACGTCATATGTTTTTTTTACTTTTTTTCTACACAAGTTGAGCTCAAACCATATCCAAAAAAAAAAAAAAAAGATCTACCACTTGTAGATCGAATCTAAGGGTCGAGAAAGCTGCACTTTGTGATGAGTACTCTGATCGCTGCCGTGCTCAATGAAGGGCTGGCTAGCAGAACCTACAGAGCCGCAGCGTGATTGTTTCGCGCAAGCATGAGGAGGAAGGGGTCCCTAAATAGGTATTTGTTAACTTGCCATGCCGTGTCACTTAACTATACTACCGGTACGCCCATGAAGAAAAGAAGGAATCAAGGGACCTTCTCGAGAGAAAGAGGGATCAAGAGCAACGTAGCAAGGACGGCCCGCCCCCCCCCCCCCCCAGCCACAGGATGATACCTGCGATAGATACAAACACATAAATATTTATAAACCATATGCAGAGCATCTGCCGCCCGGGTCCAATTTTTCCATGAGGCTCCCAATTTGGATAATAAGATCGGGGCTCAACGGGATGCCGGGATCCCCCCTGACTGAGTGAGCAGAGTATCAGTGACTGAATAGCAGTGAGCGGGGAGACAGGAAGTGATTTTTATCTGATTTTCTATCTTGGTTAATTAATCAAGTACCGGTATAAGGAACGGGTTCGCGCCCATTGTGTCGACATAAGCTCTCTAAAAACATTTCCCCTCTTGTGATAGATGCATTGAGGCGGAGTGATACTGCATAACTTCAAGAGGGCGAAATAAAGAAAGCGTTTAAACGCAACGCGAAGAAGGCTCTGTGTCTTACCCCGATGTTAAGTACAGCACAGTACTACTCGTGCCATAGTTAGATGGAGGAATAAATCCAATTTAGCCCAGCGGCAGCGAGACGCAGGCTTACAAGTGCTCCAATAAATTGTCCGCGGCAAACGCGCAAAAAGGGAAGGCGAAAACGAAGAGCGCAATCAAGCGAGCAGAAAGCAAACAATTCAATCCGTCAGTGTGATCACGTGATTTGGATGGAGGGAGGAGGAAGATAATTGTTTGTGTTTTACCAGACACAACCACCAGCCATCGGTTTGCTCGAGTATATTGGCTTGGGTTGGCGTGCCTTCTTCCCAGCTGGTACTTGTCCCGGGCAAGGGGTATCCCAAAATACGAGTTGTGAGTTTGTGATATGCACGGATTTTTTGCCATATATTTCGCAAATCCCTGCTTCCGGATACCTCTTGCCTGGGACAAGTGTTGATGTTAGGTCCTCTATTCTGCAACACAACACCTTTTGGCATCATTGGTTACTTAGGATGGAATTGAATGCAGGTGACAGGGGCTTAGTGAAAGGTATGGGTTCGCGGTATGGGTAACATAGATACTGCACCCGCCCACGCAAGAAGCATTAGGAAACAGGGGTTGAGGGTTTGTATGGGCGCTCAGATACGCACTTATCTTTTCGCAATACGGTACGTTTCATGAATCCCTGTTTTCGGGTGCTTCTTGCCTGGGACAAGTGGGCAGTGTAAGTTGACCAGACGGTCCCCCTCCAGAGTCCCAAATGTCACGAGAAAGTCACCGGGCATTCAATTACTCCACCCAAAAGAAAAGAAGGTGTATCCACTAGGTCTAACACGGAGCAAGGATCCAAGGGATGTCGACCTACCGGTGTTCGGACACCGGATGAATCTGGTCCTCACGGAAAGTCGTTTAGGCATGCGGTTTACCTCATCATCACTACAACCAAAGCTAGCCAGAGAAAAAGCAATCGGAATATCATGACCCCGAGGGATGTAACATGGATGACCTGGTCAGCTAAGGCATAATACGTGCGGTAAGCTTAAGCTTCATTTTTTCACCATCCCCAGAAAACCCAGCCCGCTTATTTGCACACGAGCAAGTATTGCACATTCTGGGAAAGCAAGTCCAGTTATCAGATGATAAAACGGCCAGAGCCTAGTATCGTAAAAACGAAGAATGGAAAGACAAAAAAATACCACTACACATTCACGTAGCCCGGACGTGTGTCTTAGGGAAGACTAAGACTTACGATAACGTGTTCATATATGTTACTGTACAAACACCTACCAACGGTACACGAGTGATCCCGTGTGATACCTTGTCATGTCTTAGGCCACGGCGGGTTTATTCTTGTCACGGCGTGATTTATCGAATGACCAGGTAGGCAGGAAGCCAGTAGTACGCCAGGCAAGGATTGAAGGGAGAGGAAGCATGGGGAAAAAAAGAAAGAAAGAAAAAAGAGTGCTAAACTTAGATCGGCGATGATAGCACTGCCTTCTTCCCGACCACCCTATCTTTGGTCTCCTGCGTTTTTTCCTTGTTGGATCCCCAGAGTTCTAGGGCCCACCCAAAAACATGAGCGAATCGCTGGGACTGGGCGAATACGATTTCCTTGCCGGCAATAGTGCGATAACAGCCCTAGGCCGTGTTTTTTTTTTGCTTTTTATGTTTTTATATGTTAAAAAAAACACTCTCTCGTTTATTCCATCGCTCCAGCGAACGAGAGGGCATCAGCCGTATCTGATAAGTGATAACAGCGGGGGAAGGTGAGGTACCGTACCGTAGTATAATAAACAAAAAAATTGGGGCAATACATCTGACATCCCCTCCCCCACACTTTCAAGCCCCCCCGTTTCAGATATGCACTTTGCACTTCGAACCCGCCTCAGGTTCCAAAAAGCCCTAGGGCTTTTATCCGACAAGATAACCTCTTTTGGGGTCGGCTACTTTCTTACTATAGATAGCAAGGGATGCGTGATCTGGTGCGTGACTCAGCCCTCGGGGAGAGTTAGAGACATTACGTGTGCGGGAGATTCCGTTCGATTGGAAAAGAGGATCAAGTCCCAAAAGACTGCCTCCGCACCATATGCACCATCGCATTTCATATGCAAAGAACCAGATCGCGATCACGATGAGTCTTGTGCAGAAAAAAGGAAAGAAAAAAGGAAAGAAAGAAAAGGGCGAGTCATCTCGAACGAGGAAGGGTACGTACGATAGATTGAATCGGTGGACATCTCGAGTGATCATTTGCGAGACGTAACTGGCCTCTCCAAACCAAGAATTTGACACCCGTCCGGCCTTTCAATGGAACTGTTGTAACTATTTTCTGGAAAGGGTGCCAATACTTAGTGCGAAGACATGAGAACACCTGGCCCACAATATTTCTTGTCTCTGGTGGGCAAAACTTAGACCGGTGGGGGGGGGGGGGGTAAAGAGAGGAAAAATAACAATAAGATGAGGATGACGAGGTAGCCCGCCGACCACGACGGACTCGCCTGGGGCGCGCGACAAACCCGCACAAGTATCACGGTGCCAGCACTGTACTGTACAGTACGGGCACCCGACCGTTGTGACCGCAGGGCTTAATTTATGCATCGCTTTCATTGAGCCCTCTACACTAGTAATGTAATACCAACCATGAGGCTGAGATGAAATGAGCACACCGTATGGTGAGGCGAAATGTGCTCTTCACCACCTCGCGAGATAAACAATGGAGTACTGGTCAGGTTGACCAATGAGACAGCCCAAGGCGACACTGACCGGTGACAGACAGGTAGACAAAGCTCCATCTGTCCAAGTTGCCCCTTCCGGAAAATTAAAGAAGCCTTTAAGTCTGGTGCGGATTTGGCGTGGGCGTGTGTGAAGATATGTTATCGATAAGAACCCGCCAGAGCGGAACCGGCCTGGGGTGCCGACACTTCCTCCCCGCATGGTCAACGGAAACGGTGCAGAAATAAGTCTCCCACCCCCCGAGCGGAAAAGGGAAAATGGATGGTTGTGGTGGGCGGTGGAATTTTCTGAAATTAGCTGATAATTCGCGTTTTTGGGCATAATTTACTGGTATTGGTAGGTGAAATGATAGGTTTTGCGCTTGGTTACCGCATGGTATTGCACTCTTGGCACGCTGATTCCACGAGAAGGAGCCTGATCGTAGAGGCAGCACGAGGGCAGAGTGCAAATGGAGCCCGGGATAACAGGTCATTTTTATCACCTGTCCCCTTTTGCTTTTTTGCTTTCTTGCCTCTTTTGTCTTTTCTTTTCTTCCCTTAGAAAGTAACCGCAGTGCTCGGGTGCGTCTATCAGGATGTGAAAATATAGCCCTTGTCTCTATAGAGGTCCGTATAGGATTGGCGGAAACAGTTTTCCTATGATATTATCATACCTTTATTCACACGCCCGAGTGCGTAGAGGGCTTGACCCTATTTAGTATTATTATTAAAGAATTTAGAGTTTTTGATTGGGTTTGAAGGCTTCTGAATAACAGAGGAGATCTAAGGAAATACCTGCAACTGTAACCTGTGATTCGGTTAATCGCTTATACTTTCGTTTCAGAGAGTAATAAATATTTCTTTGTCCCAATCTCTGAGTAGGTCAATGAATCAATATATATTAAGATCCTAGAGGATTATTTAATAGATACTTGACAGAAAGTGAAGGGTGTAGTTAGAAATCCTGTCCCCTAAGAGGATAATAATATATTATATCTCTACTATCTCTACTATCTCTACTATCTATCTTCAAGATCTTAATTAAATTGACGGTTATTTGATAGGATGCCCCTCGGTCACGGCGAATTTAACAGAATGCCCCTGTGAAAAAAAGTTTGATAGAATGCCCTTCCACCCTATGTTCGAGTAGCTTATATCAATCAGAATGTTATAAGC